>ENA-OSEY01002380-OSEY01002380.1-marine-metagenome-genome-assembly--contig:-NODE-2380-length-12192-cov-7.624928_pt1 | contig 12192 bp, 11 predicted proteins | sample MGYA00248465_ERZ534230 | MGnify/ENA primary metagenome ERZ534230 (study PRJEB26409, sample SAMN06344110) | marine metagenome | isolation source: Sea water from surface | place: Atlantic Ocean:Southern... | reverse complement strand
CAAATTATTATAGATTTTTTAATATGTAAGTCTATATATCATTCTTCAGAAAAATACATAACGTCTTTATCTTCAAGCCGATCAATTAATTTTTGACCCATGGCTGGTGCAGTAGTGTAAATGCCACCAGCTAATTCAGGGCAATCAAATAACAAACACAAAGCACTTTCAGCAATCATTTTTGAAGTAGAGGAATAACCAGGATCCCCTTCACCTTTAACAGAGACATTAATTTTTATCTCCCCATCGTCTATCCCAGTAAATAACATGTCGTAGCTCCCAGAATCTCTGGATTCTTTTGAAGGCCCTTCGCCAGGTTTAGGAACGTTATCGCCAAGTAGTGGGTTATAAGCTGAAATTAACTCTGCTTTTTTTTGACCGGCTTCTCCAGGCCCACAAGAAAACATCTCATCATAAAGAAAATTTTCGCCATAGGGATGTCCCATCATCGCATTCGATCTGTGGACGTTTTTCGTATTGATGGCAGCCATAAAAAATGGAGCAACCCATTCGTTAGTAATTTCATCGTGATAAGGTTTATTATCTCTGACTTGCTCAGGCCCTTTAAAACCCTCGCATAAACAAAATGGATCAATCAATACATTAAAGAAGTCCGGATTGGTTTTTAGTTTTCCTAATGTTGCTCTAAGCGATGCAGCAGTACCACCAGAAAATTCACCTTTCATGGATCTAACTCTACATTTAACTTGCTCGACTGGTTTTCCAAACCTTTCTTTTGCAATTTTTTGGAGCAACATAACACCTAGATCAGATGGAATAGAATCAAATCCGCAACTATGTACTATCCTAGCACCTGACTCTTTGGCAGTAGCTAAATGTTTTTGCATTTCAAACATCCAGCCAGGCTCACCACATAAATCCACGTAATCTACACCATGTTTAGCACACATCATCAGAATATCGTTTCCGTAAATTTGATAAGGGCCAACTGTAGTTAAAATTAAATTTGTCAGGCTTAAAGCTTTTTCAATATCTTCCATCTTAGTTGAATCAAGCAATATGTCTGGCACATCACATGAAAGTTCAGCTTTAACTGCGTCAATTTTTTCCTGATTTCTAGCTGCTACAGCCCATTTCAGATCAGAATAATTTTCATTTAAATATTCCACTACTAATTTTCCAGTAAAACTGGTCGCGCCAAAGACTAATAAGTCATATTCTTTTTCACTCATGTTCAACTCTCCTGAATCGTGATGTAAGTAATTTTTTTCTTGCCAACTTGGATAAGTTTTTTTGTGTTAAGTTCGACATGAAAATCTTTTGAATCTATTTTCATTTGGTCAATTTTTACTGCACCTTGGCTTATAAGACGTAAAGCTTCAGACGTGCTTGAGGCAAAACCAATATCTTTAAGAAGATTGGGTAAAGGATAATCCCCCTTATGTTTTACTGTTTTTTCCTCGATATCGCTGGGTAACTCGTTTTTTGCAAATTTTTTAAAAAAATTTTCTTTCGCAGTTTCTGCCTCTTTTTCAGTAGTAAACCTCTTGGTCAGTTCAAGCGCTAAAATAATTTTTGCGTCTCTAGGATTACCGCCCTCATCAACTGATTTTTTTATTTTCTTTATCTCATCTGTAGATTGAAGACTCAACAAATCAAACCATTTAAACATTATCTCATCTGGAATCGACATAGTTTTCCCAAAAATTTGATCGGCGTCTTCGGTAATTCCAATATAATTGTTTTCAGACTTTGACATTTTTTTTATGCCGTCAAGTCCTTCAAGTAATGGCAAAGTAATAATTGTTTGAGGAGACATCCCTTGGTTTTTTTGCAAATCTCTCCCAACTAAAAGATTGAACTTTTGATCGGTTCCGCCCAGCTCAACATCTGCCTCAAGCTCAACTGAATCTTGGCCTTGCATTAATGGATATAAAAATTCATGAATAGAAATCGGCTGATTATTTTTATATCTTTTTGAAAAATCGTCTCTCTCAATCATCCTGGCAACAGTCGATTGAGCTGACAGCTTTATCATATCTGCTGCTGTCATTTGATCGCCCCATCTAGAATTAAAATCAATCACAGTTTTGTCTTTATCCAGCACATTAAACACTTGCTCAGCATAGGTATTTGCGTTTGCTTTTATTTCTTCATCAGTTAATGGCGGTCTGGTTTTATTTTTTCCACTGGGGTCGCCTATTTTGCCAGTGAAATCCCCAATTAGAAAAATAACTTTATGACCTAAATCTTGGAATTGCCTCATTTTTCTGAGGATAACTGTATGTCCAAGATGTAAATCAGGAGCAGTTGGGTCAAAGCCAACCTTAATTGTTAATGTTTTATTATCTTTAAGCTTTTGAACTAAATCATCCTCACCAATGATTTCCTCAATTCCTTGTTTTATAATCTCTAGTTGTTTTTTTAAATCACTCATAAAGCTTTATATATAATATCAAAACATGTACACAGGCTCTCATTTAAAATTAATTCTTGCCATATTATTGATACCGTTACTATTTATATTCCTAATAATAGCTGATTCAGAAAATAGAAACCTTACAAATGATCCTGAGCTTACTATAGAAAAAATTTCACTTGAACCGATAAATCTCGATATAAATATACCTAAGGAAATTAAAATCAAAATTAAATCTGGAGATACATTTTATTCAACTATGATTGATTTTGGAGTAAGCCCCGGAACCATTAGTAACATTGCACAAGACCAAAAATTAAAAAAATTTATTAGCTTGCGTGTAAATGATGTGCTTTACATAACTTCGACTACAAATGGTTTGATCGTAAAGAGATTTGATGAAAACTTTTATTTAGATGTACTCACCATCGAGAATGGTGATTTTATTTTTGAAAAAAAACGCGATAATTTGGAGAGAATAGTCCAATTTAGAGAATTTGTTATATCCGATTCTTTATATTCTTCTGGAAAAAAAGCTTATGTTCCAGATTCAGTTTTAGGAGATCTAATTTATATTTTCGGTTGGGATATTGATTACGCCTTTGACATTAGAAATGGTGATAAAGTTAAGATTCTTTATGAAGATATATTTTCTAATGGAAAGCTTATTTCAAATGGAGATATTTTAGCAGCTGAATTTACCAACAAAGGTACAGAAATAGCTGTTATACGTTTTACTCAAAGAGGCAGAAAAGACTATTACACCATTGATAGCAGTAATGTTCGTAAGGCTTTTTTGAGAACACCTATAGAATTTGCTCGAATAAGTTCTCACTATAATCCAAACAGAAAACATCCAATACTTAATACAATAAGAGCACATAAAGGAACAGATTATGCTGCAAAAACAGGCACGCCTGTAAATGCAACAGGAGACGGTGTTATAAAAAGTGCTCAATACTCAAACTCTTACGGAAATTATATTGATATAATGCATTTCAATAAATACATGACAAGATATGCGCACCTTAATGGCTTTGCAGATGGAATAAGGAAAGGTGCAAAGGTAATCCAAGGCCAAACTATTGGATATGTGGGTTCAACTGGATTAGCAACTGGGCCACACCTACATTATGAATTTCATATTGATGGCAAACATACTGATCCTGTTAAAGTTGAACCACCAAATGCTCAATCAATAAATTCATACAATAAAAAATATTTCGATAAACTTGTTAAGGAGAGAATGGAAATTATTTCTAACATCTCAAGCATTCAATGAAAAACCTTTATGTGGGTCTTATGTCTGGCACTAGCAGAGACAGCTTGGATGGATGTTTAGTTTCATTTGAAAAAGGTTTGAGTGTCTTGGCTTGTGAAACTTTAAGTTTCTCTGAAGGATATCAAACATCGCAAGATCAAGCATTTATTGACAGAGAAATAACTATTAAAAGCATTGAACTAGTTAACAAACTTACAGAAACCGAAAGACAGAATGTAGTAGCAATAGCTTTTCCAGGCCAAACAATTTCACACAATGATGATTTTAGTTTACAAGCTGGTTCCCCCGAAATAATCGCAAAACAAACAAAAATTCCGGTTTATTCAGATTTTAGAAATTTTGATATTGCTAATGGAGGCAAAGGAGCCCCACTTATTCCAGCTTTTCATAAGTACTTATTATCAGAAAAGGGAACAGAAAAATTAGTGCTGAACATTGGTGGTATATGCAATGGAACCTATTTGAAAGATGAGAATATAGTTCATTCATCCGATATTGGTCCCGGTAACTGCTTATTGGATGCAACTATGAGAAACTTTAATTTAGGTAAATTTGATTTAGATGGTGCGTTGGCATCAAAAGGAAATGTTGATAGTTTTTTATTGGAGGAACTTTTAAGTCAAATTGATTCACTTCCATACCCACGCGCAGATGATCTTAGTGTTTATATGAGCTTAATAGAGAAAAATAAAAAAGCTTTTGATGAAAAAACTCCTGAAGATATTTTATGTACCTTTACAGAACTTACTGTGAAGAAAATTCAAGAATATTTTAATTTTTGTGGTGCTCCTGAAACAGTTGTTTTTCATGGAGGGGGCGCAGAAAATAAATACCTGATGCATAGAATAAAAGAAACGATTAAAGCTGAAATAAGTACAATTGATAGTCTAATTTCCTCAAAGTACGTAGAATCAGCTGCATTTGCCTATCTAGCTTTCAAAGAACGAGCTGTTTTATTCAAATAGAAAAAGATGCACCACACCCACATGTGGAAGATGCGTTTGGGTTTTCAACAGTAAACTTTGACCCCATTAGGTTTTCGACATAATCAATTTTTGAACCAAGTATATAAGGATAAGACATATGGTCTAAGATGACCTGAACTCCTTCACCAAAATTTAGCTTCGCATCTTCATCTTGGTCAAATTCATCGAATTTAAAACCATACTGGAAACCAGAACATCCACCACCGGTGACATAGACCCTAAAGAATTTATTATTTTCTGATTCTTTCAGTAATGAAATCTTAGAAATTGCACTTTCTGAGAGTTCAAAAGGCGCTGCTTTTTTAATTTGTATGTCCATAAATGAGTTCATATTCTATCAGAAATAATTAATGACTTATAATTCTTATCGGTATGAAAAAAACAGCGATTATTTATTCAAGTACTGACGGTCACACAGTTAGAATTTGTGAAAAGATTATTGAGATCATTAAACATAGGTCAAAGGTAAGCCTTTCTAGTATTGAGGAGGCTGAATCGCTAGATCTAGAAAGTTTTGATTTTATTTTAGTGGGCGCAAGCATTAGGTATGGAAATCATAAAGCTAGTTTATTCAGATTTATTAAAAGTAATTTAGACGTATTAAATAAAAAACAAACTGCATTTTTCAATGTTAACGCTGTTGCTAGAAAAGAGAATAAGAATACCCCTGCAACAAACCCATACCTAATTAAATTCTTAAAGAAGGTTTCTTGGAAGCCTAATCTTCTAGAGGTTTTTGCTGGAAAAATTTCTTATCCTAAATACCATTTTTTTGATAAGCACATGATTAGATTTATTATGTGGATGTCTAAGGGGCCTACTGATCCCACGAAGGTTTTTGAATTCACAGATTGGAATAAAGTTGAGTCCTTTGGAAATACAGTTTTGAATGATTTTCTAAAATCTTAATTTATTGGGTTTGGTGTTGGTATTAGCTTAATTAGTCATATAAAACTATCATTATAAAAGTGAAAAATTGATCTTTAGAGTCAAAGATTGCCATAAACGTTTGAATGAAAACTAAAAAGTCACAAGATTTATTTGAAAAATCTAAACATCATATAGCTGGAGGGGTAAATTCTCCGGTTAGAGCCTTCAAAAGTGTAGGTGGAACACCTATATTTTTTAAAAAATCCAGAGAATGTTACTTGTATGACGAAGATGGAAATAAATATCTAGACTTTGTTGGCTCATGGGGACCAATGGTTTTGGGTCACTCAAATAAAAATATAGTCAGTGCCATAAAAAGTCAGGCAAGCAAAGGGATAAGTTTTGGCGCACCCACTAAAAATGAATTAGAGATTGCAAAAATTATAAAATCATATTTACCTAGCATTGAGAAGCTGAGAATGGTCAACTCTGGAACAGAAGCAACTATGAGTTGCATAAGATTAGCTAGAGGCACAACTAACAAAAAGAAAATAATAAAATTCATTGGTTGTTATCATGGACACGTAGATTCATTACTGGTAAAAGCTGGGTCAGGATTAGCAACCTTAGGAGTGCCTGACTCACCAGGGATACCAGAGGAATTATCACAATTAACAATATCTCTTCCTTACAATGATATTGCAGCTTTGGATAAAGCGTTCAAAGAATACGGCGATGATTTAGCTGCGGTAATAATTGAACCAATTGCCGGAAATATGGGTTTTATAGAACCTGATATAAGTTTTCTTAAAGAATTAAGAAATTTATGTACCCAAAATAAAACGATTCTAATATTCGATGAAGTTATGACCGGCTTTAGAGTGGCTAGAGGTGGTGTACAAGAATTATTAGGAATAACTCCTGATTTGACTGCACTTGGCAAAATTGTAGGTGCTGGCTTACCAGTCGGTGTTTACGGTGGTAAGGCTGAAATAATGAATAATATTTCTCCAGATGGTCCGGTTTATCAAGCTGGCACATTATCAGGTAATCCAATTGCTGTGAGCGCAGGTACAGCTTTATTAAAGCAGCTAGGAAATAAACAAATCTACGCTTCTATGGAACAGAATGCAAAATCATTCCTAAGCCCAATCAAAGAATATGCAGATGCGTTGAAAATACCTTTCTCATTTAATGTTAGGGGCGGGATGTTTGGTTTTTTCTTTTCTAATTCATTACCAAAAAATTTCGATGATGTTCAGAAAACAGATATAGAATTATTTGCGAAATTTTTTAGAAAAATGCTTGAGAAAAATATTTATCTGCCACCATCTGCCTATGAAAGTTGTTTCATATCAACTCTTCATGATGAAGACAAGATGACAAAAGCTGCTAAACTTGCAAAACAATCTCTAAAAGAAATTAAAGATGAAATTTGATATTTTGGGTGTTGGAAATGCTCTTGTTGATGAAACTTTTTACGTTGAAAAAAGCTTTGTTGATTCCACAGATCTCTTCTTCAATCAATTTAAGTCAATTTCCTTTCAGGATCAGGAAGATATTCTTGCTGGATTACCTTCAGATTTAGCACCTGATGTTGTTTGTGGAGGTTCAACAACAAATAGCCTTGCTGCAACTTCTAATTTTGGTTCCAGTTGTGCACATATTTGTCAATTAGCAAACGATGATAGGGGCCGACTTTACGAAGACAATCTTAAAGAAAATGGAATTGTATCTATTAATTCTTTTTATCATGAAGAAGTCCGTACAGGCAGGTGTCTAGTCTTTATAACTCCTAACAGTGAGAGAACTATGGGAACTTACCTTGGGGCATCTGAAAGATTAGTTTTTAATTCAGATTTTATAGAAGTAGCCAATAACTCGAAAATTTTGTTTTCTGAAGGTTATCAATTCACATCGGATGAAAATTTTTCAGCATTTCTAAGCATTCTCAAAGGAACTGAAAAAACAACTAAACTTGCTCTAAGCCTGTCAGATCCAGGGGTTGTTCAAACATTTAAATCTAGGTTTAAAGAAGTCTTTAACGTGCGAAAAGTTGACTACCTTTTTTGTAACAAGGAGGAGGCAATATCGCTGGTAGGAGAAAATTTTGTAAAAGATCTAAGTTCTTTGGCAGTAAATTATGTCGTAACTAATGGGGCTGAATCTTCCTATATTTCTGAAGAGGGTTCTTACGCAGAAATAAAAGCAAAAAGTGTAAAGGCTATTGATTCAAATGGAGCTGGAGACATATTCGCAGGTGCAGCCTTAAATAAAATTATTGAAGGGGATAGTTTTTTAAATGCATGTGAATTTGGAAATTATGCATCATCTATAATTGTTCAAGAAAAAAGCCCAAGACTTTCTATTGATCAGTACAAAAAGCTTAAAGCTGATTATTGAAGTGACTCCTGAAATATATAACGACAAAAGATTTGGTATCAATCAAAACCATATCTCCAAAAATGCTTTAAATATAATTTCAAAATTACATAAATCTGGATTTGAGGCTTACATTGTTGGTGGCGGCATTAGAGATATGATTAAAGGCCTCAAGCCGAAGGATTTCGACATAGTTACAAACTGTGAACCTGAAGAAATTAGAAAAATTTTCAGAAATTCTAGAATAATTGGAAGACGTTTTAAGCTAGTGCATATAGCTTTTGTTGATGAAATTATTGAAGCCACAACATTCCGCGCAGGAGGAACAAGCTCTACGGAATCGATAGAAATAAATGAAAAGGGAAGAATAGTGAGAGATAACAATTGGGGCACGCAAGAGGAAGATGTATTGAGGAGAGACCTAACTATTAATTCAATCTATTATGATCCTTTCACACATGAAATTATCGATTACACAAAAGGTATTAAGGATCTTAAAGATAAAAAAATTAGATTTATAGGCAATTCAGGAGAAAGAATATTAGAAGATCCAGTAAGAATTCTGCGAGCATTAAGATTTGCGGCAAAATTAAACTTTTCTATTGATCAAGAAATAGCTGATGGTATCAAAGAACATAAAACTCAATTATTAGAAATGCCACCTGCAAGACTTTATGAAGAAGTGATAAAAATGTTTATGACAGGACATGCTGAACAATCATTTATTCAGTTAAAAGCGTATGGAGTCTTCGATGTTTTATTCCCACATTTTAAAGATGAGAATGGAATTTTTGATAAATTTTATCTTGAAGCATTCAGAGAAACTGACAAAAGGTTCAAATTGAATAAAAAACTTAATGTTGGGTTTATCTTTGCGGTATTGCTTTGGCCTAAAGTATTTTTTGATTCAGGCATAAGCACGCAAATTAATTTTAAAAGATTTTATAGATCAATCGCTGAAGTTGTTAGAAAACAACAAATGATTACATCAATACCAAAAAAATACTCGAGTTTCATTAAAGACGTATGGATGAATCAAGTACGCTTTAGCAGGGTTGGGAAAAAATCAATTAATTTTACAAAAAGTTTGAGATTTAGAGCTGCTTACGACTTCTTATTGCTGAGAAATGTTAATGAACAAAATTTAGAAGTATCAACCAACTGGTGGACAGAATTTAAAACAGCAAACTATGATAAGAAGATAAGGTTATTGAATACACGTAAGAAAAAAAATGCAAGAAAGCAAAATTCCTAATTACATTGCAATAGAGGGGCCAATTGGTGTTGGTAAAACTTCACTTTCAAGGAAAATAGCTATGGATTTTGGTCATGAGCTTTGTTTAGAAGAATCAGATGAAAACCCTTTCTTAAAGTCATTCTATAAAGATAAGCAAAATTACGCTTTTGCCTCTCAACTATACTTTGTAATGCAACGATCTCAGCAAATTGATATGTATTTTTCAGATGATCTAATTAAAAGAAGAATTGTTGCTGATTTTATGTTTCAAAAAGAAGATCTCTTTGCAGAATTAAATCTCACATCAGATGAATTCAAAATTTTTAAAGAAGTAAAGTCCAAATTTTATGCTTCTCACCCTAAACCTGACCTTCTTATCTATTTGCAAGCTACTCCTGAGAGAGTTCTTGAAAGAGTTAATAAAAGAGCTCGATCATATGAAGATCATGTTGCACTAGAATATCTTGAGCGATTGTGTGAATCTTATACAGAATTTTTCTTTGACTACTCTGAGACTCCCTTGTTGGTTTTAGATGTCAATGATGTAGATTTTGTTGCAAATAACGACGACTATCAAAAAGTTGTTGATTGCCTCAAAAGAGAAATCAAAGGTAGAGAATTTGTAAATTTAACGCCAAGCTTTTTTTGATGAAAATTGATATTTCAAATCCTGCCCAAACCGAAGCACTAGGTAGAAAAATTGGTGGATTTTTATCTGACTTTGACGGCTTAGCAATATTTTATCTCGACGGTGATTTAGGCACAGGTAAGACAACGTTAGTTAGAGAAATTTTAAAAGCAATGGGCTGGAAAGGTGCTGTTAAAAGCCCAACATTCAGCATTTTAGAGGAATATCAAGTAGCTGATAAAGAAATCTTTCACTCTGATTTATATAGGTTAGATAATCAGAATGATTTTGGAATGCTTGGAATTGAAATTACTGAAAATTCGAAAGGTATTTTCTTTATTGAATGGCCAAACAAAATTTCTAAATTTAATTTTGGTGATGAGTTTTATTTAACGTTATCTCTAGCTAATCAAATTAGACATATACAATTTGAGACTAATAATAAAAAATTTTTAAACTGCATTGATGGGATCAATATCAATAACCCAAGCTGATATTCTCTTTTTTGATTCTTCGGTTTTTTTTGCAAATTCTGATAGCACTTCAAGCATCCTTTGCTTTTTTGAGCTTTGAATAATGCAAAACATTCTGTGTTTATAGCCGATTTTTGTTACTGGACTATCAAACGGTCCATAGACTTCAAGATCCTTTTGAGATAATTCTTTTTTGGCATCTACGAGAAACTTCCTCAATCTTGATTGATTTGCATCTTCAGCTTTAAGGTACATAAGATTTATATAAGGAGCTAGATCAAGTTTTTTCCTCTCACTCAAAAGTTCTTTAGCTATCTTTTGATAGTTACCAGTTTTTATCAAACTAAATAATGGGTGGTCGGAAACTCTAGTTTGCAAATATACGTTATTTTCAATTCCAGATCTGCCTGCTCTGCCAGCTACTTGTACTATCAACTGAGCAGTTTGTTCTTGCATATGAATATCTGCACCAAATAAACCAAAATCCATATTTAAAACAATTACTAAACTCACATTTTGAAAATCATGGCCTTTTGCTAATAACTGTGTCCCTATGTATATTTTTGATTCTGCATCTTTGATGATCGTAGAACTTTCTTCTCTTTTTGTTTTTCCAGATACTGTGTCACGATCAATACGAATAATATCTGCATCCGGAAGTTCTTTTTTTAAAATTTCTTCCACTTGCTGTGTTCCCAAACCTCTATGAGTAAAATCTGTGCTTTCACAATTGGGACAAATTCTTGGAATACCCCAAACACTTTCACATCTGTGACATTTCAGCCTTTGGACATTTTGATGTAACACTAATGTAGTTTCACAACAATTACTCTTAGCAATCCAACCACATGAATTGCACATAAAAATTGGAGCATAGCCCCTTCGATTCAAAAGAATTAGTGACTGAAGGCCCGCGGTGTGATTATTCTTAACTTTAGTTAGTAGTTCGTTTGATATGCCACCCGTGGTTTTATTTTGAGTAATTTGATGTATTGATATTTTTGGCAATGGAGCATTCGAAATTCTTTTATCTAAAAAGCAATTTTCAATTTCATTGTTATGAGCTCTATTAATATTAAGAAGAGAAGGAGTAGCAGATGCATAAACAATTCTTGTATTTGAACCATATAACATTCTTGCAATCTCTTTCGCATCATATCTAAAACCATCCTGTTGTTTATAGGATTGGTCATGCTCTTCATCAAAAATTATTCCCCCAAGATTACAAATTGGCAAAAAGATTGATGACCTAGTTCCAATAACAATTTTTGGTTTGTTATTCTGTGAGGTAAGCCATACTTTAATTCTCTGTATAGGAGTTAAACCAGAATGATTTAGTAGCACTTTGTTACCAAAAGTTTCTTGAAAATCATTAAATATCTGAGGGGTTAAAAAAATTTCAGGCACAAGCACTAAAGCACTTTTTCCTTTATTCAAAAGTTTTTTAATAAAATGCTTATAAACTTCTGTCTTTCCTGAAGAAGTAATGCCTGACAATAATATTTCACCCGAATCGTTTGATTCTATTGAATTTAGAGCATTTTTTTGATCTCTCGTTAATGTGTGTAAACTTTTGATAGCGTTATCTGAATCAATTTTGATCACATATTTTTCTAAAGTTTTTTGATGTTTTGCTTTTCTGAGAAATGATGGAATAAAAGACTCAAAAACAATGCCGATTGGATGCATATAATAATTAGCAATATTAATTATTTTCTTTAATGCTTGCTTATCAAATAATGGTGAATCATCAAGAACTTCATCAATTTGCTTTAATTTATAGTTTTCATCAAAGTTTTTTGATTGGCTAATAACAATTCCAACAAGCTTTCTTCTTCCAAATTCAACTAAAACTCTTTTACCAATTAAATCAGAGCTAAACTGATTCTTATAAGTAAATGTTTGACGTAATGGGGAGGGAATTGCTACCTGAACAAAATTCATGAATTTATTG
>ENA-OSEY01002378-OSEY01002378.1-marine-metagenome-genome-assembly--contig:-NODE-2378-length-12197-cov-9.312871_pt1 | contig 12197 bp, 11 predicted proteins | sample MGYA00248465_ERZ534230 | MGnify/ENA primary metagenome ERZ534230 (study PRJEB26409, sample SAMN06344110) | marine metagenome | isolation source: Sea water from surface | place: Atlantic Ocean:Southern... | reverse complement strand
CAGAAGACCTGCTTCAAATGCAGATCCATACAAAATACTATCTCACATAGTAGGAACTCTTACATAATAAATCTGTTAAATATAATGCCCTATTCATATAAATAGGGCATTTAACTTCATGAAACTAGATAATTTACAACTGAACTTTCTAAATCAGCTATCATCTGAAATTATAATTTTAGATGTCGGTCTGAATGTTATTTGGTTAAATGACTCTGCATTAAATAAAGGTTGGGTTCTCAATAATAAAGAAAAATATTTAGTTACTGATCAATTCTCTGACGAGTCGAAGTCAAATCTTTCAAATTTCCTAAAAAAAGCAATTGGAAATGAAGGCTCAAAAACAAAGAGAGATTTCGAATTAAACTTCAAAACAAGCACTAAAAGAATAATTGATCTAACAGTTAGATGGAGCAATCAATTTGAAATTTTAATTCTTGAAGTTTCATGTGTAGATAATTTAAATAAAATTATTGATTCAACTAAGACATTTTCTACACAGAAAATTGCAGCAAATTTGGCAAGAACCTTGGCGCATGAAGTTAAGAATCCGTTGTCAGGAATTAAGGGAAGTGCACAAATACTTAGTAAAAAATTAAATGATTCATTCTCAAAAAAGTTTCTTAAGATAATTATTGATGAGACTGAAAGATTAAATCACATTGTTACTAAGATCTTAACTCCTCCATCAAAACCAAGTTTGGATTTCTTTAATATACATTCTGCGTTAGAAAAAGTATTTGCTTTAGCGGATGCAGAAAAACAAGACAATCTAGAACTAATAAGAGACTATGATCCAAGTATTCCTGAAATTAATGGTGATGAAAATCTTTTTGTTCAAGCAGTTTTAAATTTAGTCAAAAATTCTCAACAAGCTATAGAGAATGAATCTAATCCACAAATAAAAATAAAGTCTAGAGTCAGATATAGTCATCCAGTCAATGGATCGCTTTACTCTACTGTTTGCAGTATTGAAATTATCGATAATGGTGAAGGTATTCCTGAAGACATGCATGAACAGATATTTTTCCCAACAGTTTCAGTCAAAAAAAATGGTTCTGGTCTTGGTTTATCAATAGCGCAGGATATTATCAGAATGCATGGTGGAGGAATTTCATTTAAATCTAGCAAGGGATTAACAGTCTTTTCAATCGATATACCATTAAGAATGGATAACAAGGAGATTAAAATTGCATAAAGTTTGGGTAGCTGACGATGATGAGGCAATAGGTTTAATTCTTGAAGAAAGTCTCAGAAATGCAGGTTTTGATACCAAAATATTTTCTAATGGAGAGGATTTACTTAAAGATCTTGAAAAAGATCAGCCAGATCTAATCATTACTGATGTTCAGATGCCTGGGATGCTGGGCTATGATGTTTTAAAACATATCAATAATAATTATGAGGATCTTCCTGTAATAATTATGACCGCATTTGCTGACATGCAAGCTGCTGTCGATTCTTTTGGATCAGGTGCATTTGAGTATATTCCTAAACCATTTGATCTTGATGAAACTATAAAGATAATCAATAGGGCTTTGGAAGAAAAGCCTAAGACAAAAGGCTTAAAAAAAGATACTAAACTTGATATTGTTGGCGAATCATTGCCAATGCAAAATGTTTTTAGGTCTATTGGCAAGCTATCAAACACTATTGCAACTGTTTTAATACAGGGTGAATCTGGGACAGGTAAAGAACTTATCGCTAAATCACTTCACAAAAATAGTCCTAGACACGATATGCCATTCATAGCTCTAAATATGGCGGATATTCCAAAGGAACTTGTAGAATCAGAACTATTTGGCCATGAAAAAGGTGCATTTACGGGCGCAGTTGATAAGAGAGTTGGAAGATTTGAACAAGCGAATGGTGGAACATTATTTTTAGATGAAATAGGCGATATGCCACTTGACTCTCAAACACGACTTTTAAGAGTATTATCAAATAAAGAGTTTTACAGAGTTGGCGGAGATACTCCAATTAAAGTTGATGTGAGGATTATTGCAGCAACTCATCAAAATCTAAATAATCTAGTATCTCAAAAAGAATTTAGAGAAGATCTTTTTTATAGATTAAATGTCATAAAAATAGAAGTTCCTCCACTTAGGGAAAGAAAGGATGATATCGAAGAACTCTGTAGATTTTTCCTGAAAAACTATTCTGATTCACTTGATGAAGAGTTAAGAGTATTGTCAGATGATGCGAAGAATCTTTTACAAAAATATGATTGGCCTGGAAATGTTAGACAATTAGAAAACGTTTGCTATTGGCTTACATTAATGAGTCCTACTCAAAGTGTAAAAGCACAAGATCTTCCAACTGAGGTAAAAGATTTTGAAATGACAGACATACCTTCATCCTCGTGGGAAGATGGTTTGCAGAACTGGTTAACAAACGTCTCATTGAACATTGAGTCAGGATTATCTGACATAGCAATAACAAAAATTGAAAAAATGCTAATTAAAACTGCTCTTGAAAGATCTAATGGCAAAAAAAACGATGCTGCTCAAATTTTAGGCTGGGGAAGAAACACCCTATCAAAAAAAATGAAAGAACATGGAATTTAAATCAAAGGTAAATTCTGAAGTTTCCATTCATTAACTCCGCCCCTAAGAATTAATAAATCTTTGAATCCTTCTTTTTTAAGAAGTTCACCAGCATTAGGTGAAACATTCCCCATATCACATACCAAAACTATTGATTTGCTGTCTTCAGGTATTTCATTAAATCTTTTTGATAAATTATTAAAAGGTATATTTATTGAGCCTGTAATATGTCCTTGATTAAAAAGTTCTGAATTTCTTAGATCCACAATAAAAGCATTTTCATTATTTGCTAATGAAATAAGAAATTGTGGTGATATTTTTTTACCTCCTTTTGTTGTAGATGAATATATTAATAAAAAAATAATTATTAAAAGTGGTAGAGATAAATAATAACGTTCTATTAAAAAATTAATTAGTTCCATGTGCATATTATCCATTAAAATAAGATAGATTTATTAAAAATATGAAACAAAGAAATCTTATATTAGTTCGACATGGTCAAAGTGAATGGAATGAAAAAAATCTTTTTACTGGTTGGGAAAATCCTGGGCTAACTCAAAAAGGCGAAAAAGAAGCTAAAGATGCTGGGAAAATAATTAATGGTCTTGGCATAAATTTTGATTATTTGTATACATCTGCTTTGATAAGAGCACAACTAACCGGCTCAATTATTTTAAGTGAAATTAATCAAAAAAATGTAAATACTATTGAAAATAAAGCTTTGAATGAAAGATTTTATGGAGATCTTCAAGGCCTAAATAAAGATGAATGTAGAAAAAAATGGGGAGATGAAAAAGTTCAGATGTGGAGAAGATCATATGATCAGGGACCTCCCGGTGGTGAAACTTTAAAACAGACAGGCGAAAGAGTAGTCCCATATTTTAGAGAAGAAATAGAACCCTTAGTGAAAAATGGATCAAATATTCTAATTGCAGCTCATGGTAATTCACTCAGATCGCTCATAAAGTTTTTAGATGATGTTACAGACGAAGATATCGTAAAACTTGAAATACCAACTGGAGCCCCTATTCACTATGTTTTCGATAGTAATGGAAAAGTTATGCAACGAAATAATCTTTTTTAATGGAAACAAGAGCTAGAAAGTTTTCGTCCTCTATACATAATTGGTACCTTCAAAATGGACGGAAAAATTTACCGTGGAGAAAAAATATTACGCCTTATAGAGTATGGATATCAGAAATCATGTTGCAACAAACTCAGGTAAAAACTGTAATTCCATTTTACAAAAAGTTTATGTTGAGATTTCCAAATTTAAAAGCAATTTCTGAAGCTACTGAGGAGGAAATACTTGCATTATGGACAGGTCTTGGATTTTACAGGCGTGCAAAAAATATTTATGCCACAAAAGAGATAATTAAAAATAAATATAAGAATAAGTTTCCCTCAAATTTTGATGACTTGATAAAGCTACCAGGGATTGGAAAGTCGACTGCAGGAGCGATTCTTTCAATTGCCTATAAAAAGCCAGCACCAATACTTGACGCAAACGTTAAAAGAGTAATCTCAAGGCATGATGACATCGATCTTCAAGATAAAAAATCACTTGCTAATTTATGGCATATGTCTGAAACATATACACCATCGAAAAAAATTTTTGAATACACGCAAGGAATAATGGACGTGGGTGCGATCATATGTAGTATCAAAAATCCCATGTGCTCAGATTGTCCATTAACGTCATCATGTAAAACTGCTTTCAAAGAGTTAAAAATAGTAAACAAATCAAAAAGACAAAAGAGAAAAGAAAAATTATTCTTCACACTTGCACACTCAAAGAGTGAGTTCTTATTGTTCAGAAAAAATGCAAAAACTTATTGGGAAAGTTTGTGGATCCCTTATGAAGATAAAGACGGATTATCTAATACGATTTTTAAAGAACCAACACACAGCAATACAAAAAAATTTAAGCATGCTCTTTCTCATCTAGATCTAGAAATAACAATTAATATTTTCGACTATAAAGCACCATTTGCGATTGAAACAAACCTTGAGCATCAATGGATAAAAAAAAGTGATATTCATAAATATGGTCTTCCAAAACCAATAAAGAATATAATAGATAGTCATGTCTAACTTAATTTTGTGTAAAAAACTAAATAAAGAATTGCCAGCTTTAGAAGTACCACCAATGCCAGGCCCAAAAGGAATTGAGATCATGAATTCTGTTTCTGCTGAAGCTTGGGAAATGTGGAAATCACATCAAACAACCTTAATTAATGAAAAGCATTTGGATATGTCTGATGCCGAAAATAGAAAGTGGCTTTTGGTTCAAATGGACAAATTCTTTAACAATGAAGACTATGAAATAGCTTCAGGATTTAAGGCTTTGGATTAAAGAATTTCACATAAATCTTGTCTGTTTAACCTATTTATTTTTTGATTTACAAAGCATAAGAAATAGAGTTTAATTTCGATAATATGTCAGATAAATCTAACTCAAAATTCCCAGAAAAAGCAGATGTAGTAATAGTAGGTGTTGGTGGTATTGTTGGCTCAATGCTAGCTTATTGGTTAGCTGAGCTCGGCCAAAAAAATATTGTAGGATTAGAAAAATCAACAATAATTCCCTCAGATATTGCATCAACTGCTCACGCATCAGATTTTGTTTACAACACAACACATGACAAATTAGGTTGTTGGACAACTTCGTTTAGTAGGAAATTTTATGAAGATAACGGCTTCTTTTTAAAAAAAGGGGGTCTAGAAATCTGCCGTAAAGGTGACGATGAGCGATGGGAAGAATTGAAGAGAAAAGTTGCGTCAGGGAAAGCATTTGGTACAAATGTAAGGTTAATATCTGCAGCAGAAGCAGTTGAAAAATTTCCATTACTTGAAGAGGATTCTATGATTGGTGCTATGTGGGATCCAGATGCAGGCCTTGTTGTTCCACGATCCCAAGAAGTTGTTAACTTTGCTGTTGAGACCGCCAAAGATAAAGGTGCTCTAAAAACATTTACAAATACTCCGGCTACTGGTTTTGAAGTAGAGAATCAAAAGATTGTTGGAGTTAAAACTGATAGAGGAACTATTAAAACAGATAAAGTTGTTATTGCCTCAGGAATTTGGGGGCCTTTAATGGGCGACATGGCCGGTGTTGGTGTTCCATTAATGCCTGTTGAACACCCATTGTTATTTTTTGGGCCATATGAAGAAATACAAGATACAGAAGAGATGCTTGTACATCCTCTTCTAAGAGATCAAGGTAACTCTGCATATGTCAGGGATACAGGTAAATTTCATGGAGGTATGCTCGAATGGGGTTTTTATGAGGACAAAAATCCTAGACTAGTCGATCCTGAAGATATAGGCAATCCTGATAAAACTATGTTATCTGATTCAATGCGATATTTAGAGCTAGAGGAGATAGCAGAGCCCTTAGAGAAAGCTTTTGAAACTACACCAATTCTTAGTGAATTAGGATGGGATGAAAAAAGTTCATTCAATGGACTACTTTCTGTAACAGCTGATGCAGGATCTTTGATTGGTGAGAGTCCTGAAGTCAGAGGTTTTTGGCTATGTGAGGCTGTTTGGGTAAAAGATGGTCCAGGTTGCGCGAGACTTTGCGCAGAAGCAATGGTTAATGGAAAAACACAAGTGGATATGCATTCATTTGATATATCAAGATTCTACCCACATCAAAAAGAAAAGGAATATGTCAAAACAAGAGCGTTTGAAAATTCTCAAACTATTTATACTCCTGCTGTCCATCCTAGGGAGCCATATATTACTCAGAGAGAAATGTTTGTAAGTCCTTTTTATGAAAGGGAAAAAGAACTTGGAGGACATTTTGAAAATGAAGTTGCAGGCTGGGAAAGAGCTCTTGCTTACATAAGTAATAGAGAAAAACTTGATAAATATATTAAAGAAGTTCCAGTGAGAGAAAATGAGTGGGATACACGTCACGTACCATATGATGTTGCTAATGCTGAACATCTTGCCATGAGTGATTCTGTAGGCATGATTAATTTATCACACTTTCCTATCATGGATATAAAAGGCCCAGATGCTGAACGCATGTTGGAATACTTATCAGTAGCTAAGGTAGGTGGTAATACTCCTGAGGGTAAAGTTATTTATACAAACTTCTTAGATGAGGATGGTGGAGTGCATGCAGACCTTACAATCTCTCGCATTAGCAATGACAGTTATAGAGTTGTGACTGGTGGTGCCGATGGTAATCGTGACTGGGTTACTTTGCGTAATTACAGAGATGATAACGGATTAAATGCAGACATAAATATAAGAACTCATGACATAGCTACATTAGGATTGTGGGGACCTAAGGCAGTTGAAGCCTTAGGTAATTTTATAGATCCTAACGAGATTGATATTAAGAACTTTCCATTTGTATCTGCAAAAAACCTAACTTTAAATCTATCAGGTGGTAAAAAAGTTGATGTTTGGGCGGCCAGAATTTCCTATGTTGGTGAGAGTGGATGGGAAATATATTTTAATAATGATAAAGAAGACGGTCTTGCCTTATATGACTCTTTGCTAGAAGTTGGAGTTGTGCCTGTTGGTATTGAAACATATGCAAATAGTAGGCGTCTAGAAAAAAGCTTTAGACTTCAAGGTGCCGACCTTGAGACAGAATATACAGCTATTGAGGCAGCAATACAAAGACCCTTGGTAAAAGAAGCTGATTTCCATGGGAAAGCGGCTCATCTTTCTCATAGAGAGGAAGATCCGTGTGCAATTCTATGTACAATGACACTTGACGACCTTAATGTGTCTGGAAAGACAAGATACCCTGTTGGCATTTCACCAATTATTGATCCTGCAACTGGTGAAGTACCTATAGATATTAAAGGTAGAAGATCTTACACGACTGGAATGTCCTATTGTCCATCTCTTAAGAAATTTGTGGTTATGGGTTATTTACCAAAAGAAATTGCTGTTCAAGGAAAGTCACTACTTATCGAATACTTCGATGAGGGTGGTGATGGTCTCTATCCTATGACTGTTCAAATAGTTGGCAAAGGATCTCTTTATGACCCTAACAACGAAAGAGTTCGTGCTTAAAAAATTAGACTTAATGACAACGGTTGTAAACTTGCCTATAATCCAAAGTTCAATTTAAGCCCAGATAGCTCAGTTGGTAGAGCAAAGGACTGAAAATCCTTGTGTCGGTGGTTCGATCCCACCTCTGGGCACCACTATAACTACCAAGATTTATTAACTTTTATTTTTGCATCTTTCATGCCAAACAATTCATAAATTTCCATTAATAGTTTTTTATGATCAATGCATTTGCTTTCAGGTGCAATTACTCCTCTTTCTGTTATTTCGTTATTAAGAAACATTTTAAAACCAAGAGACAAAGGATAGCCTGTCGCCTCACCCATTGTTAGTTCCCTCGATGGCTCTCCATCAAGAGATACTCCAACACATTCTTCCTTACCATTTTTAAATCCTATTGCTAGAGCGTAGATTTCCGGTAACGAGGTTGTCTCAGTATATTTTCTTGAAGTTCCTTTTTTTTCCAACCATTCTAAAAATCGTGCTGCAGTTTTTTTTGTAAGTATTTTTAGGTTAATTAATTTCCTCATAATTTTTAAAACAAAAATAGTAGATTTATTTCCGTGGGCAAGATTTATTGAATTTAGCAGGTCTTTGAAATGATATGGAAATGTAATTGCTTCAGGATGACCAAAAATAAATGCACTATATGTGCCAATATTAGGATATGAAACTTTAATTTCTTCAAGGGGATTAACCATCTCAAATTTACCATCCTTTAAAACTTTCACTTTTCCAGTAATTTGCTCTATTCCATGAATCATGGCTGCATTAGTTTCTTTCTGAGAAGATATTGGCTCTGGTTGTGCTTCCTCTAAATTCCAACCTGTATAAATTGTATGTGCAATATCTAAATGATCAATTGCGATTCTTCCTAGTAAATTTGTAATACCAGGGCTTGCCCCAAGGCCTAATAACGCTAAAAGGTTTTTTTCTTTAGCAATGTCATTTAGCTCTAGCATTTTTTCTGTTGGCTCCCAGTCATCGCAAATGTCCATATAATGACAGTTAGCTTCTAATGAAGTTTTTAGTACTTGATAGCCAAATTTAAAAAAAGGTCCGACAGTGTTTAAGACAATATCATAATCAAATAATATGCTTGATAAATTTTCAATATTATTAATGTCAACTTCGATGCCCTTTGCATGAGAGCCTAATTGAGAAGCAAGTAATTCAGCGTCCTTAAAATTTAAATCTGCAATAGCTAAATGATCAATTTGTCCTAGTGATGAAACAGATTTCGCAACGTATCTTCCCATACCACCACAAGCGCCTAAAATTATTACTTTCATTTTTAAGTATCTTAAAGAAGGTTACAATACACACATGATATCAAAACAACAAAAACCAATAAAATCTGGATTTCATGCTAAAACATATGCTGATGAAATTATAAAAGGTGTCGATCTTAGCAATAAAGTCGCCGTTGTTACTGGTGGTTACTCAGGAATTGGACTTGAAACTACTAGAGAGCTTATTAAAATGGGCTATCAATATGAATATTGTGATGTTACTTTACGCATAAAAGATTTGTATTTGGCAAAGACTCATCATCCATATCAATTGCTGGGTGGTAATATCAGGCTTTTCACCCTTTACCATACTGAAATTTTGGTGAATATTATTTCTGGTAATTGCCATAAAATAGCAGATGGCAAAAAGAATAAGGCTAAACAAGTTAAAGGGGCAACAGAGTTGCAAGAAGCTATAGGGGGCTATCAAAATGAATCCTATCACCATAAAACCTACCAAGATGGTCTAATGAAGTTTGCACTCTGTGAAGAGGCAACCATTAACACGGGGCAGATTATCAAAGCAAAATCTTTAGATTGGCTTTCAAGAAAATTTTGTCTAATAGATATTGAAATTTTGCATAAATAATATTAACTAGCATTTTTAAAAGAAATATTAAGTTGATTATTCTTCTTCTTTAAAACTTAAATTCAAATGTTAATTAATGCTATCTTTATCGAGATAATTAGAGAATTTAATGAGAGTAAAACTTGAACCGGAAACAGCATTCATTGGCAAAAAGTTTGCATATATATTTCTAGGAATAATATTTTCCCTGAATGCCTTCACTTTTATTTGGTTTTTCTTATTTTCAAATTTAAAATAAATCTATGTTTAATCTAAAACAATGAAATAATATTGTTTAAACAAAAAGTTTATAGAAACAGTTATTTAAGACTAAAAAATTCCTGGAATGATCTGTCCTGTTGTTACATAGGCACCTAATAGTGCAACAAAACCAACCATAGCCCATCTACCATTTACTTTTTCTGCATTTTGAGGATATCCATCGTAAGACACAGTTTCATCAATATAAGGCCTAGTTTCTGATGGGAACATATTCTGTCTTCCACCTGATTCAGTAGTAACTCCTGATTTTGTCATTAAAAAAATAATAATTGTTAATTAAAGTAACATAAATATTAATTTATGTAAACCAAAAGCCTTCAATGATTCGCCTCTGAGTATTTATGATTCAATCTGTGACATTTCTGTTTAGAAAATAATTTACAAATCACAATTTTTTTTAATTAAATCACCTTTTATTATCAAAATTGCAGTTAAACCACCAAAAATAAGCATTTATACTCACAATGAGTAATTTTACTTAGTAGAATGCAATTAGCATTTAGGAAGTGCTTAGCTGGTTAAATCAGAAAATCTGAATTAACTAAGTCGTCATGAGCTTGCCGTTGGGATACTGCAAGCTCTTTCTATTTTAAAAGCAAGTAGATAAACCAATCGACAAGAAAATAATTTTCTAATAAATTAACTTTGAGTATTTATAAAAATGCCAATAAATGAATTTATTGCTAAATAAAAAATAGAGATTTCAAAATGTATGTCTTTAGATTTTATTCTCATCCCTTCTTGCATTCTTATCATTCTTTTTCTTTTAAATAGAGAAAATATTATCTACAAGAAAAATCAAAAGGCTAAGTAAATGCATTTGTTAACATAAGTAATAACATAAAGGATCAAGAAGTCTATTATTTAGTAATAAGAGATTTTTAAACTATCTCGGCTGACTTTTTTCTTAAAATCAATTTATCCCAATAAAATATTGAATTATTAATTTGATCAATTTTTTGTTGGCAATGTACGCACTTACATTCGTTTATAAAAGTTTTATTTTTCATTCTTAAACACTTTCTTCTTAAAGAAACCAAATTTTTTGTTTTAATGCAAGTACTGGTAAACGATTTTTTTTTTAATTGGTAAATTAAAATTTACTTTTTATACAAATTTTATATTGGTTTATAAAACATTCATATTTTATAATGTTAAAAAAGACAGTAAAAATCAAATAAATTTCTTTGAAAATTTCAAATCAATCACTAATTAAAAAAACTATTAACAAAATAATTTCTCCTTGGTATTTACTTCCTTTAATAGATAGATGGGTATTAGGTCAAATAATACCTCCCATGATATTTGCAATTTCTGCTTTTACAGTTATTTCATTATCAGTTGGGGTAATGTTTGATCTTATAAGGAAAATAGTTGAATTTGGTTTACCTTTATTTTTAGCTTTAAAAGTTCTTTTTTTTAGTTTACCCAGTTTTTTAGTCTTATCATTCCCAATGGCAGTTTTACTTTCAACATTATTAGCCTATGGAAAATTATCAAGCAATTCTGAATTGTTGGCATTGAAATCTTTGGGTATAAAAACTTCAAGAATCATTTCTCCAGCTATTGCTCTTTCAATATTTATGACAGGATTAACTTTTTACTTTAACGATAATTTAGTTCCTGCGAGTAATAAATTAGCTGAAACGACATTAAGAGCAGGAATAGGAAGTTCTTTTAGCGCCGAACAAGGAAAAGATAATATTATGTTTTCAAGATATGGATCTAGGATAAGTGCATCAAATAAAAAACCTACAAAAACAAATACTTTTCTTACTCATATATTTTATGCTTCATGGTATGAAAACAACATTATGGAGGGAGTTACAGTTTTAGATTTTTCCAGAGAAGATTTTCAACAAATCTTAAAGGCAAAGAATGGAGTATTTGACAAAAAAAGTTCTTCTTGGATATTTTCTGACGGGAATATTGTATCAATTGATCCAAGCGGACAAACTACAAATATTCAATTTCAAGAATATACATATCCATTTGTTGAAGGTCCTATGGAGCTAGCAAAGGTGCCTAAAGATGCAAATGAAATGACTTTAAAGCAGGCTATACAAGCAGAAAAGATTTATGAAAAAACTGGAAACTTGAAGGAGGTAAGAAGAATTAAAGTCCGCATTCAAGAAAAATTCACTCTACCTTTTGCATGCTTGGTCTTTGGTTTAATAGGAAGCAGTCTGGGATCTAAATCTAATTTAAGATCTTCAAAAAGTCAGGGATTTGGGTTGAGCGTAATTCTTATATTAATTTATTATGTTATGTCATTTTTATTTAGTTCGTTCGGAGTAAAAGGTATTTTACCTCCAATTTTTGCTGCATGGTTACCTGTCTTAATTTCTCTTGGAGGTGGAATTTATTTATTAAGAAAATCAAGTTCTTTTTGATCTTTTAATCACATAAATTAAGAATAAATAACAAAATTCATTTGCAAATAATAAATTCTTAAATTTTTATTTCTCG
>ENA-OSEY01002377-OSEY01002377.1-marine-metagenome-genome-assembly--contig:-NODE-2377-length-12199-cov-21.583402_pt1 | contig 12199 bp, 13 predicted proteins | sample MGYA00248465_ERZ534230 | MGnify/ENA primary metagenome ERZ534230 (study PRJEB26409, sample SAMN06344110) | marine metagenome | isolation source: Sea water from surface | place: Atlantic Ocean:Southern... | reverse complement strand
GAATTTTTCTGCTGATAAATATATAACTTTTCTATCAGGTTGCTTTTCTTTTATTTTCCAACCAATTGCATGCATTAAATGAGTCTTTCCTAAACCCACACCGCCACATAAAAATAATGGATTGAAAGTTATTTTACCTGCCTCTGATACCCTTTGGGATGCAGCAAAAGCAAGTTCATTTGGTTTACCAACTACAAAGTTTTCAAATGTAAATCTTGGATCTAGTGGAGCACCAAATTCATTAGGATAAGTTGAAGATTGGTTAGATCTAAGATCCATAGTAGATTTCCAATGGTTATCATTACTTTTAATTGTTCTTGTAGTACCTGGAACTATTCTTCCGCCTGAGGGCTTAACAACAAATTTAATTGTATCAACTTTTTCAATATAATTTTTTGCTTCTGATTTTATTTTATCTGAATAATTATTTACTATCCAATCTCTTAAAAATTTTGTTGGAACAGAGAATGTAATTGTATTATCCTCCAATGAAACAAAATTTAAATGCTTTAACCAGTTGTTGAAGGCAGTATCACCAACATTTTTTTTAAGATTTTTTTTAAAGGATAACCATTTACTGTCGTCGAATATAGCAGATGTATTATCCATTTTCCCCCAACAAGACGATTTTATAACTTACTAAATTTTACGCAAAAAATCTAAAGTCGTAAAATTTAATCACCAAATTAATTTACTTAATCAACACCCTTTAAGTATTTTTAGCAAGAAGAAAAGTGAAAAAAATTAAAAAAAAATTATTTTTTTGAAATTTGTTTTGATAAAGAGGATAACTTTCTGGATATGTATTCTTTTTTAAAAATACCTTTTTTTGATGCTCTGGCCATTATTGAGTTGACATTGCTGAAAGATTTTTGGATTTCTTCCTCATTTTTTGCTTCTACTGATGATTTAAATTTATTTAGAGCGTTTCTAAATTTAGATAGGTATTGAGAATTAACAGTATTTCTAGTTTTGTTCTGTCTAGATCTTTTTTTTGCAGAAGCATGATTAGCCATATGCGTGCTATAAATTCAAAATAAATTAAGTCAATTAATATTTAATATAGAATTACTTGTTATTTTGAAGTTTTGGACAATAAAAAGTAGATCTTCCGTATTGAACGATCTTTTTAACCTTATCTCCACCTATTTTTTTTCCTTCTTTATTATAAACCTTAAAATTTGACTGAAAGTTTCCTAATGTACCGTCAGTAGACCTATAATCTCGTATACTCGATCCTCCATATTTAATTGCTTTCTTTAAAATTTTTCTAATGGACTTAATTAGTTTCATAATGAGACTAATTTCTAAATCCTTACCCAAAGTAAGTGGTGAAATTTTAGAATCAAATAGAATTTCCGATGCATAGATATTACCTATACCAGCAATTAATTTTTGATTTAGTAAAATCTGCTTTATTGGGACCTCAGATTTTGAAATTTTTTCAAATATCATTTGTGCTGTAAGATTTGGACTCAGTGCATCTACACCCAAACTAAATATATACTTTTGTTTTTGTAGATCTTTTGTTTTTATTATGTCTATAAATCCAAATTTCCTTGGATCATGATAAACAAGTATCATTCCACTTAAAAAGTACATAACAAAATGATCATGTTTTATTCGTTTGTAGCTTTTATTAACAGTTTTTAATCTTCCTGACATTCCTAGATGTATTACTAGAGAATAATCTGTATCTAAATCTATGATTATGAACTTTGCTATACGTCTTAGGTTGGATATCTTGGAGTAACGTAGTATATTAATTATATTATTTGGAATTTTAAAACGAAGTTTTGAAGTATGAATTTTAACATTAGATATTTTTTGATTCAATATTACACTAAGTCCTTTAACTGTAGTTTCAACTTCAGGTAATTCTGGCATAATGAAAAAAGATTATAATTTTGGTTATACAAAAGTAAATTCAAAACAAAAGACTAAACTTGTTCAGAATGTATTTTCAAGCGTAGCTCCAAGCTACGATATTATGAATGATTTAATGAGTTTAGGTATGCATCGTTTATGGAAAAAAAGATTTGTAGAAACTGTGAATCTAAAAGAAAATGAAATTATCTTGGATGTTGGTTCTGGTTCTGGTGATATTGCCAGCGAAATTTTAAAAGAAAATTTATCAACCAGTCTTTATCTTTTAGATCTAAATGAAGAAATGTTATTAGAAGGAAGAAAAAGATTAAGAAAAGAAAAAAATATAAAATATTTTATTGGTAATGCTGAAAAGTTAAATTTTGAAAATAATTTTTTTGATAAATATACTATTTCTTTCTGCTTAAGAAATGTGACAGAGTATTTATTATCTATAAAAGAGGCTTACAGAGTTCTTAAACCTGGTGGTAAATATTGTTGCCTAGAATTTAGTACACCTAAATCATCTTTGGTATCAAGTTCATATAAAATTTACAAATCAAAGATTTTACCTCTGTTAGGAGAAATAGTTGCTAAAGATAAGAATGCTTATAAATATTTGAGTGAAAGTATTGATTTGTTTCCATCACAAGAAGAACTTAGCAAAAATCTACGTGATTGCGGATTTACTAAAGTCGAAACTATTAATCTATTTAATGGAATTGTAGCAATACATACTGGCTATAAACTGTAATGAATAAAATTTTATTAATAATAACTGGCTCTATTGCTGCATCTCGATGTAAAGAAATTATTGCTTTGCTGAATATTAATGAAGTTAAAATTAGCTGCATTCTAACTAAAGAGGCAAAGAAATATGTAAAAATATCAGATATAAAAAAATTACTTAAAAATAGAATATTTACTGATGAAGATGAGAAAAAAAATAAGATGCTTCATATTAATTTATCAAGAGATAATGATATAATAGTTATGTGTCCAGCAACAGCTAATTCTATTGCAAAATTTGCTAATGGATATGGAGATAATTTAGCTTCTAATACGTTGCTTGCTTCAAATAAAAAAATTTTGTTTGTCCCCGCAATGAATAGTTTTATGTGGCATAATAAAATTAATCAAAAAAATGTGAGATTATTAAAAGATAGCGGTCATGAGTTTATTGGCCCTACAGTTGGAAATCTAAAGTGTGGAGAATTTGGTTTAGGCAGAATTGATAACTCAAAAAATATAGTAAATAGAATTTTAAACAGACTAGAAAATGTTAATTTGTTAAAAAATAAAAAATGCCTAGTAACTGCAGGACCAACAATTGAAATGATTGATCCAGTTAGGTTTATTTCAAATCAATCTTCTGGGAAACAAGGCTATGAAATTGCTTCACAATTAGTTTTATATGGAGCGGATGTAACCTTGATATCTGGACCAACAAATTTAGATCCTCCACCAAATTTAAAATTTATTCAAATAAAATCAGCAAACGAAATGTATCAAAAAATTAGAAAAATTTCTAAAATTGATATAGGAATTTTTACTGCTGCAGTATCTGATTTCAAAAATAAAAATATAAATAAATCCAAGATTAAAAAAAATGAAAAATTAAATATTAGTCTTTATAAGAATATTGATATTTTAGAAAAAATTGGAAAAAGCAAAACTCAAAGGCCTAAATTTTTAGTTGGTTTTGCTGCAGAAACGGGGAGCATTGATAATGCCAAAAAAAAATTAGTTGATAAAAAATGTGATATGATGGTTTACAATAAAATCGATAGTAAAAATAAAGTTTTTGGTTCAGATTATAATCGGATATCAATAATTACAAAAAACCAGATAAAAAAATTTAAGAAAATGACAAAGGTAAATTGTGCAAAGCAAATTATAAAACAAATTTATAATTCTATATAGAATTATGAATAATTACTCTGAAGAAGAATATAAAATTTTCAGTAGATTATTTATTTTAAAAGAATTTTCTGAAGAAAACCTAAAAAAATTATCAAATATAAAAATTGGTATTGTGGGTATGGGAGGTATAGGATGTCCTTTAAGTCAATATTTAGTCAACTCTGGAATAAAAGAATTGTTAATAGTAGATGGAGACATTGTTGAAAAAAGTAATCTTAATAGACAAATTTTGTTTAATTTAAATGATATTGGAAGAAAAAAGGTTGATGTAGCTAAAAATAAATTACAATTAATCAATACTGAATGTAAAATTCATACTATTGATGAAAATATTAATTCTTTAAATTTAAATTCTTTAAAAGAATGTTCTATAATTGTTGATGCAACTGATGATTGGGTAAGTTCTAAATTATTAAATGAATATTGTCTTAAAAACTCAATCAATTTTTTATATTCCTCTGCATTAAGACACGATTTACAAATAATTCTTTTCAATAATTCAAATAAAAATAATCATCTATGTTTAAATTGTATCTTTCCTAACAAAGATGATGTTGATCTTCCCAGATGTGATGTAGTAGGTATTTCAGGCATTTCTGCAGGGTTAGCAGGTTTGATTGCTGCTCAAAAAATAATTAATTTCTATTTAAATTTAAAGGATGAAACTAATATAATGACAATTTCTGATGGAAAAAAATTAAGCATTGATAATATTGTTATTAAAAGTAAACATGATTGTTATTTAAAATCAGTTTAAGTTAATTGATAAATACATAAAAAAAGTTTAATTAAAATTATGAAACAAAATTCATTTACCTACGATCAATTAATTGATTGTGCAAAAGGTGTTCTTTTTGGAAAAGGGAATGCACAACTTCCAATGCCTCCTATGTTAATGTTTGACAGAATTACTTCAATAAATGAGAATGGAGGAGTATTCGCTAAAGGTGAGGTTATTGCGGAATTAGATATTAAAGAAGACTTATGGTTTTTTGAATGTCATTTTAAAGATGATCCAGTAATGCCGGGTTGTTTAGGTTTGGATGCTATGTGGCAATTACTCGGTTTTTATTTAGGATGGCTTGGTCAACCAGGAAAGGGTAGAGCTTTAGGAGTTGGTGAAGTTAAGTTTACCGGTCAGGTATTACAAAAAGTCAAAAAAGTAACTTATCATATATCTCTTAAAAGACTTATACTAAGAAAATTGATTTTAGGAGTTGGAGATGGTGTTTTAAAAGCTGATGGTGAAACAATTTATGAAGCTAAAGATATGAAAGTCGGTTTATTTTCACCTGAGAAATAAGTAATGAATAGAGTAGTAGTAACAGGTTTAGGTATAGTATCATGTATTGGTAATAATCAATCGGATGTTATAGACAGTCTTAAAAATTTGAAATCTGGGATAACAAGTGCAGAAGAGTATGAGGAGTTTTCTTTTAGAAGTCTTGTACACGGTAAACCAAATATAGATATTAGTAACGAAATTGATAGAAGATTACTAAGGTTTATGGGTGATGGAGCTGCCTACAACTATATTGCGATGAAAGATGCTATAGACGACTCAGGGCTGGAGGATAGTGATATTTCAAATGAAATGACTGGTATAATTGTTGGTTCAGGTGGTCCATCTACACAAAATTTATTTAAGTCTTCTGAAATTGGAAAGAGTTCGGGTTCAAAAAAAATTGGACCATTTATGGTGCCAAGAGCAATGTCTAGTACAAATTCTGCAACTCTTGCGACTCCTTTTAAAATTAAAGGAGTTAACTATTCAATTACTTCAGCATGTTCTACAAGTTCACATTGTATTGGTAATGCGTACGAACTAATTCAGATGGGAAAACAAAATATTGTTTTTGCTGGAGGAGGTGAAGAGCTCCATTGGACTTTATCAATTTTATTTGATGCAATGGGTGCTTTGTCATCAAAATATAATTCTACTCCAAACAAATCTTCAAGGGCATATGATGCAGATAGAGATGGATTTGTAATTGCTGGTGGGGGTGGAACTTTAGTACTTGAAGAATTAGAGCATGCAAAAGCTAGAGGTGCTAAAATATATGGTGAAATAACAGGATATGGAGCAACCTCAGATGGATACGATATGGTACAGCCTTCTGGAGAAGGAGCAGAAAGATGCATGAAGCAAGCATTAAAAAATATTGATGGTAAAATTGATTATATAAATACACATGGAACAAGCACTCCAATAGGAGATGTAAAAGAATTGGAAGCAATCAAAAATGTTTTTGGTTCAAATATTCCTAAAATGAGCTCAACAAAATCTTTGACTGGTCATTCTTTAGGGGCAACTGGTGTGCATGAAGCAATTTATAGTTTATTGATGATGAAAAATAATTTTATTAGTGGTTCTGCTAATATTGAAAATCTCGATGATAGTGCCAAAGATTGTAATATTCTTTTAAAAACAGAAAATGACGTTGAAATTGAGCATGTTATGTCGAATAGTTTTGGTTTTGGCGGTACAAATGCAACATTAGTATTTTCAAAATATCATGCTTAAAAATAAAAAAGGTTTAGTATTTGGTATTGCAAATAATCATTCAATTGCATGGGGAATAGCAAAACAACTAGCTGAAAATGGTGCTGAAATAGCCATTGGTTATCAAAATGAAATATTATTGAAGAGAGTGAAACCACTTTCTGAAGAAATTAATTCAAAAATATTAATAGAATGTGATTTTAATAATGATGACTCAATAAACAAATCTGTAGAAATTATAAAAAAAGAATGGGGCACAATTGATTTTATAATTCATGCTGTTGCATTTGCAGATAAGTCAGAGTTAAATGGTAGATATGTTGATACTACGAAGGATAATTTTATTAATTGTTTGGAAATATCATGTTTTTCTTTAACTAGTCTTGCAAGAAATTTTGAACCTATAATGAATGATGGAGGAAGTATTCTCACCCTTACTTTTTATGGGTCAAATAAAGTAATACCAAATTACAATTTAATGGGAATTGCAAAAGCCGCTTTAGAAACAAGTGTAAAATACTTGAGTGTGGATTTAGGCACAAAAAATATTCGTGTTAATGCAATCTCAGCAGGACCTATGAGAACAATTGCTGGTGCAGCAATAAATAATGCTAGGGAGGTGTTTAAATTTACAGAAGAACATTCAGCATTGAAACGAAATGCAAAACTAGATGAAATTGGTAAATCTGCTTTATACTTTGTTAGTGATTTATCTTCTGCAGTTACTGGTGAAGTACATTATGTTGACTGTGGTTACAATATTATTGGAATGCCCAATAAGTTCTAAAATTTTCCCAATAAATCTAAAGGATTATCAACAAAAATACTATCAACACCTATGGAGAAAATATCATTAGCGCTAGATAAATTTATATTTTTATCTGAATAAACAGTTATTGCCATATTGGATTCTTTAATTTTTTTTATAATATCAGCAGTAACAAGATCTATATTTAATCCACAAATTTTTAAATCATGATTAATTGATATACTAATCAAATCATCAATATTATATTCTTTAAAATCATCTAATAAAAAACTACGTATAGATTGAGGGTAAAGTTTTGAAATTTCTAAAATAGAAATCATATCAAATGAGGAGAAAAAAATATCTATTTGATTAATATTTTTTGTAATTTTATATATTTGATAAACATTTTCTTTTTCAAAATTTTTATTGGGTTTTAATTCGATATTTAAATTACCATTATTATTAGTACACAAACTAAGAATATCTTCTAACTTTGGAACAAAAATATTTGTATTTTCTTTATAAAAAAATTTTCCCGCATCAAGTTTTTTTATGTTCTCATAATCATAATCAATTGCAAGCCCACTTCCATTAGTAGTTCTATCAAGTGTGTCATCATGTAATAAAATTGGAACTCTGTCTTTAGAAATCTTAACATCTATTTCTACAAAACTTAAACCTAAATCGAATGCCTTTAAGATAGATTCTAAAGTGTTTTCTGGACACAGATCTTTTACACCTCTGTGCCCAATTAATTTAGGTAATTTAAGCGTTTTCTTCTGCGTCAACTGCTTTCATAGAAAGTTTTATTTTTCCTCTTGAGTCGATATCCAATACTTTTACTTTAACGATATCTCCTTCACTAATAACATCTTCAACTTTCTCTACTCTTTCATTTTTTAATTGACTAATATGAACAAGACCATCTGTAGATCCCATGAAATTAACAAAAGCACCAAAGTCCATTATCTTTATAACTTTACCATCATAAATTTTACCAATCTCTGGCTCTTCGACAATACCTTTGATCCATTCTAATGCATCATTTCCAGATTTTTGATCTACAGCTGCAATACTCACTAAACCTTCATCATTGATTTCAATTTTAGCTCCAGTTGTTTCAGATATTTCTCTAATAACTGCTCCTCCTTTACCAATAACTTCTCTAATTTTATCTTTGTTTATTTGTAGATTAGTTATTGTTGGCGCGTATTGAGAAATCGATTGATTAGGTTTATCAATTGCTTTAGCCATTTCACCAAGTATATGGAAGCGTCCATCTTTAGCTTGCGCTAATGCTTCTTCCATAATTTCAGCTGTGATACTAGTTATTTTAATATCCATTTGTAATGAAGTTATTCCTTCAGAAGTTCCTGCAACTTTAAAATCCATATCACCAAGATGATCTTCATCACCAAGTATGTCTGATAATATCACATATTTATCATTCTCTTTAATTAAGCCCATCGCGATACCTGCTACTGGTCTTTCTAAAGGCACTCCTGCATCCATTAAAGACATTGAGGTACCACAAACAGTTGCCATAGAGCTAGATCCATTAGATTCTGTAATTTCAGATACAACTCTATAAGTGTAAGGAAACTTTTCTTTTGAAGGTAACATTGGGTGAATAGCTCTCCAGGCTAATTTTCCATGTCCTATTTCTCTTCTACTGGTAGAACCTATTCTTCCAACTTCTCCAACAGAGTAAGGTGGAAAATTGTAATGAAGCATAAAATTCTCTGTATATTCACCATCAATTGCATCTATTCTTTGCTCGTCTTGTCCAGTTCCCAAAGTTGAAACTACAAGAGCTTGTGTTTCTCCTCTTGTAAATAATGCAGACCCGTGAGTTCTTTCTAAAACTCCAGTTTCACACACAATTGGACGGACTGTTTTTGTATCTCTTCCATCAATTCTATTACCAGTATTAATTAATTCTCCTCTAACTATATCTTTTTCTACATTTTTTATTGCATCTGAAACCAATACTGGTGAGAGTGTTTCACTTACAAATTTTTCAGAAATTTCATTTCGTAACGAAGATAATTTTTCTGATCTTTTTTGTTTTTCAGTTATTTTATAAGCATCTATAAAATCTTTACCAAAGTCTTCGTTGATCTTAGATGGTAGATTTTTAATTTCTTCATCTTTTTCTTTAAGTTCCCAAGGTTCTTTTGCCGCTTTTTTAGCTAAGGAAATTATTGCTTCAATCACTGTTTTATAATTTTCTTGACCAAGAACTACTGCATCTAGCATTTGTTTTTCTGAAAGCTCGTGAGCTTCAGACTCGATCATTAGTACACCTTCCTTAGTCCCTGCCAATACTAATTCTAGTTTAGAATTTGATAATTGACTCTTACTCGGGTTAACAACAAACTCATCGTCTATAAAACCAATCTTAATTGCTCCGAGTGGGCCTAAAAATGGCAAACCAGATAAAGTTAATGCAGCACTTGCTGCTACCATTGCTACAACATCTGAGTCATTTTCTTGATCATGTGATAATACAGTACAAGTAACTTGAGTCTCATTTTTAAAATCTTTATGAAATAAAGGTCTAACTGGCCTATCAATTAATCGAGAAACTAATGTTTCTTTTTCAGTTGGTCTAGCCTCTCTTTTAAAAAAACCACCAGGTATTTTTCCTACAGAATAATATTTTTCTTGATAATTTACTGTTAAGGGGAAAAAATCCATATCAGGATTTGCTTCTTTTGCAGCAACTACATTACACATAACTGTCGTACCACCATAAGTGGCTATAACTGTTGAGTCAGCTTGTCTTGCTATTTTTCCAGTTTCTAATTTAAGTGTTCTTCCAGCCCATTCAATTTCTACATTTTTCACATCAAACATAATTTTTATTTATCCTCTTTTTTTAACCTCTAATATTTAATTTTTTTATTAAATCTGAATATTCAGATTTATTTTTTTTAGATAAGTAGTTTAATAATTTTTTTCTTTTATTAACTAATGATACTAGTCCTCTTTTTGAATGATTATCTTTATTGTGAGTCTTAAAATGTTCAGTTAAATTTTTTATTCTTTCTGTTAAAACTGCTATCTGAACACCTGCTGATCCAGTATCTTTTTCATTTTTAGAAAATTCATTAATAAGATTTTTTTTATTTTCTTTTGTTATCGACATCGGTTCTCCTATATTAATATTTTATTTGGTTTAAACAAATTACCATCTAATTTGCCTATTGAGACAATGTCTCCTTTCTTAAATAAAAAAATATTTTTTTTATCTAAGTTTATTGACGAAGGATTTATAATTTTTCTTTCATCAATTTTAATAGATCTTCCAAAAGATAAATTTTCAATATCTAATTTTTCTTCAATTTCATAAGCCAAGATGTCGTCCAGCATAGAAATTGTAGTGGAGATACAATTAATTTCTTCGTGCGTTTGTCCTATTTTTAGAAGATCGTCCAGTAAAATCGAATTTTTTTCACTGAATTTACCTACTTTTGACCTTTTCAATGAAGAAATGTGTCCATATGTTTTAAGATCTATAGCTAAATCACGAGCTAGACTTCTAACATAAAAGCCCTGCCCGCATAAAATTTTAAATGACGTTTTGTTAATACTGTGATCAGTAATACACAGATCTTCGATAAAAACTTTTTTTGGTTGAATCGTAAATTTTTTATTTTCTCTAAATAATTTATAAGCTCTTTTACCATTAATTTTAACTGCTGAAACTTTTGGAGGTATCTGACTTATAAAACCAATATAATTAATAATTTTTTTTTCTATTTCTTTTCTTTTAGGGAGGTAACTTGATTCAAATAAAATTTCACCCTCTGCATCATCTGTTGTTGTTTGAATGCCCCAAGTTACTGTAAACTCATATTCTTTGTTCATATTGCTAATATATGGAATTAGTTTTGTTGCTTTTCCTATAGCTATTGGTAACACACCTTCTGCCATAGGATCTAAAGTACCCGCATGACCAATTTTATTAATTGAAAATTTTTTTTTTATTGAATTAATGGCTTTAAAAGATGTAATATTTTTGGGTTTGTATAAATTTATCCAACCTTGTTTTGAAATCATTACTTAATATCTCTTAAGACATTTTTATTTAATAAAAGGTTTTCAATTTTTTCTGCTTCATCAAATGTATCATCTAAATAAAAAGAGAGTTTTGGCGTAAATTTTGAATTGATTTTTGCTTTTGATAGAAATTTTTGAAAAATATATTTTCTATCTTTTAAAACTTCTAAAATTTGTATTTTGTCCTTACCGCCAAGGGGCATGAAATATACATTTGCTATCTTTAAGTCCTTGGACATTCTGACAAATGAAATTGTGATGGATGAAGAGTTAATATTTTCATCAAAAAAATCTTCTTTTAATAAACAATCACTTAGTAATGACCTTATTAGTTCACCAAATCTAATTTGCCTCTGCGTATCCATTGTAAAAAAACATTATAACTTTCTACTTGTAGAAACTTCTTCAAATGTTTCAATAATATCACCTACTTTAATATCACTATAATTGTCTAGCATTACACCACATTCAAAACCAGACTTGACCTCAGATACTTCTTCCTTAAATCTTTTTAGACTACTAATTTGTCCTTTATGAATTACAATATTATCTCTTAGAATTCTTATTTGCGATTTTCTAGAAATAAGACCATCTTTAACCATACAACCTGCAATATTTCCAACTTTAGATATGTTGAACACTTCCCGAATCTCAACATTACCAGTAATATTTTCAGAAATATCAGGTTTTAATAAACCTGTTAAAAGATTTTTTACGTCATCAATAAGTTCATAAATAATTGAATAATATTTAATATCTACACCATCTCTTTTAGCTATGTCTCTTGCATGAGGAAGTGCTCTGACATTAAAACCTACAATAAAACCTTTTCCAGAACCAGCTAAAGTAACATCACTCTCAGTAATTGCACCTACACCTTTATAAATAACATTAACCTTAACTTCATTAGTTGAGAGTTTAGTTATTGAATTTTCAATTGCTTCTGCTGAACCTTGAACATCCGTTTTAATTACTACTGGAAGACTTGTTGCTTCACCTTTATTAATTTGAGCAAACATTTCTTCAACATTAGATTTAACCACTGTATTTTTTTGAATTTGCAGTTTACTTGATCTAAATTCTGCTATTTT
>ENA-OSEY01002376-OSEY01002376.1-marine-metagenome-genome-assembly--contig:-NODE-2376-length-12200-cov-3.681597_pt1 | contig 12200 bp, 12 predicted proteins | sample MGYA00248465_ERZ534230 | MGnify/ENA primary metagenome ERZ534230 (study PRJEB26409, sample SAMN06344110) | marine metagenome | isolation source: Sea water from surface | place: Atlantic Ocean:Southern... | reverse complement strand
TAATTCAATTGCTAATCCCATAAAAAGATTATCGCGATCTAATGACTGCATTCTCATGAGAGCGTTTCTTTGAACTGTATCTCTTTGCCAATAGGCTCTAACAATTCATCTTCGCGCATAACAATGTTACCTCTAATGATTGTGTATAGTGGCCAGCCTTTAACCTTCATACCATCATAAGGCGTCCATCCTGTTCTCGATTTTTGTTGTGAATTAGTAATCGTCATTTCTTTATTCATATCTACAATTGTGAAATCAGCATCGTATCCAAGACTTATTCTTCCTTTATTATAAATTCTATGAATTCTTTCTGGGCCATAAGACCAGAGATCAACAAGCTTTTCTAGTGTTAATTTTCCAGAGTTAACATGATTAAGCATTATAGGTACAAGCGTCTGCACTCCAGGTGTTCCGCTAGGAGAATTTGGATAAGATTGTGCTTTTTCATCGAGGGTGTGAGGAGCATGATCTGACGCGACTATATCAACGATCCCTTCATTTAATGCCTTCCATAGAGCATCATGATGATGCTTTTCTCTTATAGGCGGATTTTGCTGAGCTAAAGTTCCTAGATTCTCATAGCAGTCTGGAGCAAATAATGTTAGATGATTTGTTAGTAGTTCTACACTTGCAATATGTTTTTTTGTTTTCAAGAATTCCATCTCTTCAGCGGTGGTAATATGTAATATGTGAACTCTTCTCGAATATTTTTCTGCTATTGCAACAACTCGTTTAGTCGCAGATAAGCAACTCTCTGGAGATCTCCATTTACAATGCATGGATACATCATCACTATCACCCAAAATAGTTTTCATGTTTTCATTCATAATCATCTGATCTTCGGCATGAACAGCAATTACTCTACTACCATTCGCTACAACCGATTCCACTTCTTCATCAGTTGCTGTAATCAAGTCCCCAGTACTCGCACCCATAAAGATTTTTATACCACATACACCGCAGTGGTTTTCCCATTCCTTTAGATTAGGGCCAGTTCTTCCAGTTCCGCCAAGATAAAATGCAAAGTCTGTCCATGGAACACGGTAAGCGCGTTTAATTTTATCATCAATTGCTTCAGGAGTTATAGTGAGCGGATTAGTATTAGGCATTTCAAATATCCCTGTAACTCCTCCAGCTGCCGCTGCCATCATACCAAATTCCAGGTTTTCTTTATTCTCCAAACCAGGTTCTCTAAAATGAACTTGAGAGTCTATTACTCCGGGAAGGACATGAAAATTTTTGCAGTCTATGATATTTTCTTCACCACAACTTAATTGAGAATTAGACAAATCACCTATGTGACAAATCTTCTCATCTTTTATGCCGATATCAGTAATTGTCTCGCCGTTAGGGAGCAAAACTTTGCCTGACTTAAGCACTAAGTCAAAATCTGTTTTGGTAGTCATGCATTTATTTTAGCACTTTTCATAAGCAAATAATGACAATTAAAGCTTGAATAAATTATACAAGTTGCTAGATTTGATTCATGCAAAAAATAATTGATTACTTTGGTGTTACTATATCTGCGGCTTGTGGAATACATTGCGTGCTATTGCCATTGATTTTATTGATTGCTCCATACTCTTTTTTAGCTAGTCATGAATTTCATGTTGCACTTATCTATTTTATTCTTCCATCGGCAGCACTTGCATTTTTTTTAGGATGCAAAAAACATGGAGATAAAAAAGTTGCTATCATGGGTGTTATTGGTATAGCTTTGCTAACAACTTCTATACTTTTTCATGAGGTTTTTCACTCTGAACAACATTCAGAAGAAATGATTTCTGTTTTGATAACTATAGCCGGCAGTGTCACTCTCATATTTTCTCATCTTAGAAATAGAAGATTGTGTGAACTCGAGAATTACGATTGTCACAAATGATTTAGTTTAAACTTTCTAAGTTCCCTTTTGCCAAGTCAAAATTAGAATCTAGTTTAAGAGCCTCATTAAACATCTCTCTTGCCTTGGCATCATTATCTAATCCTTTATAGGCAACACCGAGGCTATTAAATACCTCTTTTGTAGCGATATCAAGCTCAACTAGTTCGTTTAAATACTTAATTGCATCATCATATCTCTGGTTTCTTATTAAATAATTAGACATGTTTAGTCTTGGAAAAACTTCATTACCCATAAGTTCAATGAGTTTTTTATAATGATATTCAGCTTCTGGATTATTGAGTTTGCTCAGTAAATTACCCAAGTTATTATGTGCTGCTGTTGATGACTGATCAATTTCTAGTGCTTTAGTGTAAGATTCTACAGCCTTTTCTAACTCTTCCATATCCGTATAAACAATTCCAAGAGAGTAATAAGACTGAAATAATTTTTTATCAAGCTTCAAAGATTTCTTGAGCGCTTTGACAGAAGCAGGAAGGTCACCCATAGTGTGCAATAGACCTCCGTAATTACTATGAAAGACAGCTTGATTAGGCGCCTCATTGATTGCCTTTTCTATGTAACTTTTTGCCTCGTCATAATTACCCTCTGCCATAAATACAAGAGAGATGAGATGCAGTGCGTTTGCATCGTTTGGTGACTGACCAAGTATTTTAAGATAAATCTCTTTAGCCTCACTCAACCTGCCATTTTTTTGCAAATCCATGGCTTCTGCAAAAGCTTGTTTTATAAAAAATTTAGACATTATCTACTCTTTTTTTAACTTCGTCTAATACATGATTCCATTTACCTGCTTCCTTTTGTCTTATGATTTCAAGCGACGGATACCATGGGGTGGATTCTTTGTAGTTTAGGTCCCAGGTATGCTTTGGTACTGCGGGTAATAATAAAAGCGTTCTTATATCAAGCGCTCCTGCAATGTGTGGAACAATCCCTTCAATAGTTATTACTAAATCCAACTTATTAATAACATTTATCAAATCATCAACATCGTCAATCTCAGGCAAATCTATTACGTTATGCCTGGTATCATCAAAGAAGTTATCTAGCGCATTTTCGGGCAAAACAATTTGTTTATAATTTGATAACTCTCGCGGTGCTGTTGAGACAATTCCAATATTAAATTTATCAGTTTTAATTTTATCAGATGCTTCATTATCAACTTTTAGATATGGAAATTTTTGAGGTATGATATCTGGTTTCCAATCATTAAAATATGCAAGTGAAATCATGTAGCAATAATTATCATATTCTGGAATAACACCATCGTAAGGCAAAACCTCTGAAATCCATGTTTGTTTTTTTAAAAAATTAATAATAGGGTCTTGAGCCATAATTATCACTTTTGCACCATCAATAGCTGCTTGCTCAGCAAATCTAAGATATTGAATTGTCTCGCCAACAGATTGCTCTGCAATTAATAAAATAGTTTTGCCCTCAGGGTTTTTGCCGTCCCAAAGAGGTTTATCAAATTTACGCTTATAAAACTCAGAATTTATTTTCAACCTGTATTCATATTCTTTCCAGCCCTCATCATAATTACCGTTGAGCAAATAACACATGCCAAGATTTATGTGTGGTTCTACGTAATCTGGGTAAGACTCAATACAAGATTTATAAAAATTTATAGCGTTATCAAAATCACTTAATTCCTCATAAGTTACTCCAAGTATTAGTTGGCATCCGACATGATCGGGTGTGATCTCTAGACATTTTTTAAACGAGCTTATCGCTTCTCCATATTGCTCAGTCTGACGATAGGATTCTCCTAAGTAAAAATAAACCTGAGAAATTTTCGAGTTAATATTAATAATTTTATTAAATATTTTTATTGATTCATCATAGTTTTTATTAGAACTTAAAGCACATCCTAGGGAAATCAAAATACCGATATCATCATTTTTGAGTTCAAGAGCAGTATTGAGTAGTTTAATGCTATCGTCATATTCTCTCTCTCTCATCTTAATGCACCCCAGTATATGATTTGCATCCGGATCAGATTCTTTCTCTAGTAGTTTTTCGCACAACTTTTTTGCTTCATCAAAATTATTTTGACTGAAGGCGTTAATTGCTTTTGATATTTCAGGCTTTATTGGTTCTTTATTTGTCATACGAATATTATGTTTGGTTTATAATAACGTATGAGGCAATATTTTACTAAGATTAATATTGAGACTAATAGTCAAAAATTGTACGAGATTACAAATATAGTTTCGAGGACTATAGACAAACAAGATATCTCGGAAGGTATGATTACCCTCTATATAAAACATACGAGTGCTTCATTACTAATTCAAGAAAATGCGGATGATTCGGTATTACGTGATTTAGAGAATTTTTTTGATAAACTCGTTCCGCAGAATCTAGATTTATATGAACACAAAGCAGAAGGAGTTGATGATATGCCCGCACACATTAAAGCTAGTTTGACATCTACGCATTTGAGTATACCCATCCGAAATAAAAAAATTGATCTTGGAACTTGGCAAGGAATTTTTTTGTTTGAACATAGAATACAATCTCATACACGAGAAATTGATATTCATATAATTGGTACACACTAGAGAGCTTGTAGCTCTCCAGTGCAATATCAGAAGTTACGGTTGATAACTAAATGGTCCTGAAAGACCTACTCTTGAAGGTTTTGTAGTCCAGCTTAATCCATGGTCGTCATAAGTTTGTGAACTAGTGACGTTCACATCGACTCCACCACAGCCAGGATTTACTTCAAGTGGATGTGAGGCACAGTGTGCAACTTCGCCATCCGCATTTGCAACTCCGCTCATTTCCCATCCGCCAGCATCAGATACTTTTAGAAATTTATCTTTACCATCTATAGAACATTCTATTTTAGCTCTTTTTACACCAACAAGATTTGATACTAAACCAGCTATAACTCCAAGATGACCTCCACCTTGTCCGCCCCATAATTTTTCAATCGCTGCTGCTTGTTCATCAGATGCGTTTTCATCGATATAGAGAGCAAGCGTGCAATTGCCATCAGTTAAATTTTCTGTTCCCGCCTCTAAATAAGCAGAAACTTTAACTCCGTCTAGTTTAACGTCGTCGCAATGACCTTGTTTGATATCCCATACCAACATCGCGTTGCATGGACCCATGCTTGCGGGCTGCAAGAATATACAAGGACAAAGTACATCGCAATTACAACTTTCGGCATAATCGCCTGAAACTTTCCAATCCATATTAATCCTCTTTAATAATAGTTGAGCCCTTAATATAACATTTTCGTCACAAAAAAAACTAAGATTTTGAGTATATTAGAGAATACTAAAATATGACTATATAGAATGAGCGTTCATGATTTGCTATATTGATATGGGGGTGTGATGAAAAAAAATTATTTCAGTCAATTATCTGCGTTATCTGAAACACAGGGTGAGCTCACAGAAAAAAGCGATGCTACTTGGTATAGCAAAAGCGTACCTTGTCGTACTGCTTGTCCCGCTAATACTGATATTCCGTCGTATCTAGAGGCAATATATCAAGGTGATTATGAGAAAGCTTACAATATTAATCTAGAAGATAATGTTTTTCCTGAAATACTTGGGCGCGTTTGCTCGAGACCATGTGAAGATGCATGTAGACACTCTAACGATGATAATGGTGAATCGGTAGCCATATGTTTTTCTAAACGCTCTGCTGGTGATCACAGAAATTTTTCAAAAAAAAATCATCTTAAACAATATGCAAAAAACACTAGAAAAAAAATTGCCGTTGTTGGATCAGGCGTGGCAGGTCTAGCTTGCGCTAGAGAACTAAGAAGGTATGGGCATACGGTCGAAATATACGAAAAACATAAAACGCCTGGCGGGATGCTTAATCAAGGCATTCCTATCTTCAGATTACCAAGGGATGTTATAGATCGAGAAATTAGTAACATAATCTCTATGGGTATCAAAATTCATTTGAGACACCCAATCGAAACTAAAGAACAGCTTGATTTTTTATCAAAAGAGTACGATGCGGTTGTTCTGGCGATGGGTACACTAAAACCAAATACGATTGATAAAAACTTTTCAAAAAGTCCTGATATTGAAGATGGATTAGATTTTCTTTTAAGAGTGAATGAGTATGACTCAAAATATATCGGAAAAAGAGTTGTGATTATTGGTGGTGGCTATACATCTATGGACTGTTCAAGAACTGCTCTAAGACTAGGAGCCAAAAGTGTTAAAACTTTCTATAGACGTGACCAAGGAGACCTGGTTATTCTCCCGGGTGAGTTAGATGAACTTAAAAAAGAGAAAGGAAATATGATTTTTAATGCAAGACCTATTAGACCTGTGATAAAAAATGGTAAGTTGAACGGACTAGAGTTAATTGAAACGACAACCGATAAGAATGGAAAACTTAAAGATCGCAGGGGTTCAAAATTCATAATCAAAACCGATCATATTATTCTTGCGATTGGACAGAAACAGCATATGGATGCAATTAAGCATATTACGAACTATAGCAAAAAAATTCGCAGCTCTATAGATTCAAGTAAATTTCAAAAAAATATATTTACTGCAGGGGATTTTGCTCTTGGTGCAACGACTCTGATAGATGCTATTGGACATGCGAAAAAAACAGCAGACAAAATTGATAATTTCTTAATGCAGAGAATAATTAAACGAACTTCTCACCATGTAAAAAATGTCAGTTCAACAAATAGAGACCTACAGATGAATTACATACCTATGTCATCCATGCCGACGTTAAAAGATAATAGAAGAAATAACAACAAAGAAGTCGAGCTTGGCTATTCGCAAAAACAATCTCAAAAAGAGGCCTCCAGGTGTTATTTGTGTCATTACAAGTTTGAGATAAATAATAATCTCTGTGTGTTGTGTGATGAATGCCTTCTCGTAAAACCTGTTGAAAAATGTATTGTTGAAGTAAAAGAGACTTATAGGTTGTCAAATGGTGATACACAATATAAACCAATAGAACCCTCTAAAACAAATGGCATTTATCATGGCAAGCTTTATATAGACCATAAGAAATGTATTAGGTGTGGCGAATGTGAAAAAGCGTGTCCAACTGGTGCCATTACTATACAAAAAATTGAGGAGAGATGTAGTGCAAAAGCCTAAGCTAAAAACAGTGAATGTAACCTGTCCGCATGACTGTCCAGATACGTGTTCCCTAAAAGTCACCGTTGATACTACATTGAAGAAGGCCATTCATCTCACTGGCGATAATACCCATCCCATTACCAAAGGATTTTTATGTAATAAAGTTAACCATTACCTAGATCTTGTTTATAACGAAAACAGAGTTTTATATCCACACATACGGATAGGGCCTAAAGGTAAGAATGCAAAATTTAAAAGAGTTAGTTGGGATCATGCATTAAAACTCGTAACTAAGAATCTTAAAGATACAGAAAAAAAATACGGTGGTGATGCAATACAGCCTTATAGCTATTCAGGAACACTAGGTATGCTTGGGTATTGGGGTATGTCAGAGAGATTCTGGAATAAAATGGGCGCGGCAAGGCTAGGCAGGACCATTTGTATTGCAGCAGCCTCAACGGCTGGTATATATACATATGGAGCAGCATGTGGTCCAGCGATTGATGAAGTGCCCAATAATGATTTAATTATTCTTTGGGGAACAAATATCGTATCTACTCATGTTCATATGGTTCCATTTGTTGAAGAAGCAAAAAAGAAAGGTGCAAAAATTATTTGTATTGATCCGAGGGAAACTAGAACTGCAGCGTTGAGTGATTGGCATATTCAACCGAAACCAGGAACGGATGCAGCTTTAGCGCTTGGAATGATGCACTTAATCGTAAAGAAGAAAAAACATGATGTAGCTTTTTTGAAAAAACATACAACAGGACATGAAGGTTTTCTTAAGGAGATTTTACCTAAATATACTCCAGAGAAAGTTTCAAAGATAACTGGCCTTAAAAAAGAAGTAATAATTCAATTGGCTCAGGAATATGGTGCGAGTAAAAAAACTTACATACGACCTAACTATGGACTTAATCGTCACAGAAATGGAGGCATGATGGTTCGAGCGATCATGTTACTTCCTGCAATTACGGGTGCGTGGAGAAATAAAAGTTCAGGAGTATTTGTTGGTTCAATTGAAGAAATGTGGAATGTGGATTTGGGTAAATTACAAAGGCCTGATTTATTAGATGGCAAAGATCCAAGAAGTGTAAACATGATTAAAATTGGTGAAGCACTTAATGATAAAAAATTAAATCCTCCTATTAAAAGTTTATTTGTGTGGAATTCAGATGTCGCAAACTGTGCTCCAGATACAACCAGTGTAAGAAAAGGCTTGAAACGACAAGACCTATTCACAACTGTCCATGAAACGTTTTGGACTGATAGTTGCAATTATGCAGATGTAGTCTTACCTGCAGATACTGCATTAGAGCATCTTGATCTCAATGCACCTTATGGGCATTATTATTTCAGTCTATCGCAACCAGCAATTAAGCCTCTCGGCGAGAGTAAATCTAATCAAGACTTATTTAGAGAACTTGCTAAATATATGGGCTATAAAGAGAAATGCTTTATCCAATCGGATGAGAGCATGATTAAAGATATGATTGACTCCAAACATAATCCTCTATTTACAGGGATAACGTATGAAAAACTTAAAAAGAAAGGTTGGATGAAAGGCAATGTATCTCATAAAAGAAGAGACTATCTTAAAAAAGGATGGCCAACCAAAGATGGTAAAATTCAAATCTACTCAGAGGATACTAAAAAATTAGGCCTCGGTGCTTATCCCAATCATATAGAAGAATTTAAAGATAAAAAACTCAAGAAAAAATATCCAATACAAATTCTAAGTCCTGCCACTCATCAGTTTATTGGTAATTCATTTGTGCCTGTTGAGAGACTTAGAAATATGGCATCAAGACCTACTATTGAAATATCCAAAAAAGATGCAGATAAGAGAAAAATTAAAGATGGTGACTTGTGTAAAATTTATAATGGCGTAGGTGAGACTTATGCGTATGCTGTGGTTATGGAGTCAATGCTCGAGGGTGTTGCCTCAACTCAAAAACAATATAGGGGTTCACTGGTTAAAAATGGTGTGAATGCAAACGCGCTGAATACACAAGATGTAACCGATATGGGCGAGGGTCCTATCTTCTATACCGTTCTTGCTCAGATTAAAAGAGCTTAATTATACATTAAGAAAATGATAGGAGCTCAGAATCCACATAATATAAGGGTTAGAGCTGAATTTTTATTTTACAGGTATAATAAAAACCTTAAAAATACAGCCTCATAACTATAGATAATTAAATAATATTGGTGTTATATTGAATGTGGGGGTTTTATGTTTAGAAAATATATTGTAATCATACTGATGTTTTCTGCATCATCAGTTCATTCTGGTGGAGCAACTGATAATGCTATTAACTCAGCAGTTAATAATGCAATGCCGCACGTAAATTCAGCCATAGAAGATTGGGCTATGAGGAATGTCCCTCAATTGAAACTAATTGAGGTTGAAACAAGATTGAGAAATTATTCTAAAACTGACTACAGAATACTTGGCCTACTCGAACTTCAAAGATCAGATAATGAAGCATATTTATCTCAATTTTCGTTATCTAGTTTTCAAAGTCGTGAGACACTAAACTTAGGATTGGTATGGAGAAAACTCAGTCCTAATAATACATTAATGTATGGTGGAAATGTATTTTACGATAGAGAATTCAACACTGATCATTCACGTATCGGTTTTGGACTAGAACTTAAATCCTCTGTATATGATTTAAATTTCAATCTCTATGAGGCTCTATCTGATAAAGAAACAGTCGATGGAGCGCTTGAAGAAGCCGCGGATGGTTATGACCTTGAAGTAGCAATGTACTTACCATATCTACCATGGGCCAAGGCTTACTATAAGGTTTATGAATGGGATTCCAGTATATACGATATTAAACATGGTGAGGTGTTAAGTGTTCAACTTCAACCAACAGGGCGAGTATCATTAGAGATTGGTATCCATGATGATAATACAATGTCTAATGATAGAGAGTTTATTAAAATAAATTACGTATTATGTTGTAACAACGAGACTACTAATCAGAATTTTATGTTTATTAGCCCTGTCGCCTATTCGTATCAATCCGTTGAAAAAAGATTCTATGAAAAAGTTAGAAGAGAAAATAATATGGTTAAAGGTGTTAAAGGAGCTGTAGTCCTTGGAAGAGGTTCATAAATGAGAAGACAATATATAATAATGGTGTTACTCGTACTCGTATCAACGCATGCGTTCTCTGCAACTTCTACACCAAGTGTTTACAAGACTACTGTCACGAAAGTGGAGCTGTGTAGTTCATCAGCTTGTTCAGATCCAATTGTACTTGGAAGTGGCTCGAAAGAATTTGATATAGCCTCTGTTTCGGCTCAAGCAGATGTTGGAACATATTTAAACGATTTTACAATTACTCTTGGGCGAACATATACTCATGTGCGTTCAACTATTAACGCCACTATGACGACTAAAGGGACCGTGGATGTCAGTGGCACTACCTGTAATACTGTTGCTTCGCCAACAGTAGCAGCGGCAAGTGCTACAGCTACAGCAAAAACCGCTCCTTCGGGGACCTTGGCCGAGATGGATTGGATTGTACCTAATGTGAATGGAGGTGGTGATTATGAAGATCTAACTCAGCGCTATAATGCTAATGGGATTTCAAAGACTGATGGAGCATCAACATTTACATTTACTGTCGCTATTGTCTCGCCCTATACGCCAAATGCAACAGATAGTCCTAAAGTTTCAATAAAGTTCGATGTGGCTGATACTCTTGAAGCAACAACTAGTGGTGGTGCTTGTGTTTTATATTTGAATCCACCTGTACAAACTGTAAATATCCACAGGTAATAATATATTATTGCAAAGGTCTCAGAAGAGCATTCATTAGAACGTCTTGATTATCATATACGAGATACACGTATAACAAAACACCCGCTACTCCAAACACTTTAGTATGTATAATTTTATTGAGTCTTGTAAAAGTACCAATACATTGAGAAAAATTATACGCAAAATAGCCAACAGCTACGAAAAAAGTTACACCAAGCAAAGTTCCTATAATCATGATTTACCTTAACGATTTTTTCACTCTAAAACAACTTTAATTTCATGGCTGAGATTATCACATCTATCGCCATCATTAAAAATGTTGAGTATCTGACCCATGGGTGTTATTGAATCTATGGCTCTATTGAATATATAACCAATCCCAGTATTGACCAAGGTGTTCGATGATTTAGTAGCTTCGATATGTCCATTTTGTCCCTTTAGATCTCCTGATTTACATACAACATTGAGTGATGAACACTCAGTTGCAAATGTAGTTTGGGTAGGTGCGATAATATCTTTTTTATTCGATGATGAAAATATCGTACATATTGCGTCCAATGGATTATTGTTAATATCAACCGTACTTACTTTTACACTCATATTATAAATTTCAGGAGTGGATGCGCATGATGATAAAAATGTTATTATTGTTAGTGCAAATATAAATTTAAGATTATTTTTATTCATTTTACTAAGCTCTCAAGTACTAAATGCAAATATGATGCCTATGCATTGAGTTTACCGAGAACTTCGTCCATTGTCTTTTTAGCATCGCCAAACAGCATCCTGGTGTTTTCTTTGAAAAAAAGTGGATTTTGAACACCAGCATAACCCGTGGCCATCCCTCTTTTTAGAACAACAGTTGTCTGGCCCTTCCAGCATTCAAGTACAGGCATGCCTGCTATTGGGCTATTCGGATCATCTTGTGCTGAAGGATTGACTATATCATTTGCGCCAATGATTATAGATACATCAACTTCATGAAAATCATCATTAACTTCATCCATCTCAAATACCACATCATACGGTACTTTAGCCTCGGCTAGTAGAACATTCATATGCCCTGGCATTCTTCCAGCAACAGGATGTATAGCAAAACTTACTTCAATCTTTTTTCCTTTAAGAACTTTTACAATCTCATTTACAGTATGTTGAGCTTGTGATACTGCCATGCCGTATCCTGGGATAATCATGACTTTTTTTGCTGTCAACAACATCTCAGATAATTCGTTAGAATCTATCGCAATAACTTCACCTTGGTCTTGGGCTGATTCGGATGAAGAAGTAGATTCTGTGCCGAAGCCACCAGCAATAACCGATATAAAACTACGATTCATGGCTTTGCACATTATATAACTTAGAATAGCTCCGCTACTTCCAACTAGCGCACCAACAACAATCAATAGGTCATTGCTCAACATGAAGCCGGTTGCAGAAG
>ENA-OSEY01002375-OSEY01002375.1-marine-metagenome-genome-assembly--contig:-NODE-2375-length-12202-cov-17.963464_pt1 | contig 12202 bp, 17 predicted proteins | sample MGYA00248465_ERZ534230 | MGnify/ENA primary metagenome ERZ534230 (study PRJEB26409, sample SAMN06344110) | marine metagenome | isolation source: Sea water from surface | place: Atlantic Ocean:Southern... | reverse complement strand
AAGGAGACATAGAACCTAATTCCTTCCAAAATGTTGACATTCGCAACTGCTCGGAAGAGTTTTCTTTTGAGTTCATAGATTGTTGAATCTGATAAGTAAGATCCTCTCCATCCTTCTTTCCACATGTTACTTTGATCGTATTCATGTGCTGAGTTGATGAAGTCATCATATGCCTGAGTAACACTTTGTGCTCTCTCAAGTATTCGATTATCACTAAGGATAGTATCAAATACCTCTGCAGGATCTGAGTACACATTCTTAATAATGTATGTGTAAGAGCGACTATGGATCATCTCCATAAACTCCCATACTTTCATACATCCTTCTAGTTCTGGAAGAGAACAATATGGTGCAAATGCCATACCGGGGCCTCTTCCTTGAACAGAATCTAACATCACCTGATACTTTAAGTTACTGGTGAAAATATGCTTCTGTTCTGGACGAAGTGTCTGATAGTCACTTCTATCTTTCTGTAGTGAGACCTCCTCTGGTCTCCAGAAATACCCTAGTTGTTGAGTGGTCAACCTCTCAAATACTGGGTACTTATAGTTATCATATCTTTGAATTCCAAGTGGTTTTCCAAAGAACATTGGTTGTTTCGTTGTCTCAACCTCTTCAGTGTTGAATACGGTCATTGAGTCAACTTTAGTCATTTTTGCCTCTGAACTTGTTTTAAATTTTACAAGACTCACAGTCTTCGTCCTCCGTTAAAATACAAGAAACTAATTCTCCTAGATCTGTTGATGGTGCTGGTGGTTCCTCAATCTCATCTGTTTTGATGTCATAAGTATTCTGATAGTAAGATGTCTTCCAACCATACTTGTAAGTTGTTAGAAGGTCTTGTGCCATCACAGATACCGGAACCTCGTTATCTGGATAGTGTTCTGGATTATAACTCCAATTACCGGAAATTGCTTGATCAAAGAACTTTTGCATAACTGCAACGACATTGATATATCCCTCATTGGACTTCATGTCCCATAAGAGTGTGTAGTTATTTTTTAAGTGTTGATATCCGGGTACAATTTGTTTCAACGGCCCTTTCTTCGACTTTTTAATGGACAGGTATCCTCTAGGTGGTTCGATTCCATTTGTGGCATTTGACACAACGGAACTGCTCTCCGAAGGCATCTGTGCGGACAGTGTTGAGTTCCTAACTCCGTATTCCAAGACAAGTGCTCTAAGAGATTCCCAATCATATTTCAGGTCATTTGAAACGATTTCATCTACATCCTGCTTATATGTATCAATCGGAAGAATTCCATTTCCATATTTTGTATTCGCAGAATACTCACATGCTCCTTTCTCTTTCGCAAGGTTCACAGTGGACTTAATTAGGTAGTATTGGAATGCCTCAGAAAGGTCATGAACTAACTCCCATGCCCTCTTATCACCGTAGTGTTCGCCATTCTTAGCGAGGTAATGTGCAAGACCTATATAACCTATCCCAAGCGATCTACGTGCTCTGGTAGCGATTGCTGCTGCGTTGACGGGGTATTGCTGAAAATCAATGAGTTCATCAAGACTCCGAACAGCAAGATCACAAAGAACTTCGAGATCGGATAGATCACGTATCTTACCGACGTTAATAGCACTAAGAATGCAAAGAGCAATTTCACCAGTTTTGTCATCAATATGTTGTATAGGTTTTGTTGGTAATGTGATTTCCTGACATAAGTTACTCATCTCCACTTTGTCAATGAATGATGAATGACTATTACAGTGATCGATATTCATTAAATACACTCTACCAGTTTCTGCTCGTTCTTTCAAGAGGTCGAGTATAAGTTCCTGTGCGTTTACCTCTGTCTTAGGTATAGACTCATCTAACTCATATTGCTTGTATAGATCGTCAAAAGATTCCGTACCAAAACTATCGTAAAGCCCTGCAACATCATGAGGAGAAAAAAGTGTAATCTTTTCATTGTCAATAAACCTTTGATAAAATAATGCACTCAACTGTATTGAGTAGTCGAGTTTGCGAACTCGATTATCTTCTGTCCCTTTATTATTTTTTAGAACAATTATATCTCTTATTTCTTGGTGCCAGATTGGGAAGTGGACAGTTGCTGATCCACCACGGATGCCATTTTGAGTGCAACATCTGACAGTGCTTTCAAACTTTTTGAGGAAAGGGACAACCCCTGTGTGCTGCACTTCTCCACCCCTGATTTTAGCGTTGATCCCACGGATGCGACCTGCGTTGATACCGATACCTGCCCTTTGTGCAACATACTTGCCAATAGCCATATCACTGCTAAATATGCTATCGAGGGTGTCATCAATATCAACAAGAACACAGCTGGCATACTGTCGAAGAGGTGTACGAACTCCTGCCATGATAGGAGTCGGGATGTTGATTTTGTGTTTGGAAATGGCATCGTAATACTTTTTAACGAAGTCTAGTCTAACTTCTTTTGAATATTTAGAGAAAATTGTAGCAGAAATTAACAAATACATGAACTGTGGAGACTCATATATCTCACCAGTGCTACGATCTTGTACAAGATATTTGTCAGTGACTTGACGTAGACCTGCATATGTAAACAGATAATCCCTTCCATGATCGATAAAAGACTCTAACTTAGCAAACTCTTCCTCTGTATATAAATCAAGGATCTCAGGGTCATATATGCCCTTCTCAACGCATCTCTTTGTATGTTCATAGACCGTAGGTAGTTCATGTAATCTAAAGAAGACTTGTTTACGAACTGAATATAACAACAATCTTGCTGCAACGAATTGATAGTTGGGATGATCTAAATCAATTAAGTCAGATGCACTTCGTATCAGAATCTCCTGTATCTCTCTTGTGGTGATTCCATCATAAAACTGTATTCCAGAATTGATTTCGACTTGACTTGCTGATACTCCTGCAAGGTTTTTACATGCAAGTTCGACCATTACATGTATTTTTTCAAGGTTCAAGGGTTCAATAGACTTATCCCTTTTGACAACTTTTGTTCCGTTGCTCATATTTTCTTCCAATAGTTGAATTTAATTTTTGCTTGTAGACCAGAATATGTATTTGATTCTATCACTCTTCTGACATCATGTCCAGAGTTTATCATGTCATTCACATCTTTCTCCTGTATGGAGGAAGGCCAGATGACTACCTTATCTCCTCGATCAATGGTCTTGTGGATTCTTTCAATGATTTCTCTGTTACGAGGTTCATTATCAAAAACCCAAATATAACTGCCCCAACCAAACGACCGAATATCAAGATCGGAACCGCACATAGCAACCGAGTTCTCCACGAAGGTGGAATCGAAAGGCCCTTCAAGAATGTAAATGGGTTTTTTTGTGTCAATTTTGTCCAATCCATAAATTTTAGGTGCGTCTTCATTGAGCATCACAGTGATATATTTAACATTATTTGGGCCTAGACTTCTGCCTTGGAAACCAATTATGTTTTTATCCTCATCATACATTGGAATGATGATTCGAGATTCATCTTTTGTAATGTCATGAAAGGTATATTTCTGAGTATTGACCCACTCTTTAAACTTTGCAGCAAAGAAAAAATTAGATGGTTCAAGACCTCTTTGTGTTAAATATTGTTTCGCTATAGGAACTTCTGATGCTCTTGGTAAGTCAAGTTTCTGTTGAAATACAGGTTTCTTAAATTCAAACTTAGGTTCTTCCACCACAAAATTTCTCCCTCCTGCATGACCTTCCTTAAACTTCTCAAGCACATATTGCTTGTGAAGAGTGGTATCAATCTGCTTGAGAAAGTTATTCAATGACGAACTTGCACCACAGTTATGGCACTTAAAGTTTGTATTTGTCTTGACTTGATAGAAATATCCTCTTGCCTTGTTCTTGTGCTTCTTTGAATCACCACAGATTGGACAGCGAAAATTATATAAGTCTGCCTTCACTCTTTTGAACTTTTCCAATCGTGAAGACACCAAGCCAATATACTTGGAATCAATAATATCCATATGGATATAGTTACTTTGTTTGTATTATACCCGAAGTTGGTGGTGGAGTCAACGCTCCTCTTAAAAATCTTTGACCAATCGGAGATACTATAAAACTTATTATAGTCAATGCACCGGCAATCGTCCACATTTTTTTCTCTATGACTCTTAAACGATTATCTACAAGCAATATATCTCTTTCACATCCCTTTTTTATATCTGTTGCGTGACGATCTAATTTCTGATCTACCTGCTCTATCTTCTCAAACAGTACTGCATCGATACGATCTTGTTTATCTAACTTCTCATTATGAACTGCAAGAAGTTCACCCATCTTCACAGAATTCTCTTGTAAAGATTGAACGACTTTCTCTAGTCTTTCTAGTATTGCTGCATTAACGTTTGTATTATCATCCATTTTTCTTATTGGCCAACCACATCCTTCTAGATCCGTGACCACCGTAAATGTATTTTTTCTTTCTTTTCACAGGTGGATCATCACCTGCATCTCTTGTACCTGCAATTTTTCCACCGCTAACATTATTCGTAGGAACAGCCATCGCCTCCTCACGAAGTGATTTAACAATTGATATGATACGATCGATATTCATCAGACTGAATTAAGTTCTGAAGTGCAGGTTTTATCTTCAGGTATGTTGTGTACAGGAGTTTTTGGATACTCTGGTATACGATTTAAAAATATCAAAAAACTTTTGATCGCTGGCCACAAATCCTCCTCTAAATTATAAAATAGAAGAGGGGTAGCTGCGTCTTCAAAAACATTAAACAAAACAGTTAAATGATTTAATATAAGATGAGTCTTTAAAACTCCAGTGTTCTTATATCTTTTTAACAAACGTTTTACATATTTGATTCGCTTTAAATCATCCTCAAAATCATCTTTGGTAAGAGCATGTGGATTATTGTAAAATTTTATAGCAAACAACAAATAGTTGTCATCATTCAATTCATCAAATCTCATATTCAGTTAAATTAAATTAATTAACTATCAGCGAACTTATCGTCGTCAGATGTGTCACTAGTTATTGAACTACCGGCAACAAGAACTTCTGTCTTAACTCTTAGCACACCGGCACTATCTATGTAGGAAGTAATTCCAACCCATCCTGCATGAGGAGGTGCGAATTTACGTGCATTACCAGATGCAGCATTTACAACAGATTGCTCAGTTGTATCTACACCAAAAATTTCAGTCGCTGAATACTGAGAATTACCCACAGTTGCTTTTGGTTTTTCTGAAATGACGTAAGTTGTGCTTGTTGGTATTGCACCTGTTGTAGGATCATACACTAAAAATTCTGTTGAAGCAACAGCACAAGATGTATTACTTGTTACCGAAGTAATTATTGCTTCTCCATATGTAGCACCAGCACCAACGGTTATGACAGCACCTGTTGCACCAGCTGTTGAGAATGAAGTTCCACTTCCTGTAATTGTACCAGCAGCATTTATTGTGATAGTTCCACCACTAGCAAGCGAATCTGATTTGCCCCAAAGAGCCATGTTACCTTACCTATAATCTTTTATAAAGATATTTATAAAATTATTAGGTCTTTACCTTGCCTTGATAGCTTCCTTAACAGTTTCTAGTAATTTGTCATCCATATCAGTCTTAGTAAGCTTAACTGCTTTACCTAGAATGACTAGACATAAATCAATAAGTTTCTCTCCCAGTTCTGAGTCTTCTGGGATCTTATCGACAGCATCTTTAATAATTTTTGATGCGAATGGTAATAGAAAAGAGAGCATAGTATTATTTTGAACTCACTCTATATATAATCAATCGTATATTTTTTTACCTTGTTTGATTCTTCCAGATCCTTTTTTGTCGTAGAATTTAACACCGTGTCTCTTGGTGTCCATAGAAATCTGGTCAGATTCTTTCTTTCTCTGTCTCGCTCTTTCCTTCGCATCCCTTATACGTTCTTGCATTTTAGGGAATGAAATCTTGCGGTTTAACTTGAGTTCTTCTGTAGTGACTTTTTTCTCAGGTAAACCTTTGTGTTTGGTTGATGCAAATTTCTTTACATCGGTTTTTTTCATATCTGCGGCTGCTTTTGCAGTCTCAGGTGTTGTAGGTGCTTGTTCGCCTTTTTGGATGGCACGAACTATTCCAAAAAATCTCTGTTGCTTTTTAGAGAGTGCTGGCATTACTTTTTACCAACATTCATTACAGCCTTGCCATATTTCTTTTTGACAAGTTCAAGTGCAGAAGGCCCTTTATTAACCTTCTGTGTCTTTCTCATTTCTGCACTTGGTGGATACGAAGTTCCATCTTTCTTATCCTTGGATGGTCTTATCCTCCCTTGATCTCTTAGGCGATCATAACCTTCTTCACTTATGAATTCTTTAAAAGTTTTCATTACATTCCTTGACTTGCCATGAATTTTTTGAATGCAGGGGAGTTGATTCCTCTCTTAGGGTCATTCATTCTCTTCTTTCTTTTTTCATCATAAGACATTTCTGACTCTGGTTTATCCTCTTTAGGATTTCTCATTGCACGATAGTTTTCCTGATTAGTATGTACTTTTTGATAAGCATCAACTAGACCTTTATCATGCTGATATCCCATGTTAAGACCCATTGCTCTCATTTTATTCTTTGCAAGATTAATCTTCGTTGGCATTGATCTTGGATCATCTTCCTCTTTCTTTTTCTTTTTATCAATTACCTGATCTTTTTTCATCTCCTCTTCTTTAAGTCCTTTCTTGATTCCCTTCATTGCACCTTGGCCTGCACCTTTAATTGCACCACCAACTGCACCTGCAGTACCACGAAGAACTGCCATACCAGTTTTCTTAGCAACTTTCTTTACATTTTTTACCGCTGGTTTAACAACTTTCTTCATAGTTGCCTTAGTTACTTTGTCATCTAACTTGTTGAATTTCTTTACACCAGACTCTACACCTTTAGCAACATTTACTAACATTCCTTCATCAACTAAGTCACCATCTGGTTGTTTAGATGCCATGATCTGATCACCAGCACCCATGCGAACTGCTTGCATTTTCTTCATAAGAACTTGCTTCTTCGCCATGTTTGCTTTCTTTTGCTTTTGCTTTAATGATGGATCTTCCTTTGTCTCTTCCTTCTTCTCCATCTGTTCTTTCACTTCATCAGGGAAAACTTTGATAAGTTTTTTATTGTTGACACCCTCACCTGTAATTTTCTTTTCTTCTTCTTTCTTTTCAATTAGTTCTTTAAATCCTGTCCATACCTTATCTTCCTTTGCCATTGCTTTGCCTATGGCCTTACGACGATTCATAAGATAAGAATCTGTACTATCTTTCTTACCATCATTATTTACATCACCATCTTCCTTACCAACGGGGTCAAGGCCTTTTTTGACTTTAGAAGTAGATGATCCTTTATACTTTTCAGATTTAGTTGGTTCACCATAACCTGTCATCTCAACTGAAGAGATATTTGGATTGTTACGAAGATCAGCAATCTTTGTGCGACTCGCCATTCTTACATATGAATTACCTGTTTTCTTATCAGTGACTCTTACCTTAAATGTTTTCTCTCCATCCTTTGCCTCTGTTATATCTTCATCTTCATGAGGAATTGTATTACCATTCTTATCTTTCTGATGATGCTCTACAAATACTTTAAATAATGCATTTGATGCATGTCCTTTGATTAAGTCTTGTACGTCAATATATCCTTCACCCATAAGCATTTGCTTTGCTCTTGCCTTGATAGCAGGTGCAGCCGGTGACTTCATGAGTTGCGATACAAATGCTTTTCTCATCGCAGCAGGATCTATACGACCACCTGCTTTTGCCTTCATACTTTGCTTAACTTTATAGCGAGTATCGTATGCGAGTTGTCTTGCTTGTTTCTCAACTTTTTCCTTTGCTCCTGCAGCAGGAGCAGCCACTGGTTTGTCCATTAACTTATTTCTTGGAATTTTTTCTATATTTATTTATAAAGTGTCGTCCGTAACTACTTCCGGGAACCATCGACTCTACATATTTACGGAATGCATCAGTGCCAACTTCCCTTTGATTCGCAGGAACACCAGACTGTGTTGTACCATTTACAATCGATTCTGATACATCTTTTATCCATGATTTAAACATTATTTTATCTTCAGTTACACAAATCAAATGATTCGCACCACGACGTATGATACGACCAACTAGTCCATTATTCATATTTTCAACCATTTGGCCAACACGAAATATTCTTTCACCAATATAATTTTCACGAAGACCTTTCCAATCAAACTTAGGTGCTATCTCCCAAAGATTCCATCCCTCTTTAATATTCATTGAAGATCGAATCTTTTTAAATAATTGTTCAGCATCTTTTTGACTTAAAGATTTAGGAACACCTTTCATAAATGTTTCTAAATCATTTTCTGCAGCTGCCTTTCTTTGTTTTGATGCAGACATTCCTGTGACATCATCAGAATCTGGATCACGTTTACCTGCTGACATTACCTCTAAATTATCAAATTGATAAAGTTTACCATTATAATTATTTGCTAGTTTTTCAAACTCACCTACACGATCAGCACCACCTACAATTCTTACACCTGCATATCCATCGGTGTGTGCTTTCTTTAGAACATCAAAGATAGTGCGATTAGATTCATCATTTACAATTTTAGATTTATGTTTAGGAAACATTTTCTGCATTACAGAAACTTTCATATTTGCATCTAATGGATTTTTTTTCGCGTCCTGACTTCTTGAAGGAACGATAATATAATCATCGTCATCAGATGATGATGCGACATTATCTAATAATTTTTCATGACCAGTAGTTGGAGGATTAAATCTACCAAACGCAATCGTTAAAGTTCCCTTTGTTTTTTCAACCTCTGGAGGTTGCATGGTATGAGTTGGTTCTGCTGCTGGTTCCGCATTTGTTGCAATAGATATTTTTTTCTCTTTCTCTGATTGTCTTGGGTCTTGTCCACCAATTCTTTGTCTTTTGTTGAAAAATTTGAGTGCACCTTTATCAGTCTTTGCAACAAACTCTCCCTTATTATCGTACCATCCTCCATGACCATCACTCTTCAGACCCATTCTCGTGGCCTGTTGGACAGCATTTGATTCTAAAAATTGGAATAGTGATTTCATCTGCAAAGTTTCATCGTGACCGTTCTCTCATTTGCGATCAGATAATTAATTAACTTTTGTCTCATTATAACATATTTATCTTTCTTTCGTTTGTTCTTTTTATTTTTTATTAATTTTTCAAATACTTGGAAGCAATGATATAAAAAATCATTATATCTTTCTTTTCTGTTATTAGATTTCGATTCAAAGGATCGAATGAGTTCGTCAATGTTAATCATTTCTTTTTGTAATCACACATTATATGCGATGGATATAATCCACCTTGTTTATTTCTAAGATTAAACATGAATTTATATTCACTACTTTCACATGTAATGTCAAGTCTTTTACCATTACCTCTTTGCCCACCATAATGTAATATTATTTGACCAGTTAATTTTGAACTTTTTTTCATCAACTGTTCTGTCATTTCAAAAACAGTAAATTTAGGGCCACTTTGATGAACCATATAGTAGTTATATCCTATCGCATACTGTAACAAATCTTCAATTTTATTTTTTTGACATTTCTGTGTTACATTTATAGGTTTACCTTTATATCCCTTTCCATAATCGTTAAAAATTTTAGCATACTCGATCTTATCAATTGCAAACATTTCAAATAAAGCATCACCAATATTGTTTTTATAACCTTTGAAAGATCCTTTATAATCCTTATCTTTAAATACATTTTTTACACCAGAGTTTATAAATGTTAATGTATCGCCAAACTTACAGGACAGGTAAATTTCTTTTGATCCACCAAAAGTTGCAGTTATATCAGAAACTGTGCTACCGATATTTTTAGTTTTTTTACCACCTGCTGTTACATATAATCCACCAGAGTAACTTAAAGGTCTAGGTTTATTCGCTCCACCTACTTTAACAGCCTTAGATATACTACCCTTTACTTTATGATTTTTATCAATCAATTTTATTAATTCATGTGCTTGTTTTTTATATTTTGTTTTATCGCTATTGCATTGAATTACAGATTCAATACTTCTTAAAAATTCATCTTCAAATTTATTACCTTGATTACCACCCTGTTGACCACCAAACTCAGATGTTTTTTCTAAGTCACTTAGACTAACTGTTGATATACTTCCATCATTTTTAAATTTACCTACAAGTAAAATTTTATTTCTTGGCCCTGTAAGACTCATATTTTCTTGAATTCTTGATAATGCCTCATCAAAATTTTTACCTTGATCTTTTTCATATGATACTACTTCATCACCATCAACCATAAAAACTAGTGCTGATGGTTCTAAAATACCCTCTTTTGGCACACCGCTTTTCCTCTTTACATTAAAAAGATTCGCACGATTATTTTTCTCAAAAAATTTCTCAAGGAAAACTTCATCATTACTTCTTTTCCCCAAGTCCTTTTTATCTAGGTTTGCCATTACTTTTTAAAGTATTTTTGTATTATATCAATCTGATCCTGATACTTAGCAATCATATCTAATTCACCTTCTATTGCCTCAACTATATTAGAGTGTTCGCCAATACCTGCAGGGTTCGTTAGATACACTTCTACGTTTGCTACATGTTTTTGAATGTCGCCTTGTGCATGGGCCAGAAGTGCTTTGATTAATTGATCTCTCATGCTGTTTGATTTGCTCCAACTATTTATCGGTTATTATTATCATAACATATTTTTTGATAATCTCAATATCGCATCATCCCAAAGTATTCTATTACCTTCTAAATCGTGTAATGCTATAGTTAAAACAAATCTTTTTTCATTTGTGGGATTATGTGAACTATGTAATTTACCAACATTGACTAAATGAGGTGTACTTAAATCTTTCTCGTATATAATAGAAGAATCTTTTTCTTCAGAAATAAATACTTGTCCATGATTATGTTCCTCTGTTATGTCTCTATAATCTACAATACCTTTTGATTCTTTTGCAACTAAACCTGTATCAATTTCAATGACGTTAGATGAATCCCACCACCTCATTGTGCTACCCAAAGCACCATATTGAAAATATATTTTAGTAGATTTTTCCCATTTATTATTATCACAATGGATTACACCATCATCATTTGGTGGTGTATAAAACAATTCAATCCAATAACTACACATACCAAGAGACTTTAAATATTCAAACAGAGGTTCATTGTTTAATTCTTCAGGTTGCAATACCTTATGAAATTGAACCCAACTATACCCTTCTGTATCGTACTTCGATACATCTATTTTAGGATAAAAATCTGAAGGAAAATTTAATTCTCTACAGTAATCATTCATATTTATCGGTTACATTATCATTATAGCATGGTTTTCCAAAAGTTTTGTAAGCAAGTTGTTCTTTTAAGAACGCAACTTGTGCTTTTAATTGATTGTTCTCATTCTGGAGGACTTCAATTTCTGCTTGATAAACAGTAATCATAGTGTCTTTATCTGTCATTGGCTGCTCGGTTTTCAGATTTATATACATCGAACTCTCCACCCGGATATCTCTTTTTTAACTTCTCAACGTTACCTGCCACAACATCTTCGATTGAAACATCAAGTGCCATACATGCTTGCATTACGTACCACATAACGTCACCCAACTCAATAATAAGATGTTCTCGATTGTCGTCGTTCCAAGGTTTACCTTGGAAAACCATCTTCTTAACGATCTCCATAAACTCACCACCTTCAGCACTAATGCCAACAGCAGCAGTAAGAAGCCTGTGAATATTGGCACCTTTTCCGTCAAGGGAACTAATACTTTCAATAAAGCATTGATAATCTTTACTGGAATCGGATGTGACACCATCCACGAATAGAGCGTACTTATCAAAGTCAATTTGTTTTGTCATTAAAATTTAAATTCTGCGAACGATTTTTTAAATGGTTTCTTATCTTCATCATTATACTCTTCGTCTTTTTTGTTGTCAAGTATATCGTCTTGTGCCTGTTGCTCACAGTCATATAATCTCATCTTTGCACGGTCAACTCCTACAACAAACCTCTTGTATATGGTCGGGTCGTTGTAACGATTCTTAAGTTGTTTGACCATTATTTGCCCCAACCCCTCAAGTTCTTCCGTGCTAATAAGAGCAAACATAAGATCAGCAGTGGCAGGAAGACCGAAGGACTCAGATGTGTCAGTAAGATCGACATCACTACTACCATAGCCAGAGCGAGTCGTCTGAGTAGCGGAGACGATAGGTACATTAG
>ENA-OSEY01002374-OSEY01002374.1-marine-metagenome-genome-assembly--contig:-NODE-2374-length-12206-cov-3.316926_pt1 | contig 12206 bp, 13 predicted proteins | sample MGYA00248465_ERZ534230 | MGnify/ENA primary metagenome ERZ534230 (study PRJEB26409, sample SAMN06344110) | marine metagenome | isolation source: Sea water from surface | place: Atlantic Ocean:Southern... | reverse complement strand
CAATAAGGAAGACTTTACCCAAATGTCAGAAGGCATTGATAAAGCAAGAGATTTAATCAATCAGAAATCCTTTGATGAATATAGAGGTGACGAAATTACAGGTATTTCTGAAGGTATTGACAAAAGTAATAAAGATGAGGTCATTAGAGGATTAACTGAAACTGATTATCATCCTTGTGGCACATGCAAAATGGGTAACACAGAAGACAGCGTAGTAGATCATGAATTAAAGGTCTACGGAATTGATAATCTCAGGATAGTTGATGGCTCAATATTACCAAAAATAATAAGTGCTAATTTAAATGCCCCTATTCAAATGATAGCGCATAGAGCCTCAGATTTTATTCTTAATAAAAAACAACTTGATCCTATCAGTGCTAAGTTTTCTTTTAATTAGTATTTTCATTATTCACCACTAATACTTTTAGTCTTTTTTGACCTTTTTTAATGTCTACTGGTAAGTTACCTAAATGCTCTCCATCTCCATATACTAATGGAGCCCAAAAATTCTTATCATTTGTTTCAATTAAACAATTATTTACATGTAAATTATTTACTTTTGGATGCTCTAAGTGATTTCCGGACATTACTTTGCTTAGTAAACCGATGGCTTGAATTCTCGAAACTTTTTTTGCATACAGAAGATTAACTTTATTCTCATATTTCAACGCGTCTGGTGCAATGTGCATCCCACCTCCTGCGAATGGCGTTGATGCAGCAACTAAAATAGCAAGTTTTTCATTTAAATTTTTCATTTTATCAAAATTTACAATATAGGAATGTGCTTTCAAATTTATAAAACTAGTTAAAGCAGCTATTAAATATAATAAAATTCCTTGAAAGATAGGAGTTTTACTTGCTCGGTATGCAGCTTCACTTAAAAGTCCTACACCTGCTGAAGTTAAACAAATTTTTTTAGTATTTTTAAAATTTAAGTCTAAATATTCACATTTTAAAATAGTTGAATTAATTAACATTCTTTTAAATTGGTTAAAACTATTAATACCAATAAATTTTGCAAAATCGTTACCTCTTCCCAAAGGTAATATTGTCATTATTCCATTATGATTGATTGCCTGGTTAGCAACTAGATTTACTGTTCCATCACCACCACAAGCAACTACAACTTGATCCTTTTTAAAAGCTTCAGCACTTAGTATTGATGTTTCTTGAGAATCCTTTGGAAACACAATATCTGGTTTCGAAGGGAAACAATCTGAAATAAGTTTTATTTTCTTTTTTTTTGAGAGTTTTCCCGATTTTGGATTAACAATGAAAATAAATTTTTTATTTTTTAAATTCATTTTGTTCCTTAACAAACTCTTTTACAAATTATTATGTTTATTATCTATGGATTTTCTGTTTTTAATAGCAATCCATTGTCCCAGACTTCCATCATATAAAGAACTTCATTACTAGAATATGTTTTCCATATTCCATTTTTTTTATCATCTTTAAAAAATCCTTGTTTTCTTAACTTACCATTAGGATAATACATCTTCCAAATGCCATCTTTTAAGCCATTGTTCCAGTTTTCGTCATTTCCTAAGGTACCGTCTTGATAAAAAAATTGTGCTGGACCATGTTTGATATTAATTTTATAGGTTACTTTTTCCCATAACTTACCATTATCGTGATACTTTTTCCAAATCCCATTTTTTTGATCTTCTAAATAATTTCCTTCTTCTAATTTTTTACCATCAATAGAAAAAAAATCCCACTCACCATTTTTCTTATTGTTCAGATATCTTCCTTTTTTCCATGGTACTCCATTAATATGAAATCTTATATATTCTCCAAACTTTTTTCCATCCTTATAAGTTTCCGACAACCACATTGTCCCAGTTTCTTCAAAATATTTCCACTCTCCAGTTTTCTTTCCATTTTCAAAATTTCCAGTATATTTAATTTTTTTATTTTTATAAAATTCATTAACAATACCTGTATATGGTTTTTGTGTGCCCTTTATTATAAAAATATTATTATTTTCTTCTAATTTTTTTAAGCTTATAGGTTCATTTGCAAATAAAATAAACGGATTGAGTATTAATAAATAACTTAAGAAATATAGATGTTTTCGCATAAATAAATCCATAGGTGCAATTTCTCTTAAATTAATCCACAAAAACATATAATTCTATAGGTTTTTTTATTTTTATGATAAGAATGGAAATGATAGAATTAATATAAAAATATTTTACTATTTTGAAAATTAAAGAAATAAAAATTTTTCAAGTCAACTTAACCATGAAAGAAGGTCACTATTCATGGTCTAATCAATCATTTAGATCATTTGATAGTACAGTAGTAGAAATTATTACTAACCAAGGTATATCAGGATTTGGTGAAATATGTCCTTTAGGACCTTCTTATTTGCCCTCTTATTCAGAAGGCGTAAGAGTTGGAATAAAAAAACTTTCAGAGATCCTATTAGGAAAGGATCCTTCTAATATCAATAATATAAACTTTTTGATGGATAATGCTTTGAAAGGTCACCCATATGTTAAATCAGCAGTAGATATAGCTTGTTGGGATATTTTAGGAAAAAAAATGAATATTCCAGTTTATACTTTATTAGGAGGAAAGTTACAAAGTAAGGTCAAATTATTTAAAGTAATTTCAAGAGATATTCCAGAAATTATGCAAGAAAAAGTAAATGAATATCAAGAGCAAGGTTATCAACAATTTCAAATGAAAGTTGGGGCAGAACCTACAGTTGATATTAGTAGAATTAAGTTAGTTTCAAAAGATTTAAAAGCTGGAAATATCTTAGGTGCTGATGCTAACTGTGGTTGGAAACAACATGACGCAATTAGAGTAATAAATGCTGTTTCTGACTTAGATATTTACATTGAGCAACCTTGCTTAACATATGAAGAATGTAAGGCTGTAAGAAAAAAAACTAACTTACCATTTATATTAGATGAATGTATGGATAGTATTCAATCAGCATTAAGAGCTTGGAATGAAAATTCTGTAGATATAATTAATTTAAAAATAAGTAGATTGGGTGGTTTATCAAAATCTAAATTATTTAAAGATATATGCTGTTCTTTAGGCATATCTCTAACTATAGAAGACTCATGGGGTAGTCAAATTGCTGATGCTGCTATTGGACATCTAGCTCATACTACTCCTGCTGAACTTCATTTCCAATCTTCGGCATTCCATGAGTATACAAATGTAGTTACGGCTGAAGGTGCTCCTACCGTCAAAGAGGGATATATGTATTGTTCAGAAAATCCAGGTCTTGGTATAATACCAAATCATAAAGAGCTGGGTAATCCAGTACTTCATTTTTTTGATTAGTTAAATTAAGTATTATTTATTTCTTAATACTAAAGTATAAAGAAATACTAAACTTAAAATTCCAGATGAAAGCATTATTAAAACTAGATAATCAGAACTATTATGATTTTCTAATACATAACTAGCGAATGACGCTAATATAGCTCCTACACCAATCATAACAGCATTTCCAATGCCACCAGCTGTCCCAGACAAATTTTGATTAACTGATAGTACCCCAACGCTTGCATTTGGAATTATTAATCCATTGCCAAGTCCAACAAAACTACACAAACCAAAGAAAAAATAAGGAGTATCTTTATATAAAGTTATAAAAATAAGACATATAAACATACCAAAAATTACTAGCAAAATACCCCTTAACGCCATAAAGTTTATTCCATAAAATTTAGAATACCTGCCTGATAAATAATTTCCTAAAAAATAACCTGCTGCTGGAAATCCCATTACTAACCCAGATACTATACTATTTAAATTATAAATTTTAGTCGCAACATAAGGTGCACCACCTAGAAAAGAAAAGAAAGTTCCTGCTGAAAAAGCAAGAGTTAATGTATAACCCCAAAATTTTGTTTCTTTTAATATTTCAAAATTACTTCCCAAATATTTATTATTGCTATTTTTTTTAACTATTTTTGTTTCACCTAAATCTTTAAATACTAAATACAATAAAAATAAACCAAGAAGTGCCATAATAAGAAAAATACTAGGCCACCCCAAATACATATGTATTAATCCACCAAATCCTGGAGCAAATAAGGGTATTATCGACATACCCATGGTAACATATCCAATCATAGATGCAGCCTCAGATTCAGATGTAATATCTCGGATAATTACCCTACTCATTAAAAATCCAGCAGCAACAGAAGCTTGCAAAATTCTAAAAAAAATAAAAAGTTCAAATTGGGTAGAAAAAAAACATCCTAATGAAGCTAAAATGAACATAATTACTGAAGATAAAGTTATTAATCTTCTTCCAAATTTATCTGATAAAGGCCCAGCAATTATTTGAAATATTGCAGTAGACAATAAATATAAAGATATTGAAAGTTGCATAAGAGCATAGCTTTTATCAAAATATAAAGACATTTCTAATATGCTGGACAAAAAAATGCTCATACTTAAAGCACCAAGACCAGACACTATGATTAATGTAAATATATGTGGTGGAGTATTTTTATCTAAAAATACTACTCTTTCAATTTTGTTCAAATAATAACCTAATTTTTACTTTTTAAATAACCTGAAAAGGCCACCTTTTTTCTCATCAGTCAATAAATAAATACTTCCATCACGTCCAACTTCTACATCTCTTATTCTTCCAATTTTATTTTGAAAAATAATTTCTTCACTGATTGGTAAATTATCTTTTATTTTTACCAAATAAAGTGATTTGAATTTTAGTGACCCTATAAGTAAATGACCTTTAAAATTCTCAAACATATTTCTATTATAAAATGCCATACCTGAGGGAGCAATAGAGGGTATCCATGTCCATAAAGGACTTTCATATTCTGGAGAATAAGATCCTTCTCCTATTTTACCGCCAAAATACTCTTCTCCAGACGTTATAATTGGCCATCCATAATTCTTGTCTTTTTTTATTATGTTTATTTCATCTCCTCCACGAGGACCATGTTCATGACTCCATATTTGATTATTAAATGGATTTATAGTTAATCCCTGAGGGTTCCTATGTCCTAAAGAGTAAATTTTATATGAATTTGAATTATTTAAATCAATTTCAATTATAGATCCTGAATCGTCATTTATGTTTTGAGCAGTATCTCTTTTTCCTCTATCACCTAAAGATGCATATAGCATATCCTTTTTAAGTAATAATCGACAGCCAAAATGCTTACTACTTTTTGAATAATGATTAGACTCAAAAATCAACTTTAAATTTTCAATTTTATTTTTATTTAAAACTAATTCACCCCTATGAATGACTGTTCCTAGTTTTCCATTCTTCTCAACTGTGTTACAAAAATAAATGACTTTATTATTAGATTTATTTTTTTTTACAGTTATGTCTAAAAGGCCTCCTTGTCCTTTAAAAAAAATAATAGGCAAGCCATTAATTTCTTCAAAAATTTCATTTTTTAAATTGATTTTTATAATTTTTCCAGTTTTTTGAGTAACAAGAATAGTATTTTCATCTAAGAAATCCATACCCCAAGGATATTCTAAATCATTACCAATTCTCTTAAGATATATTTCACTACTAACTAGTTTTGGAGTAATAAATATAAGACTTGATAATATTAATGAAAAAAATACTTTCTTAGTAAATGTGAAATAGTTAAGCTGAAAAAATGAAAAATAATCTAACATTTTGGGTATCTATAGGCAGTACTTATACTTATTTGACTGCTCTCCGTCTTAAAAAATTTAAAGAAGATAATGACATAGATATAAGGTTTAAAATAATTAATATAAGATGGATAATGAAAAAAATGGACAATGTTCCTTTTCCACCTTCTAAATCTTCCAAAGTGAACTATATGTGGAAAGATATACAACGAAGAGCTAAAATCTATCAAATTCCAATACCGAAAATTCCTGCTCCATATCCTTTAAAATATTTTGATGAAGCAAATTTATATGCACTAGTAGCCTTAGAAGAAGGTTGGTTTGTTCAATATTTAGAAAGTACTTACCGTTATTGGTTTTTAGAAGGAATCCCTGCAGGATCTGATGAAAATATAAAATTAACATGCACTGCAAATAATACTGATTTTCAATCGCTTAAAGACAAATCCTCAAGCGAAAAGGTAATAAATGAATACAAAAATAATACTCAAATAGCATATGAATTTGGTATATTTGGTGTTCCTTCTTTTTCAGTTAATGAAAATTTATTTTGGGGTGACGATCGATTAAATGATATTATTCATTTTAAAGAAGAATTGAACCTAGTTTAATTCATCCCACACTTTGATCTGAGGATAAAATTGTTCTCTCCATTCCAAAACCTTAGGATTCATAACTTTTCTCCATAAAACAGGAATAAGACTTAAGACCACCATAATAGGATACCCAAAAGGTAATTGAGGAGCAGAATTTTGATCATAAGAGCTAAGTAATGGATAAGTTTTATTTGGTCTTGCATGATGATCTGAATGTTTTTGTAAATTTATGAGTAGAAGATTACTTGCTGCGTGATTAGCATTCCAGCTATGAAAAGGTTTTGTGGGTTCATACTTTTCATCATCAATTTTTTGCCTACTTAGACCATAGTGTTCAATGTAATTAACAACTTCTAGATGTAAAACAGCCACCAAAGCTTGTATCAAGAATAAACATATGCCCCAAAACCCACCGATAAAAAAAGATAATAAGAGAAAAAACAATGCTAAAGTTAGATATACATAAAAAGGATTTGAGAAATCAAAAATACTTTTATTTTTTCCTACAAGTCTTGATGTTTCAACTTTCCATGCCGATTTCAAGCATTCAGGAATAACTCTTAGAAAAAAAGTATAAAAACTTTCATTATAACGAGCTGTGACAGCATCTTTCTTTGTACCTACAAATCTATGATGTACATGTACGTGCTCTGTTCTAAAATGACCATAAAAAGCCATTCCCATTAGTAAATCAGAAAGAAATCTCTCAAATTTGGTTTTTTGATGCATTAATTCATGTGCAAAAGTAATACCAACTGCACCAGAAATCATTCCTTGAACTAACATTAAAATAATGGCTTCAAGTACAGACAAATGATCAAAAAAACAAATAACAACAATTGAGCCAAAAAGTAAAAAAAACTGAATAAATGGCCATGCGAATAAAATAATTTTGTAATTATTAATATTTTCGTTATTTAAAATCTGATCTTTTTTGTTTTCACCAATTAGAAGATCAATAATTGAAATAATTACATATCCAAATATGGGTGCTAAAATGAGCATAACTCCACCATAGATCCACCCAAGCACTAACAAAGGACAAAATAATAATGGCAATGAAAAAGCTAATGGGGATTCTGCTTTTTCTCCTATTTTTGATGTATCGGTCATAATACAAATTCCTTTTGAATATAGTAATAACTTAATTGTTAGATATCAAAAATAAGATAAATTGTCACTATAATAGAGCCATATAATAATATTCTAATTGGAAAAGGAAAAAAACGTATAAATATATAAATAAAACTAAATGGAATCTTAAATATTTTAAAAAATATATTTAGCATATTTACCAATTATTAAAATATTTGTATTGATCCTTAATTTTCTGTTTTTCTTGGCTTTATAATAGTCCTGCTCAATAATAACAAAAAGCCAAGAAATAAAATAAATAATCCAAAAGGCAACTGTAGCATTGTTAACAATAAAGGATCCCATAAAAAAACCATTATATATCTTTCAACTATTGGTTGAATTATCTGAAGACTATAAGGGTGAATATAATACCATACTTCACCTACCATGGTGAAATTATATTCTTTTTTAATCATTAAATAGTATATCCCATCAAAAAAAGTAAATACTATTCCTGCAATTAATAAAAATCCCCCTAATTTATATCTCATTTTAATCCTTAATAATAATTTACAATAGAAAGATAGTATTTTAATAAATATCTTTTTAGTTAAATTTACTATTGATATATAGTAGGATTAACTAAAATTTCATGTTTTAAATTATTAGGTTTGAATGTGAATATAGATAAAAAAGAATTTAGTAATAAAATTAAAAGCGCTGTTGGGTGTGATGAACTAGAAAAGCTTTCCTTGAATTCTAGGAAAAAATTAGAACACAGATTAATTTATTTATATTTTTTTCATGAATGTGATCTATCTAAATTATCAATCCCTAAAATACAGCAAGAATATTTAAAAGTAATAAATAATGAAGATTTTCAAGAGATAAACTATTTAGATAATAATGACATTATATGAGAATATTAAATTTTTTAATCTTTTTTAATCCAAATATAACTGTCTTTAGATAATGTCGGAATTATTTTAAGAGGTTCACATTCTTTTTGAGCATCTTGAGCTTTTAACCCTACCCACTTTTTTGCTTCCCCTGATTTAAAGCAAAACTCACTATTGTGATATGGACATAAAATAGTTCCATTTTCAGTAAGTTGTCCTACATCTAAAGGTAAATTCATATGTGGGCAAAAGTTTTCAATCGCAAAAATACCATTTTGTTTTATTAAAAGAATTTCTTTTTCTTTAGAAAGAAACTTCTTTTTTTCTCCTTCTTCAAGTTCACTTATTGGAAGTGTCCTTATCCATAGAAAATTATTATAGCTAATTTCTTTGATATTATCATGGTCTACAAGGGAATTCTTTTTTACTCTTTGAATTTCATGCAAAGTTATTAAGTTACTTGTTCCTCTCAATTTTAGTCTTAGGAAATTTCGAACATCTACATTCTCTTTTATTTCATTGTAAGCATCATCAGATACAAGTAATCGTGTCCCCGCATCCTTATTAATCGACTCAATTCTACTAGCAATATTTACAGCATCTCCTATCACTGTTAATTTTTTATCTTCTCCATAGCCAACAGATCCAACTATAACCTCACCATAATGGATACCCACTCTAATATCAAAGTCTCTACCATATGCTTTTATGAGATATTTTTTAAATTCATCCATTCGATGGATCATTTCTAAAGCGGCATTTGTTGCCCTTAATGTTTGTTGACGTGTTTCATTAAGGCCAAAAATTGCTAGAATTGCATCACCAATATAATTATTAATTTCTCCACCATTTTTTATAATGACCTCTCTCATAATAGAAAAATATCGATTTAATATAAATATTACATCATAAGCAGACAAACTTTCTGAAAAAGGTGTAAATCCTTTTATATCGCAAAACATTATTGATAAATTCCGAATTGTTCCAACAGACTCTAATTTTTTATGAGTTACTTGGCTATTATGGTTTAAATCTCTTTTATCAAGTAAAAGACGTCTGTAAGAAATATTACCTGCAATTTTGGTTTGGCAAGCTAATCTAATTTGATCTGGAAATTTAAGTTTTTCTGCAAGTTTTTCTTCAAGAAGTGATCTTTTTGAACAATTTTCTAAACCATCAATTATTTCTACTCTGCAAGTAGAACACTTACCAACGCCACCACATGCACTAAGATGAGGGACATTATTTCTAAGAGAAGCTGTAAGTAATGTTTCGTTGATATCGACTTTAATTAATTTATCATCAGGTCTTATATTAACCTCAAATGATTTACTACTTTCAGTAATAGAACTTAAATCGATATTTAAAGTATTATGTGATCCATCGCAAAAGGGTTGAGCATTTGTTATTTTACAACCACAAAAGAATTTAGTTTCTGATTTTTCTGCTAAAAAAGGAACTGGGCTAATATCTGTGCCTTTGTGACTTCCATCACAAAATGGTTGATTGGAACTTTTACCACATTTACACCAGAAATATTTCTTTCCAGCTTCAACATCAATTTCAAAAGGAGAATTTTTTTTAACCAAAATCTTACTCACTTTATGATAAAAAAAGTTAAACTTAATCTACGTGATCAGTTAATTTTTATATCACAATAACCGAGTTTGTTAAATCTTTGAATAGCGAATTTTCTATAAGCAAATTTAGCAATCAAGTATATAGGGTAAAAAGAAACTAATGTACCTAAAATTGACCAAAAGAAAGATAAATTCCTCCAAATTAATATAAAGCTATCTACACCTTTATACATCTTACCATTTTCATCTAATGTATGAAGCTCCATTAATGCTTCAGATTTTGTAATCCCATGTTTTTTTAGGTCAGTATCGTTAATATATATATTTACCCATTCAAAAATATTTTTTTTGTCAATTTTTCTATAATAATTAATTTCCTTGCTACATAAACCGCAATTACCATCAAAATAAACTTTTATAGTTTTCTGTGTCATATAATTAATTTATATACTTATTTAAGGGATTTAATGGTACATTATGTCGCAAAAATCCACAAAGTTTTTTAGTTATATTAAAATTTTATATAAAATGATTAACTAATTTTCAATCATGGCAAATATTATGTCGATCATACTTATCCTTTTTGGTTTATCATATGTTAAATCGTATGGTTTAGAAAAAAAAATGAACAAGACTGATTTAGAAACTTACAACTGGACTAAAAGGCTTCTAGTTATCAATTTAAAATCAGAGGATAAAGAAAAAATAAGTCATTTAAATAATTGGTTAATTTCTAATAAATGTAAAATAGAAGAAAGAAATATTGTTATAGTTTTTTTTGAAGATTATAAAAACAAACAATACAAAAAACCTCTTTTTTTAAAAAATTTTGGGTTTTGGTTAATTGGTTATGATGGAGAAGTAAAATCTTTTTCTTTAGAAAATAAATTTCTTTACGAAATATTTAACTTAATTGACCAAATGCCAATTAGACAGCAGGAAATATTAATGTATAAAACAAAGTGTTGATTTTGTTCATTATTTTTTTTAGGAGTAAAATATGAATAATTTGGAAGAAATGAAAAATAACGCAAAAAAAGTTTGGTCTGGCTTTGCACCACTTGAAAATTTAACAGGAACTGCTGCTCCGAGACTGATTAAATTTGCAAACATTAGTAAAAATCAAAAAATTCTTGATGTTGCTTGTGGTACCGGTGTTGTAGCATTAACTGCTGCAAGAACTGGTGCTAATGTATTTGGGTCAGATTTAACACCTGAACTTTTAGAAAGAGCGGAAGAAAATAATAAATTATTTAAACTTAATGTAAAATTTACAGAAGCTGATGTTGAAAAACTACCCTACGATGATGCTTTTTTCGATGTCGTTTTAAGTCAATTTGGGCATATGTTTGCTCCAAATCCTGAAAAAGCACTTTCTGAAATGTTAAGAGTCCTAAAACCAGGAGGAACAATTGCTTTTTCAACTTGGCCACCAGAGTTATTCATGGGTCAATTTTTTCAAATAATTTCAAAATATAATCCGCCATTATCTTCAGATTTTTCTCCTCCACACTTATGGGGTAATGTAGACATAGTAATCAAAAGATTACAAAATACAGTAGATGAAATTAAGTTTGATAGAGATAAAATAATATCTCCAGGTTTAAGTATTTCTCATCTACTAGGGATGTTTGAAAAAGGAGCAGGACCACTCTCAAAATTAGTTGAAAAATTATCTTCTAATCCAGAAAGACTTAATTTATTGAGAACTGAGATTTTAAATACTATATCTCAATATTTCGAAAATAACTCATTAAGACAAGATTATCTTTTAACAAAAGGAATAAAAAAATAAAAACCAAAATTAATTCTAATTTTTCTACTCTGATTGGAAATACTCCATTAATTAGGATCAATTATTTGTCTGATCTAACAGGTTGTGAAATTCTTGGTAAAGCAGAGTTTTTAAATCCTGGCGGCTCAGTTAAAGATCGAGCAGCTTTGGGGATCTTAAACGATGCTATAAAAAATAAAAAATTAAAACAAGACGGAATCATAGTTGAAGGAACAGCAGGCAATACTGGGATAAGTTTAACACAATTAGGTAATTCTATTGGTTGCAAGACTATAATTGTAATGCCTGAAACTCAAAGTAATGAAAAAAAACAACTACTTAAAATATTAGGTGCAGAATTAGTTCTAGTTCCTGCAGCACCCTATAAAAATCCAAATAATTATGTAAGATATTCGAAAAAGTTATCTGAAGATTTGTCTATTAAAGAAAAAAATAAAACAGTATTTTGGGCTAATCAATTTGATAATTCTTCGAATTTAAATGCCCATTTCAACACAACTGGTCCAGAAATATGGGAACAAACATGCGGAAAAGTAGATGGTTTTATTTGTGCTATAGGATCTGGAGGAACAATTGCCGGTGTTGCCAAATATTTAAAGAAAAAAAATCCAAAAATACAAATTGGGTTATCTGA
>ENA-OSEY01002373-OSEY01002373.1-marine-metagenome-genome-assembly--contig:-NODE-2373-length-12212-cov-4.403543_pt1 | contig 12212 bp, 11 predicted proteins | sample MGYA00248465_ERZ534230 | MGnify/ENA primary metagenome ERZ534230 (study PRJEB26409, sample SAMN06344110) | marine metagenome | isolation source: Sea water from surface | place: Atlantic Ocean:Southern... | reverse complement strand
CCCAAATGTGAAGTGCTGCTGGAATTTTAAATTTTCTAAGAGCTAAATAATAATTTACACTATTCTCTACTAAAACCACTGAATCGTCATCTGAGTGAATCAAAATAGTGGGTGGCGTGTCAGCTTTAACTTGTAGCTCATTTGAAAAATATTCTACCATTTCACTTGATGGCATTTCACTTATTAAACTTTTTCTCGACCCCAAATGAACATAGGGACTTTTCATTGCCACTACTGGATAAATTAAAATTGAAAAATCTGGTCTACATCCTGTTTTTTCTATTTCTAAATTAGATTTTTTAAGTCCTTGATCGTGATGTGTAGAAAGTGAAGAAGCAAGATGTCCTCCAGCAGAAAATCCTAAAACCCCAATCTTTTCAGGATCAATTCCCCATTTTTTTGCATTTTTTCTAATAATACGTATTGCCCTTTGTGCATCGGAAAGAGCTACTTCACTTCTGCATTCCTTTCCTTCCCAATACGGGATTCTATGTTTCAAAACAAAAGCATCAACACCTATTTTATTTAACCATTCTGCGATATGAGTTCCTTCTTTCTCAAAACTTAACTGAGCATAACCTCCACCTGGGATAACAATTACAGCTGGATTTTCTTTGACTTTTATTTCTGAAGGATAATACCATATTTCAGGAGTTTTAATCTTTCTATAAATTAGATTTTCCCCTTCATACGCAATGCTGTCTTGATTGTTCTGATAACACGGAATTTCTTTATCATAGATTGATATCTTCTCTTGTGAAAAGATTGATTTTGAATAAAAGATTAATAAATAAAACGAAAGTATATAAGAAAATCTCATATCCACAATTTATAAAATATATATTATATTTAACACCTAACAATAAATCAATTTAAAAATGAAAAAATTAATTTTTACATTAACACTAAGTTTTGCAATAATAGGTTGTGAAGCTCCACAGTCTGCTTCTGCTGATCCTGACGGGAGGTCTTTAATTGATCCAACAGACATGATTGAGATTGCTGATGCATTTAACGCTGCACTAACTTCAGGAGATATTGACCAAGCATCATCTTTTTTAAGTGAAGATGCAACATGGTCATTTCCAAATGGAGTTACTGTAGAGGGAAAAGAAGCAGTAACTGGAATGATGGCAAATGTAAACCAGATATGGACAACTATTGATCAATATTCCGGAGATACTGTTCATCTTGGTGTAACTGGAGGTGAAGAAGGTAGCGAATGGAAAGTACTACTTAGTTGGGGTGAGGCTACATATGCAAATGATGCTAATTCTATAACTGTTCCTTATCATCAAGTTACATGGTTTACAGATGATAATCAAATTGGCGCAATTTCTGGACTCTATGATAGAACTGAATTAGTTGCAAGCTATAGTGAAGATCCCATAAAATAAATTTGAATATTTTATTTTAATTAAACCCCTGATTTACAGGGGTTTTTTTATTTTTGAATAGAACAAAATTTTATAAAATGAAAAAATTACTACTAATTACAATTATACTATTTGCTTCATGCGAATCTCCTGGATTAAGTGAAGTAGATTCTGAAACATTTCAAAAAAATGTTCAGACAATTAAAGACACATGGATTGCAGGATACATGGAAGGCGACTTTGATAAAGTTGTATCCCTAATGGCTGACTCTATTCAGTGGAATGGACCTAATGGATCAACAGTTGGAATTGAGGTACTTAAAGAAAGTATACAATTCTGGATCGATAATTTTGAAGATGTTTCCTTCGAAGAGGGTTCAGGTTTACCTGGAACAAATACTGGCTATTGGGGAGGTAATACCTATCCTACTGCAGAGGCCATGTCTGGTCCAAATAATGTTAGAATGTATGGTGTGTGGAGCATGAAAAACTCCAATACCGGAAAAACAGCAAAAGTCAAAAGTTATGCTGTGTTAAATTTTAATGAAGATGGAAAGGTAATTGAGGCAACTGAATACGGAAGTTATGCTAGTGTATTAGAGACTTTTGAATAATTGTTAATAATTTAATTGAAGGATTATAGCCAATGAGCTAAAATCTTAATAGATTTACTTGTTTACTTTCTATAGTAAACATAAATTGGTTTATGGTTAATTGAGAGCTCACAAGATCAGTCTTGTGAGCTTTTTTATATATTTTTTCTGATAAGGACAAAAATCAGTTCTTTAGTCCAAATAAATTTAATAGTGATGAATCTATACATTAGAAAATATTAATTGAAAAAGAATTCTTCAATTTTTTAACAAAATTTAATGTGACTAACTATAACATTGAGTTTTTTAAAGGGTCTATATTGAAAAAATCTCACATTCATGAAGTTTCATTAAATAGAATAGTTTAAAAAGTAAATTTTATTTACAAAATTTGAATATGTATCTATTTAGAGGTGTACTAATATATATTTTACTTAAAATAATTTATTGTATGAATTAAAAAGTATTAATATAATTAATTCTAAAATATTTTAATTATTATGCAAAATATTAACTAAAATAATTATATTAATGTATTAATAATACATTATATGATACAAATTATAAGAATAAAAATTTTATCAATTTTGATATTGTTTATTAGCTGCTCAGACCAAGACACTATTAATGCGGAATATTTTGTAAGTGAAATTTCTAAAGATCTTGACTTTCCATTTTCAGATGCATCAATAGTTGGAAATATAATTTATGTTTCGGGTCAAATAGGATCAAAACCAGGTACTAGAGATGTAGTTGAAGGTGGAATTGGCACTGAGACCATACAGACATTAAATAATATAAAGATGATATTAAATAAACTTGGGTCAAATACTGATAAAATATTTAAATGTTTGTGTATGCTTGAAGACATTAATGACTATTCAGAGATGAATAATGCATATACAACATTTTTTGATAGCAGAGAGAGTCTACCATCAAGAAGCACTTTTGCTGGATCAGGGCTTGCTCTTGGTGCTAAAATAGAAATTGAATGTTGGGCAACTAAATAGTGATTAACGCTTTTGTTTTGCTAAAGACTCAGAAATCAATTCTGCAATTAGTTCGTCAGCCTTTTCATCTGCCTCTGATCTTTTGTTAGAGTCAAATTTCATATACACTGATATAAAATGATTAGCTGTTTTTTTGGTAATTTTTTTTAATAGCTGAGCTTCACGAACTCTTCTTAAAAAAATACTTTTTGAATTAAGTTGCATTGGTTTATTGTTGTTAACTAAAATAATAAAAATTCTTAATTATAAGACTATCTGATAAGTAATTTAAGTTTCTTATATAGTATTTAATTGAAAATACTTTGAAATTAATTAAACAGGTACTGAAACTTGAGAAAAAGCTGGGTTTTGTTTACTCTATAATGAGGTGAGTTATAATCTATAAATTGATCTATGTAATTTTGATTCCCACCTAAGTAAAATATTGTATCTGGGTTTGGTCTCCATGAAATTAAAGGCTGAAAATAAAACTGTTTTGAGAAGTCGTTATACTCGGATATTAACCTTAAATCTAACTCTGTATTAAATTGATATCTTAAATCAAATCTACCTATATAACCTTTAAACAAAAAATCATCAGAATTGAGTTTCCTCATTTCAGAATAACTTATTGAGGGCCTTAATCTAAAGTTTTGATTGAATGAAATCTCAGAAGAAAAATTAATATTGTTTGTCATACCTAACTCGGGAACTACTTGTCTATATGCAATATCTTTTCCAAACTTGTAGAAAATTGAAAAATTGATGAAATTATCAGGCTGTGATTCAATTCTAATCCAATGATTAATAAAATCTTTAAATTGAAATTCAAAATGGGATTTTATAAAATTATATTCATAATTCCATAATATATCTGTATTTAAAATAGTTAAAAGCTGGATATAAGATTGAAAACTTGATCTAGAAATATCATTAAAAAAACTATACTCAAAATCATGCCTTAAACTAATCCTATAACTTTTTAAATAGTCTTTCTCTGGAAAATCATAATAACTATGCCACAATGTATATTTTTTTAAATTATTAGTAGTAATAAAGCCTAAATCTGACCTGAAGCCGTCAGACATTTCAGTATACTGAATAAATGATCTCCAATTTCTTGTATCCCTTCTTATTGATGCAAAGATTGCATTACCATTAAATTTTTCACCATCTAATTTAATCGAGTATTCCCCGAATTTTTTTTCAGAATTTATCCAGTCTGCTATTGGCTCTTTATTTGAGTTAAGAAATATTTCAAACTGAAATTTCCAGTTATCTGAAAAATTAAATAGACCATCTAACCCAAATAAATTTCCATATGCTCCTCCATCATAAAACCTATTAGAGGCCAATAGACCAATTTGAGATTTCGAATTAAAAAAGTTTTGATATCTTAAGACATTTCCAAAGCTTTTACCTCCAATACCAGAGTAAGATTCAAACTGTGTTGGAACAAGATATGGGGTCTGCTCATCGAAGGCAGATAAAACATAAAGTCTCGATTTCCTACCTTGATTAAAAATCTTTGAAGCAAATGTTGGATTATTTATTGACCTTGAATAAAACACTTCTAGAGAGTATGATAATGCATCAATACCTTTGTTGAAGAAAGGTCTTTTCTCTTCGTAGTTAATTGCTGTTGGAGAATTAATATCAATTTTTGTTGCATCTGACTCAACTTGAGAAAAATCAGGATTAATGGTTCCTTCAACAGAAAGATTTTTATTTAGTTCAAGATCAAAACCAATCCCATAATTTAATTCAGGTTTTTCATAATTAACCCTATCATAATATTTATCTCTTGTGCCTGAAATATTTGAACTTACATATGGTAAAAAATTGAGTTTTTTTTCAATTTTGATATCATTTAAATTGATTACATGATCTAATAAACATAGTTGACAACTTGCATTTAAATCTACTTTACTCGTTGCGCTAACCTCTTCTTCATTATTAATGTCTTTATAAACACTAAAAATTTTTATTTTCCAAGATTGGTCTTTTCCATTTGGAAAAGGAATTTCTGAGAAAGGTATAATAAACTCCAACTCATACCCTTCATCGGTAATTCTTCCCAATGATTCAAAATTATAATTGACATTTCTGTTAACCTGTGGCTCACCCCCAAAACCTATTCCTGGTGTTCTCACGGCATCCATTTTACTTCCAGCAGAATTAGAGACAATAATAATATGACTACGTGCATCACCATATGTATCAATAGCTAGACCTGAAATATCTCCTGTCCAAACGGTCATATCATCCCTTGATGTAACAGGTGAGACTACTTTAACCCTATCAGCTTTTACACCAACATAAAGAAATGTTTCAGAATAAGAAAAATAACCAACTGTTTTTAAAGATGGGGCAGAGTTGTATCCAGGACGTTCTTCATATTGAAGATATATTGGCTCAGCTTCGTATATCTCATTATCAGACACAATACCATCTAAAAGAAATTCAGATTCATCAATTTTAATAAGGTCAAGTTGTATTTCCTGAGAATAAATATTGAAAAAAGAAAAAATAAATATTGAAAATAAAAGTTCTTTCATCCTTCTGGAATTACAAATAAACATACAAAAACTTTTAAGATTTGATTAAATACTGAAATTTTAAAAATAACTGAGTTTTATTAACCCTATAATGAGGAGAATTATAATCTTGAAACTGATTAATCATATTTTGATTACCCCCAATATAAAATATTGTATCAGAATTTGGTCTCCATGATATTAATGGCTGAAAGAATAATTTTTCTGAAAAGTCATTATACTCAGATATTAATCTTACTCCTAAAAACGATGTAAACTGATATCTTAAATCAAGCCTTGCAATATATCCATTAAAAAAGTATTCATCTGTTTCAAGCTTTCTTAGTTTTGAAAAGTTAATTGACGGTGTTGCAGAGAAGTTGTCATTTAATGTAAAGTCTAGTGTTAAGTTATAATTTAATCTTTTACCTAAATCAGGTATTTCTTCTCTAAAGGCAATATCTTTACCAAACGAAAACCCTGATACTACATTAACAAATTTAAAAGGTTTTAAGCTAAGAGTAAATCTATGATTTTCATAATTTTCAAATTTTTTATCTAAAAATGAATTTAAAAAATTATACTCATAATTATAAAAAAGACTTGAGTCTAAAACTGAAGCAATTGTAAAATATCCTTCAATTTTACTATCAGTATAATTATTTGAGTAATCATATTCAAGCTCGTATCTAGATGAAATTGAAAGTCTTTTTATTAATTCTTCATTTAAATAATTTGTGTAACCTTGATAAAAAGAAATTCTTTTTAAATTATTTTCAACTATAAAACCGAGGTCAGATCTAAATTCAGGAGAAATGTCATAATACCTAATCCTGGTTGACCAGTTTTCGGTATCTCTTCTCAGAGTTGAATATAATGCAGAACCGTTAAATGACTCACCATCAAGTGCTACAGTGAAATCTGAAAATCTTTCATCTGAATCTATCCAATCGGCAATTACTTCCTTACTGTAATTCAAAAATAACTCATACTCAAACTTCCAATACTTTGAAAAAGTAAAAAGACCATCTGTACCAATAACATTATTATAACCATCCTCATTAAATCTTTTGTATAATGATGTAACCCCAATTTGAGAATTTTGATTTAATACATTTTGATATCTTAAGATGTTATTAAAGCTTTTTGAACCAACACCAGAGAATGATTCGTATTTTGTTGGAACAAGAATTGGAGTGTCTTCATCAATAGCTGTAAGTATAAAAATTCTTGATTTTTTTTTCTGAGCGATTATTTTTGAAGCAAATATTGGATTGTTAATTGCCCTCGAGTAGAACACATCTAGAGAGAAGTCTAATGATCTGATTCCTCTATTAAAAAATGGTCTTTTTTCAGGGTAATTTATAGCAGTAGGAGAATTTACATCAATTTCCGTAACGTCCGCTTCTACTTGAGAAAAATCAGGATTTAAAGTTGCTTCTATTGAAGCATTTTTATTAATATCTAGATTTATTCCCAATCCATAATTAAGTCTTGGGTCTGAATAATTAATTTTTTCATTTAGAAATTCTCTAGAGCCTGAGATATTCGATGATAAATATGGAAGTAGATTGAATGTTTTTTCAATTTCAATGTCATTCATCACAATTTCATCATCCAATTGACATAGTGAACAAGAATTATCTCTGTCCAATCGAGATGTATTAGATTCAACAAATATACCTTGTCTATCTTTTTCAATATATCTTGTAGTTAATCTTATTTTCCATTTTTGATTTTTTGAGTTTGGAAAAGAAATTGATGAAAAAGGTATTTTAAACTCAACCTCATATCCGAAATCGGTTAATCTTCCAGCTGTCTCATAGTCGTAATTAGACTCTGCTGACCACCCCTCAGCACCTGGACCGCCTCGTTGAACTCCTCTTGGTTCTATTCTTGAGGCATCTAATTGACTTCCAAGAGCGTTGGCAACAAGTCCTACCCAACTTCTTGCATCTCCATATGTGTCAATTTGAATACTTACCATATCCTGGCCTGTTCCAAACATTCTAAAATCGTCCCTAGGAAGTACTGATGCTTTTACATCATCTCTGTATGCCTGAAAGCCTATATACAAAAACTTACTTGTATATGTCATGTAAGCTAATGTTTTATTTGTTGAAGGAATGTTATATCCTGGTGAAATTTCATTATTAATATCAAAAACTTTTGAATTTTCAACCTCTCTGTTATTTATTACTCCATCAATATTTATTTGATTAGAATCTTTTTTTAATAAAACATGTGTTCTTATTTGTGAATAAGAATTAAAAAAGGTAGACATCAAAAAGGCTAGAAGAAAGAATTCTCGATATGATTTTCTATTCATTCAGGTTTTTTTTTAAACCTAGGAAACTTTTGATTTGATTAGATGATCTTAACCATATTGCAATAGCACACCAAACTGAACCCAAAGGTATCCACCAAAGTACTGCTAAAAGTGCATAATACTCTTTTTTATTTGCCTTTTTAACTTTTTCTTTAAGTTTTGTGTAACTAAGTTTTTTCATTGAAAATGAATAAGGCTAATTAAAACTATATTTAATAGAAATAATATTTGCTGAGGAATTTGAACTATACTTCTCTACATACTTTTGATAAAGATAACGTAATGTTATACTCTGAGATTTGTTTGTATTAATTTTCTTGCTAATGCCATATCTATATACCTTTTGCTCATTACCCTTTATTTCATCAAAATATTCAAAATAAATTTTTGGATTATTAGTCCAATCTATCATCTTTAGTTCAATTAATGGTCTAATACGAATCCTTTTCTTAAATCTATTCTCTCTATCCAATGAAAAACGATTTTGGTAGGCAACTCTTAGTTCAAAATTTAATTTATTAGAATTGAATTTTTTGTCAATTCCAAATCTATATCGCATCATGTTTTCAAAACCTTGAATTCCTCCAAAATTATCATTTCTACTATAGTATCTTAATTGGCCTAATAATTTTAAATCATTTATTGGTTCATAAGATATTTCTGACTCAGTAATGTATGTGTCAACCACGTTGAGGTCTTCTTTTAATCTAAAATGTTGGCTTAAATCTATTTTCAAACTTTCATTAATCTCAAAGCCATACTCTAAAGAGGACCACCCCTTTAATTCACTAGATTGAGCAAAACAAAAATTGCCTAGTAGAATAATAAAAAAAAATATATAAAATTGGTTCAATACTTTAATAATAGACATGCACAGTAATAGTATTTAAATTTTTGTCAATTCTAAATATTTTAAATGTTTTGACCTTAATATTTAGATTTTTTTCTTGCTTTTTAATTTCATCATCAATTACCTTTTTAAAATCTCCATCTGTGTACCCAATCTGCAGGACTATTCTTCTATTTATATCTTCTGCTAATGGATGAACTTTATTGTATGAAAATTTCATTAGAATAAATTCTCCAAATATTATAAATAATATAACCGTTATGTTTATAATGATTAATTCAGTAACAGACAGGAAATCACCTGACAAAGCATTTATTACCGCCATTCCAATAGTTATAAATAAATAGGTCATTTCCTCTGTTTGAAGAGGTTGTGTTCTATACCTTATTATTCCGAATATTGCAAATAAACCTAAAGCCATTCCAAGGTTAAGATCAAAATTCTTTAGAGTAAAACATAAAAAGAATACTATCAAACTAATCATCAAAAATGAAAAAGAAAAACGCCTTAAAACCATTTGTTTTGAAATTATTAGAATCATTGAAGTAATGAAGCCTGTATTTACAGAAAACCTGATTAAAGCTGTGTTCCAATCAAATTCCATTACAAATAGAGATATCATATTTTATTAGTTTGTAGGATAGTTATTTAAATATATGCTAATCTAAAAATTAATCAAAATAGTTTAGTAATTAGCAGAATAATAAATTTCTACACTAATGACAATTCTTTAACTGCCTCAACAAAACTGTCGAGCTCTTTTGTACTAGTAAAAATATTTGGACTAATTCTGCAGCCTTTTACATTAGCGTAATCTATAGCAACAGTAAAAATTTTGTACTTCTTGAATAATAAATCTTCCATTTTTGACGGACTCATGTTTGTAAGCCCAACATTACCAATCCCACAACTCCTATCAATATCTAGTGGTGTATTAACAATTACATTCTTCACATTCCTTAGTTTATCAGACCAATATCTTTGAAGGAATCTCATTCTATTTTCCTTTCTTTCCATTCCAATCCATTTTAAATAATCAATTGAATTTGAAATAGCAAGGTCAGTATGTACAGGATGAGTTCCTATGTGATTTAATCTTTTTATATCCGACTTATTAGTATTCCCATTCGCCAAGAGAGGCCAAATTTTGTGAGTTTTATTTTTATTAACATAAAGTAGACCTGCTCCAAGTGGAGTAGCTAACCATTTGTGCAAACTTGATCCATAATAATCACAATTAAAATCATCAATTGAAAAGTCAAAATGTCCAACACAATGAGCTCCATCAACCATTACTTCAACCCCATAGTTGTGCGCCATCTCACATATTTTTTTAATAGGGAGAATCTGACCTGTAATATTTATCATATGACAAACCATGATAAGCTTTGTCTTACTTGTAATTTGACTTTCATATAGGGATACTATTTCTTCATCATTTTTTGGATGATTAGGCACAGAAATTACTTTGTTAACAACACCATATCTATTTGATATTTGTTCAAACATTTCTTTCATTGTTCCGTAATCTTGTTTAGCATATATTGCCTCGTCACCTTTTTTCCATGGAAAACCTGAAATAACTAAATCTAAAGATTCAGTTGCATTTCTAGTAATGGCAATTTGATCTGGCGAAGAACCAACTAGATTTGCAAGCTCACTAGTAACTCTATCTTTATTTTTATTTAAATCTTTTCTCATGTAAAACGATCCCTCAATATTAACGTGCTTAACATGATTTATAAAATGTTCTAATATTGGATTTGGAATTATGTTATAATAACCACTTTCAAGATTTATATATTCTTCCTTAAGAGTATAATGAGATCTTACAGTCTTCCATAATTTATCTTCATTATTTATAAATGGAAGTGTTTTTGATATAGGCTTAAAATCAGTTAACTCATTAGCAAAAATCAAAGGGGAAAATGATAAGGCGCCTAATGATTTTATAAATCTTCTTTTATCCATTTAATTAGTAATTTTAATTCAATTTAATAAAAATGTTTAAGCATCTAGGTTTTTATTTATTGATTTTAACATTCTTAAATGGATGTTCAAAATCAGAAAACCAAGCATGTAAGTCTGAGAAAAAACTAATTGCATGTACTAAGGAATACATGCCAGTGTGCGGTTGTGATAATACTACATATTCCAATAAATGTGTAGCTCAATCCGAAGGTGTAAATACTTGGAGTATTGGTGCCTGTAATGATTAATTTTTCCATACATTTATGTTAAAACCTAATACTTTGAGATTAGAAAATTACACTGATGATTTCTTTGAAGTAAACTCTATAAATGGATTCCTTCCAAAGAAAAGCCCACTATTAAAACTTCCCGAAAGATATCAAGAGCTTCAAAAGCTCATTGATGAAATGCCAATTAAAAAAGAAGATGGAAGCGATGGATTGCTTTCAAAAAAAGGAGCCATTGAGCAGGGTGTTGAAAGCTTATCTAACTTAAAGGATCTTGTTAATAAAGAAAAAGATGTTTTTATTATTCAAGCTTTATTTAGAGCATACGCCTTTCTAACAAGCGCTTACCTTTTAGCTCCATCTCACTTTAATTATCTTCAAACAAAAAAATATGGAAAAGCCCATAAAGTTTTACCTGCTCAAATTGCTGAACCATTTGTGATTGTTAGCGAAAAACTTGACGTCTATCCATTTTTAGATTACCACTATGCATATTCTCTGGGTAATTATATAAAAATAGATGATACTAAAGGTTTTGAATGGGAGAATCTTGCTATGGCTGCAAAGTTTTCTGGTATGGAGGACGAAAGAGGTTTTATAATGCTTCATGTTGATATTAATCAATACTCTCCTGATTTAGTTGGTAGCATATTTGATTTTCTTGAGTCAGATGAGGATAAAAGCGTAAATAATTCTCTTAAAAAATGTCTATACGCTATGAGGAAAATTAATGAAAGAAGACAGATAATGTGGCAAGCATCCAGATGGAAACATTATAATGACTTTAGGGTATTTATAATGGGGATCAAAGGTAATGATGAAATTTTTGGTGATGGCGTAATATATGAAGGAGTCTCTGATAAACCTTTTCAATATAGAGGACAGACAGGTGCACAAGATAATATAATACCAACTGCCGACATCTTCACCGGTGTCATTGATTACTATCCATCTAACGATCTTACAAAATATCTATTAGATCTTAGAACTTATAGACCAAAATGTATTCAAAATTTTTTAGAAGATATTAAAAATGAGATGGGGAATAATAGACTATTTCATAATTTGAAAGCATCAAATAATGAGGAAGGGTTTTGTCTTCTTATCCAAATTCTTGATGAAATTTATTATTTCCGAAATGGTCACTGGCAATTTGTTCAAAAATACATAATGGCTAACACAAAATATGCTAAAGCAACTGGTGGTACTCCAATAATTTCATGGATTCCAAATCAGATTACCGCTGTACTAAATTATATGGATGATGTAATAAATTTGATACCTGTCAGATCTAATTTTATAAATAAAGACGAATTCAATAATAAGCTTTCCAAGAAAAG
>ENA-OSEY01002372-OSEY01002372.1-marine-metagenome-genome-assembly--contig:-NODE-2372-length-12216-cov-2.812176_pt1 | contig 12216 bp, 11 predicted proteins | sample MGYA00248465_ERZ534230 | MGnify/ENA primary metagenome ERZ534230 (study PRJEB26409, sample SAMN06344110) | marine metagenome | isolation source: Sea water from surface | place: Atlantic Ocean:Southern... | reverse complement strand
GTTTAGTGATTGGGCGAATAACTAATTCGTTCTTTCCTCCCTGTTAACTGATGCCCTCACCATACGGTGAGGGTTTTTTTTGCTAAATTTTTAATCATCGTGAAGGCTTTTTTTAAAACTTCAACTGATTACGTTTGGTAAATGTTGCTAAAAAAACCAAATCATGCCTCAATAATTCATCAGTTTAGAAATAAAAAATCGGATTATTTATAGGACAAATGTATGATTGTAATGCTGACCCAAGATCTTTCTAAGGGCTTTGTTTCATGGAAAGAAATGTATTTTGAAAATAAGGACGCTCTGGAAGCTTTAGGAGGGAGACTCATCTTTGCAGGTCCACATAAAGATGATGACAATAAAATGGTAGTTTTGATTGATTTCGATTCTCCAGAAGCGATGAAGGCATTTGCTACAAATGAAGAATTAAAGGCAAAACGCGTAGCAGCTGGAGCTATTTTAGAGTCCAACGTTGTAACCGTTATGGGTGATGAGTCCTTTACGAGTTGACCGCTGCGAAAATAGAGAAATCTTTAAAAAGCCCTGACCAATGGTGGGGGCTTTTTTTACTTTTTACTTTTTAATTTGTTGCGGTTTGAAACTTATAGTTACCTTCAATTTGAAATGCTGCAAGAAAGAAGGAAAATTAAAAGTTTACGGCCATCAGCTCTGCAGATAAGCTTTTTTGAAAAAGCAATTTCGTAGTAGAATTGATTTCATTAAGGTACTGCAAAATGACAGATACGAGCGATGAGCTTATCAAGCTGACAGCAACTGAAGCGGTTGCTAGTCTTCGTTCAAAGGAAGTATCCCCGCTTGATTTAGTTGAGGCATCCATTAAGCGCATCGAAACTTTTGATACTGAAGTTAATGCTTTACCCATTCACTGTTTCGATCAGGCTCGCGATCAAGCTAAATCCCTTGATTTAGATAGGCATTTACCAAATCCAAAATCACTTTGTGGATTGCCCATTGCTGTAAAAGACTACAACGATCTTGGTGGTGCTGTAACAACTTATGGTTCTCCTATATTTGCCAATAACGTTGCACAAACATCTGATGCAACTATTAGGAAACTGGAAAGTAATGGGGCTATTGCTGTAGCCAAATCTAATGTTCCAGAGTGGGCTGGTGGTCATACATTTAATCCCGTTAACGGGTTGACCCGCAATCCTTGGGATATGGCTAAAAGTTCTGGTGGTTCTTCTGGCGGATCAGCAGCTGCTCTAGCAAGTGGGCTTGTTTGGTTAGCCACAGGAAATGATCTGGGTGGCAGTTTACGTACGCCAGCTGCGTTCAATGGAGTTGTCGGTTTACGGCCCAGCCCAGGGCGGGTTCCACGAGGGATCCGTCTACCGTCTATGGATACACTCTGGGTTGAAGGGCCAATGGCGAGAAATGTGGACGACTTAGCTCTCATGCTTGATGCCGGTGTAGGCCATCAAATAGATGACCCGTTGTCTTTTGATCATTCTGGACCCTCTTTTGTTGATGTTTTAAATAAAACGGATATTCCAAAGCGTGTGGCTTTTAGCTCTGATCTTTCCATTGTTTCAATGGAGAAGGAAATCGCAGAAATTTGCGGTGCAACAACAACGGTATTTGCAGATATTGGTGCTGAAGTGACAGATGAAATCCCTGATTTCACTGGTGTACTTGAGGCGTTTCAAACACTTCGTGCTGTTTTGTTTGCCACTATGATGGAGCCAATTTTAGAACAGCATAGGGATAAGATAGCACCAGAGATAATTGGTAATATTGAACGTGGTTTAAACATTATGCCATCGCAGATATTTGAGGCAGAACGGGTTAGAATTGAGCTTTTCAAGAAGATACTAGCCTTTTTTGAAACACACGATTTTTTAATTTGTCCGGCAGCTTCTATAGCGCCATTCTCCGTTGATCAGCGTTATGTAACAGAAATTGATGGTAAGCCATGTGAGACCTATATTGACTGGTTTTCAATAACTTTTGCGCTGACTATGACAAGCTGTCCCACAATAAGTATTCCATGTGGATTTACATCGGAAGGCTTACCGGTTGGTATTCAAATCATGGGAAAACCCAGGGGCGAAGCCGCTCTATTACTGGTAGCAAAGCAATTTGAACAAGCTATTGGTATAGCGGCACAGTTGCCGATTGCACCTCGAAAAGGTATTTAATTTAGGATATTTATATGAGTACAAAGATTGATCATAACAATAAAGTCATTATAACCTGTGCGGTCACTGGTGCAATTCATACACCCACAATGTCGCCCTACCTTCCTATTACGCCTGATGAGATAACTGCAGATGCAATTGCTGCAGCAGAAGCAGGCGCTGCGATATTACATTTGCATGCACGTAATCCAAAAACAGGGCAACCGGATCAGTCCCCTGATGGTTTTGCTCCCTTTCTGCCTCGAATAAAGCAAGGAACAAATTCGGTAATCAATATTACTACTGGTGGCAGTCCATATATGACGGTTGAAGAAAGGGTAGAACCAGCTGCTAAATTTAAACCAGAAGTGGCCTCACTCAATATGGGCTCGATGAATTTTGGTTTATATCCAATGCTGGAGCGTTTTAAAGAATTTAAATTCGAATGGGAACGTCAACATTTAGAAGGTTCCCGAGATTTGGTTTTTAGGAATTCATTCAAAGATATCGAGCATGTGCTTAAAACTTGCTACGGAAATGGTACAAGATTTGAGTTTGAGTGTTACGATATTTCTCACTTATACAATTTGGCACATTTTGCTGATCGAGGACTGGTAAAGGCACCATTTTTTGTTCAGTCGGTTTTTGGTTTATTGGGTGGTATAGGCCCTCATCCAGAAGATGTTATGCACATGAAGCGTACTGCAGATCGATTATTTGGTACTGATTACCGCTGGTCTGTTCTAGGAGCTGGAGCAAATCAGTTTAGGGTTGCAGCGCAGGCGGCTGCTCTGGGTGGTAACGTTCGGGTTGGTTTAGAAGACAGTATCTGGGCTGGTAAAGGCGAACTGGCAACATCAAATGCAGTACAGGTTGCAAAGGTTCGTCAGATTATCGAAGGCCTCGGCTTGCAGGTGGCGACGCCCGACGAGGCACGAGAAATGCTGTCCCTTAAAGGTGGTGATCAGGTTAACTTTTAATATTTTAAATAGAAAACTCGAAAGAACTAGACGTATCTGAAGGATCTTGTAGATTTTACTCTGAGATTTGAAAGGTACTAGATAAGTGACAGCTCCAAAGCCTTTAGTGTTTGACGGTCATAACGATTTGCTTTCGAAAATTTTCAACGAAGGCGGCACAACAAGGGTTGCATCGTTTTTCGAAGGCCGTGAAGGTGCAATAGATCTCAAAAAAGCAGAAGTGGGCGGATTTGGAGGTGGATTTTTTGCAGTATATGTACCGTCGAAATTCGATCTAGAATTCAGTTATCAAGAAATGGAAAAGGCAAGTTATAGTCTGGCTTTACCAGAACCTATTGAGTGGAGTGAGGCGGTTGCTGTCGTTGCATCACAGGTAACAATTCTCCGTGAATTAGAAAGGCTAGGTGGTCTAACAATTTGCCATAGCGTATCTGATATTCGTAGTGCTTTTGAAAAGGGAAAAATTGCTGCGATTTTTCATATTGAAGGCGCTGAGGCGATTGATCCAGATCTTCATATGTTAGAAGTCTTACATTCTGCTGGCTTGCGCTCTATTGGACTAGTTTGGAGCCGGCCTACGATTTTTGGAGAGGGTGTGCCATTTAGCTTTCCATCAACGCCGGATATTGGCTCAGGGCTCACAGAGCTAGGCATTGCACTAGTTAAGCGATGTAATGAATTGAATATCATGATTGATTTATCTCATTTAAATGAGGCTGGTTTCTGGGATGTAGCACGTCACTCAAACGCGCCGCTAGTAGCGACACATTCAAACGTTTATTCGATTACTAAACATTCTCGTAATCTCACTGACAAACAGTTGCGAGCAATTGCAGATAGTGATGGACTGGTCGGTCTAAACTTTGCGGCTGCATTCCTACGTGAAGATGGGAAAATGTTAGCAGACGTTCCATTAAGTCAGGTGCTTAAGCATCTCGACTATCTTTTAGAAATTCTTGGTGAGGATCGAGTTGGGCTTGGATCGGATTATGATGGAGCAATTATGCCTGAGGAATTGAACGACTTGTCCAACCTTCCAAATTTGATATTGGCTATGAAGTCGCATGGGTACGATGAAATACTGATTAAAAAATTGTGCCGCGAAAATTGGTTGCGTGTTTTACAGAAGACTTGGGGTTGTTGAGTTGGAACTATTAAGATGTTGAAACAAGAAAGAGCTGCATTCATTTCTAAACGTTTAAATGAAATTTACCCTGAAACGCCAGTTCCTCTAAACCACAATGATGGCTATCAACTATTAGTCGCCGTTTTATTGAGTGCTCAGTGTACTGATGCTCGGGTAAATATCGTAACTCCAAGTTTATTCGCTAAAGCAAACAATCCTAAAGATATGGCAGTTTTAGAAGAAGATGAAATATTGGAAGCGATACGATCTTGTGGGTTAGCACCTAAAAAATCTCGTGCAATAAAACGACTATCAGAAATACTTGTTGCGGATTATAATGGAGAAGTCCCAGATGATTTTACATCATTAGAGGCTTTGCCTGGAGTTGGTCATAAAACAGCTTCCGTTGTTATGTCGCAATGGTTTGGCTTTCCCGCTTTTCCTGTTGATACACATATTCACCGGCTTGCACAACGATGGGGACTTACAAAAAAAAATAATAATGTAGTAAAAACAGAACGTGATTTGAAACTTATATTTCCAGAAAATCTTTGGAACAAACTGCATTTGCAAATTATTTTTTATGGAAGAGAATATTGCACAGCGCGGGGCTGTCGCGGTGTTAAATGCGAAATATGTACAACTTGCTATCCAAATAGAAAAAAACCATTTGATTGATTATTATTTATATTTCTAAAATATTAAATTAAATAATAATAAATGATCAAAATATAATTTTTGAGGGCACCATTTTGAAATTGGCTAAAGAAACTATATGGCATTTTACTTGTGATTACTGTAATTTATGGTGGTCTTTTGCCTCGTCGGATGACTATGAGCCTAAAGATAGTATTATTTGTCCTCACTGCGGAAAAAAAAATAAAATAGAAGACAAGTAAAACTAAAATTTAAATTTGTTAATGGATTATTCGTCCCAGAGTTTAGTGGAAAGATATTTCAATCCGCTATCGCAAATTACTACAGCAATGGTTTTACCTGACATATTTTCAGAAAGTAACTTTAGTGCTGCTGCTACATTTGCACCAGAAGAAAATCCTCCAAATATACCCTCATGCTTTGCAAGTTCTCTTGTCGCTTTCTGAGCTTCATCTCCAGATATCTGTACAAACCCATCAACCGGAACGTTTTCGAGGAACTTTAGTTCTGGAATATTATATCCTCCGCCTTGAATTGGATGGCGGGGATTTGTAACTGGCTGGCCAGCTGCTACGGCTGCACCTTCAGGTTCAACAACAAAGCAACGAATATCACTGTTGTGTTCTTTAAGTGCTTTGGCGATCCCTTTATATGTTCCGCCTGAACCCAAAAAATCAGCAAAACCATCTAAGCATCCTTCAGTTGCTTCCCATATCTCGAGGGCCGTAGTGTGGTAATGAGCTCGCCAGTTACCATCACGGTTAAACTGATCTGCCCTGAATGCTTTGCGCTGGTTGGTGATTTGTTTAGCTACTTCGTCTACTAAATCTAGATCTCCTCCCGATACTTGGCCGGGGCTGGATTCTGGTAACTGATCAACCAGCACAACTTCTGCTCCAAGAGAACGCATCATGCGAGCTCGTTCTTCGGAGTTCCCCTTAGACATGACGGCTACAAAAGGATACCCCTTTAAACCGCAAACTATTGCCAACCCTGTTCCCATATTTCCTGAGGTTAGCTCAACTACAGTTTGTCCAGGTGATAGAATACCTAAATTTTCTGCTTCTTCTATAATACCTAGTGCTGCTCGATCTTTTTTTGAAAATCCAGGATTTAAATATTCTAGCTTTGCTAGAATAGTTCCCTTCACACTATGTAATTTTGTCAAGCGATCTAGTCGAACCAATGGCGTATTTCCAATCGCTTCGGCTGCTGATTTTAACACTTGGCTCATTACAATGCTCCTAGAATTACATATTCATTAAAATTCTAAATTATGCATTTCCTGGCTAGAAGATAGAGCCCTGGCTGGTTTATTGCAAAAAGTTTAAATTCAGTTAACTCCCCAAGTATCGCTCAATCTATAACCTTCAGGCCATGGATCCGTTGGTTCAAGGGTATGCTGATGGATTCCTGTAATCCAACCTCTTCCACTTATCTCAGGGATAATTGCTGAGGTTCCGTTTAAGTTACATTTTTCGACTATTTTTCCTTCAAAAGTAGATCCGATTATTGAAACCGCTCTTATCTTTTGACCAACCTTCATTTTGCCTTGAGCCTCAAGGACTGCCATTTTGGCGGAGAGTGCTGTGCCTGTAGGAGACCGATCAATCTTACCAGGTTTAATAGAAACAGCCGACTTGAAAGAAATACAATCAGTGGAGTTGTCTTCCATTCCGCTGAATTGACAAAACGAATAGTGGTTCCAGTCAGACATAACGGGATGGCGAAATCCAATTTGTTCATTTGCTGCATCTGTTATTTTTGCCCCAAGACGAGCAAGTTCAGCCGCTTCGCTTGCTTCAATTAAAAAGCCTAAATCCTTTGCATCTACTATGACAAAACTGTCACCACCAAATGCGGTATCGACTGAAATAGTTCCATAGCCTTCAAGTTCTAAATTTATATCTAAGATATATGCAAAACTAGGTAAATTTTGCACAAAAATTCGTTCTGCTTTCCCATCTTTACAAAGGGCTTTAACTTTGACCAAGCCCCCAGGAGCTTCTAGAAAAAACTCCGTTATGGGTTCTTCCATTGCTATAAGGCCATGATCAAGCAACACAGTGGCAACACAAATTGAGTTGGAACCGGACATTGGTGGGGTATCTTCAGGTTCCATAATAATAAATGCTGCAGATGCTTTTGGATTAGTTGGCGGTACTAGTAAATTTACATGTCTAAAGACACCGCCCCTTGGCTCGTTAAGCATAAAATTGCGTAGTACTTGGTCCTTGGCGATCCATCTACTTTGCTCCCACAGGGTTTTGCCTGGTGGGGGCTGAACACCTTCTACTATTACATCACCAACTTCTCCCTCTGCATGTGCAGATATAACGTGAATGGTTTTTATGCTTCCCATAAATTTCTATTACTCCACGTTTTGAAAACTGATTACAGAGTTAGCAAACCAACTCGTGTTTATAAATAAGTTAATTATGGCATCAAAATTCAAATTGTTGCTGCGCTGCAAATTTAATCTCGGTTTTAGCTAACCAAGGCAACCAATGGTTTCTTTTATGTGTTAGCCAAAAGCTTAAAGCTTATTTCTAATCTATTCTTAGAAACAAGGCTCAAATTTTCTTATAAAGAAGTCGCCCAATCCCAATACATTTCACGTACTTTTCTAGTCATTGGACCCACTTGATACTGGCGCTCATTAAAAGCTGTCACTGGGGTTACTTTATTCATATTGCCTGACATAAATACTTCATCGGCAGTCTCAAAATCTTGAAAACTTAGAACAGTCTCTTGGACATTTTGACCGATTGCTTTTAAGTTTGAAATATGTCGGGAACGGGTGATACCTGCGAGAAAAGTGCCATTGGCAACTGGAGTAAATACTTCTCCATCTCTAACCATGAAGATATTTGCTGTCGCTGTCTCAGCGACATTTCCCATTGCATCTCCAACTAAAGCGTTGTCAAAACCTTTTGATCTGGCTTCGACAAGCATTCGAGCATTGTTAGGATAGAGACAACCAGCCTTTGCATTAACTACTGCGTCTTCAAGTACTGGGCGCCGAAATCGCGTCTCTGTCAATCGGACAGTGGCTGTTTCTGGGGCAAGTGGGAATTCTTCGAGGCAGATTGCAAAACCTACTGTTTCACTTTTAGGGACAATGGCGCTAACGTCACCATCGATAGCCCAATACATAGGTCGAATGTATACCGCCGCATCTGCTGGGTAAAGTTTCAGGCCCTCCCAGATGATATCAACCATTTCCTTTGAACTTACTGTTGGCTTTAACATTAAGGCTTGAGCAGAATTATTAACGCGTTCGCAATGAGCTAAAAGATCTGGAGCGACACCATTAAAATACCGTGCTCCGTCAAAGACATTTGATCCAAGCCAAGCACCATGATCCGCAGCACTAATAACGGCCGCATTTCCTTTATGCCATGTCCCTTTAAAGTAAGTATTTATATTTTGACCTGTTGCCATATTTCTTTTTCCCAGTTCTATTATCAGCCAATTCCAGTATTAATATTTAGTCAAATAGAATTGGAAGATATATATACTGAAAACTTTGGTTTGAAAGTTAATAAATAAATAAAAAGCATGGTCGCAATAAAACATGCCAACCCTGCTAAAAGGAATGCAGGAACATAAGTGCTTAATATATCCCGAGACAGGCCAGAGCCATAAGCCGCGACTGCTGATCCCAATTGGTGCGCGCCAAAAATCCATCCAAAAACAATTGGGCCATTTATCGTTCCAAAGAATTGTCCACTTAGTTTTACTGTTGGCGGTACAGTCGCAATAAAATCAAGACCAAAAAAGATTGCCCATAAGGTTAAACTATAAACATCAAAATTACTGTAGGGCAGATAGAAGAGTGAAAGTCCTCTTAGGCCATAGTAAGCAGCCAGCAAGGTATAGTTATTGTAGCGATCCGAAAGCCAACCTGAACCCATTGTTCCTATAAAGTTGAAAAAACCCATAAGAGCCAGATAAGAAGACGCCATAATGATCCCGACATTATTGTCAGCACAAAATGGAATGAAGTGTTGTCCAATAATTCCAGTACTCGTAAGCCCACAAATAAAAAATGTAATCGTTAAAATCCAGAAAGCAGGATGATTGATCGCACCTGACAAAGCTTTAAATGAAATACTTATAGCATTTCCGGTATTTTCTTTAGGTGGATAATAGATTTTATCCTCACCATAAGGGGCTAAGCTAAGTTGTGACGGCCAATCTTTCCCCAGTAAAAAGAATAAAGACCCACATATTATTCCACCAATCAATCCTGGAGCTATTGCAAATTGCCAATTAGATACTGTTGTTATCCAGGCCATTAGGGGCATAAATATCAGCTGTCCAGCGGCGAAAGCAGAAGTCATTATCCCCACTACCAAACCTCGCCTGGCGGTAAACCATCTTGTGGCAACTGTTGCTGAGAGACCTAAACCAATTATACCGGACGCAATTCCTAAACATAAACCGATGCTTACCAATAGATGCCATTTTTCGAAGGCCAGAACTGTGCAAAGTAATCCTATGACTTCCAGAAAAATAACAATCAGAACTACATTTATAACTCCAATCCGGAGCATTAATGGTGCACCTATTGGGCATAAGATAGCCGTCATGAAATACATAAGACCTGTCGCTATTGATACATCAGAAATATCCCATCCATGTGCTTCGGTGATTGGTAAAATTAAAATTTGTGGAGCGCTTGTAATTGTCGAAGTAGCCAACGTAAACAAGAAAACTATTGAGGCCATCACCCATGCATAATGAATGCCAGCCTTATCTAAGGTAATTTTCAGTTTTTCAGCTAGCATCAGCCTATTTCCCCTCCATTTATTCCTACTTTACATATTAATTTATTCTAATGACGAGAAGTTATTTATCTCATTAAAGCCAGTGATGCCTCACCTTCTTCTAAACGCACATTTTTTATTTTATCTGCTACGCTAGCAATACCTTTTTTTCGCTGTGCAGCTGCTTTTTCAAAAGTATCCTTATCAGGATATATTGATGTTAAAGATGCTGTTGTTGGACCTGTTCTGAGAAAAACAAGTGCGGTTGCATCCGGAAAATTTTTAGGAGCATTTTTTATATAGTGTGCTTCAAGTTCATCACCTGCTTCCTCTGAAATATATTCAAAGTAATTCATTCTAACATAACTCATAACATCTACCTCCAACTTCACTTATATATAGCATAGCTAATTACCATGATATAAACAGTCATTTTAGTGACGCTTCGTCAGAATAAATAATTATATTTAGGCGCTTAATTTTTTATCTTTTTGGCAAGTACTATAATCATAATTCAAATAGGTGCTTAATTTCAAAGCGCAGTATAAAACTTACGATATCATGGCACTTCATTTCTCTCTGTGAATGAAGAGCCAGTTAATAAATTTAAATACTAGAGATCAACCCAAGTTGGTTGTACCTTTATTTTGTCAAAGAATTTTTTCAATCCTTCTACTGTCATTCCAAGAGTCCGATCATTCACTAAAGGATGAACATAGATTTGTTTGCAGTTCTTTAAATTGCTGTCAATGAAAAGCCGAACTTCCATTTGGGCGCCAGTTATCATTGAAAGCGGAGTGACAGCGCCAGGTCTAACACCTAGATTTTCCATTAGTCTTTCTGGAGAGCCAAATGATAGGCGTCCAACTGCTAGTTTCAGGTGAATATTTTTTAGATCTATCTGTTGGTCTTGCTCTGTAACTAAAAGAATATTTCGCTTTTTGTTATCTCTCAGGTAAAGGTTTTTTATATGACCACCACCATTTTCTGAAGAGAGAAATTGGTTCTGTACCTTTTTAGAGTCCTCGACAGTTCTTAAAGGCTCATGATCTGTTCGAGTATATGAAATCTTCCAATCATCAAGTAGACTTAAGATAGCGTCAGATGAGATTGGAAGGCTATCCTGATATTTTGATGACGCATCCACAATTGTTTCCATGGTTAATCTTTAGTTGTTTTAAGACTTAAGTCTTTATCTTTTTAAAGTATATTACAGGAATAACTAAATTGACTTGCGTTTTAATGCTACTCGCATCTTGAAAAGATCTGACCTAATTACCATATATTTTATATAGAAGTTACCTACATTTCAGGATGAAAACCATGAAGATGATTGCGCTCAATGGGCCGCATCACAAGAGGTATGTGGTCTATAACAATAGTGGTAAAATTTTGATTATTACACGTAACAAAAACACCGCAAAATTATTCTTGAATAATGCTAATTAAAAGCCAGCAGCTTAGCTTAATCTAGCCTATCGCCATCAGGTAAAACCGCGATTGCTTCAGAGGCCTAAAAATGAGTGTAAAGATTTTAAGAAGCCGGTGAATCACAATATACTAGACGGATAAGAATGATCCTGTACTGTGAAAAGTTAGAAGGTAGTGTAAATCTTTTGAGTTAAAGATACAGTGTCTTTGGGTCCATTGGAAGTTTAGGTGATTATTAGATGGCTATGAACAGGCGTAAATTTTTAAAAACTTCAGCTTTAGGCACGTTATCCTTCGCAATTCCAAGTTTTACTTTGTCCCAAATTGATTTGGGCTCGGCAATTATAAGCACAATAAGTGATGGGGCAATTACGTTGCCCGGAAGTCTTTCCTTTGACAACAGCATGCCATCTAGCGAGCTTGCAGTGATTCTAGACGACTTTGATTTATCCAAAGATGAATTAACCCGAGAATGCAATTTAACGCTTTATGAAAGTGGCACAAAGAGAGTTCTTTTTGACGCGGGTGCGGGGGTTGATTTTCTAAGTGGTATGGGAACTCTTGTTGAGAGTTTAGAGGCAATTGATCTTTCAACTGATGACATAACGGATGTAGTTTTCACTCATGCCCACCCAGATCATATTTGGGGAGTGTTGGATGATTTTGATGACCTCACTTTCCAGAATGCAAACTATCATATCGGAAGAACAGAGTGGGAATACTGGTTTGACACTGAGACCGTTAATAAAGTGCGTGAAGATCGTGTTGCTATGGCAGTAGGAGCAAAACGAAGGCTTGAAGCTCTTGAAGGGAATATAAACCTATTTGATAGTAGCGATGAGATTATCGATGGAATTAAAGCTTTACTAACACCTGGTCATTCACCCGGTCATATGAGTTTTGAAGTTGGTAAATCATCGCAAAAAGCGCTTGTTGTTGGTGATGCATTGAATAATCATCACGTTGCTTTCAGAAAGCCAGAGTGGACTAATGCTGGTCTGGATCAAGATCCTGATTTAGCAGCAGATACACGTAAAAAACTTTTAGAAAAAATAGTACTGGAACAATTGAAAGTTGTAGGTTTTCATCTGCCTAATGGAGATCGGAAGAGC
>ENA-OSEY01002370-OSEY01002370.1-marine-metagenome-genome-assembly--contig:-NODE-2370-length-12221-cov-3.688323_pt1 | contig 12221 bp, 12 predicted proteins | sample MGYA00248465_ERZ534230 | MGnify/ENA primary metagenome ERZ534230 (study PRJEB26409, sample SAMN06344110) | marine metagenome | isolation source: Sea water from surface | place: Atlantic Ocean:Southern... | reverse complement strand
GTTATAATCATGCGGGGTGGCTTAATGGCGATAAAAATATTTACGCTATGTGTGACGAGAACCACGGTTTAGACGTGAAGGTGTTAGACGTTTCAGATTTAAATGACATTCAAGTAAAATCACTTTTTAATTCTCAAATGGGTGATGCGCCAAATTCCATTGCTCACAATGTCATTATTAGAAATAACATAGCGTTTGTAAGTTATTATCATGATGGTCTTCAGATTTTCGACCTTAGCGATCCTTTGTCACCTCAAAAAATAGGTCACTATGATACCTACATAGGGAACCCTGCTGTATCTTATGCTGGGTGTTGGGGGGTCTATCCCTTTAGAAACGGAGATAAAATTTTGGTTTCAGACAGAGCTAACGGATTATTTCTTTTAGGTTTTCAACCACCACCAGTAACTGTTGAAAGTCCTCATGAGATTTTCCCAAACCCATCAAATGGCATACTTTATTTTTTCAAAGATCATGGACTTTTTGCGGATTACACGCTTTATATTTACAATGGCTTGGGGCAACAATTAATGCAAATAGAAGGAAAAGCAGATTATACTCAACTTAATCTTGAGAACTATAAGTCAGGTCTTTACTATCTAAGATATGTTTCAAATGTGGATGACACGATGTTCATCTCAAAATTCTACATTCAATAATGCAATCCAACTTCTTTTTGGATGTGGTTGATGTAGTAAGATTAGTTCCCAGAGGAAAGGTGACTACTTATGGCTCTATAGCAAAGTACCTAGGTTCATCGAGAAGTTCAAGAATGGTGGGGTGGATTTTAAATAAACAAGTATTGGATGCTACTTTACCAGCTCACAGGGTGGTAAATAGAAAAGGCATTCTTACTGGAAAAAACCACTTCGAAAATCCGTTTTTCATGCAAAGTCAATTAGAAAAAGAGGGTGTAAAAGTTGTTAATGACCAAATTGTTGATTTTAATTATCACTTTTGGGATCCTAATAAAGAGTTAACAATTTAAATTAAGTTGTTTTTCTACCTATTTTTACCACATGATAAATGAAAAAGATGTATTTGATGCATTAAAAAAAGTAATTGAACCGGATTTAGGTAAAAATATAGTTGAGCTTGGTTTAGTTACTTTAGTTTCAACTTCTGATAAATCACTTTCATTGCGTGTAGAAACAAAAAATGCTGCGATGCATGCTAGGAAAAGAATGAAAGAAGCTTGTGAATTTGCTATCGAAAGATCTTTTGGGAATCAGATTAACGTAGAAGTTGAAGTAGTTGCCATGAAAAAAGCAGAAGCCTCTCAACAAATATTACCTAATATCAAAAATATTGTTGCTGTTGTTTCGGGTAAAGGAGGAGTTGGGAAGTCAACCATTGCCGCAAATTTAGCTACAGGTTTAGCCAAAAAGGGATTGAGAGTAGGGATAGTAGATGCTGATATCTATGGACCTTCTTTACCCATGATGTTTGATGTTCAACACTATAAACCTCTTTCAAGAGTAGTAAACAATAAACAACTTATTGTTCCGGCTGAAAATTACAACGTAAAATTATTGTCAATTGGTTTTTTTGCAGAACTCGATCAAGCGGTTGTTTGGAGAGGTCCAATGGCTGTAAAGGCATTGCGACAACTAATTTTTGACGCGGATTGGGGCGATCTAGACTATTTAATTATTGACACTCCACCTGGTACAGGTGATGTACACCTATCCATTGTTCAAAATCTACCTCTTACAGGAGTTGTTGTTGTTACTACTCCACAACCAGTTGCTTTAGCCGATGCCAAAAAGGCAATTGCCATGTTTAAGATGGAAAATATAAATGTGCCTGTTCTTGGAATAATTGAAAATATGTCTTGGTTTTCGCCCAAAGAACATAAAGATGAAAAGTATTTTATTTTCGGTCAACACGGGGGTAAAGACTTAGCCACATCATTGAATTTGGATTTACTAGGAGAAATCCCACTTGTGCAAAGCATTAGAGAAAGTGCTGATGTAGGGCGCCCTGCTGTACTTCAACAGGAAACATATGTAGAGTCATTTTACAGTGTGGCCTGCAAAAATTTACTTCTTTCAGTTGATAAAAGGAATACCGAATTCGAGGAGACAAAAGTAGTTCCAGTTGAGTATGGAGAACCAAAATGTTCAACAAATGGATAATAAAGAAAAAATAGTACTTAACGCGATTGAAGATTTACGACCTTATCTTCATAATGACGGAGGTGATATGGAATTAGTGGAAATTACGGATGATAATAAAGTGATTATTAAGTTGCTTGGGGCTTGTAAAAGTTGCTCGGTCAGTTCGGTGACCATTAAAGCAGGTTTGGAAGAAAATTTAAAAATCTTAATTCCCGAAATAACGGGTGTTGAAGCCATTCAATATTAATTAAAATTCAAACTGTAGTCCAACGGACGGCAGTATAGTTCCCGCAGTGTTTGATATGGTTTTAAGTTGATAACGAGTAGGATCATTTGGGTCTTCAAGAATGTTTCCATTATTATCCGTAATTGCAATTAAGCTTGGAGGTGTTTCTCCCTGAAAATTATATGCATTCTGGATATCAATATAGACGTTTAGGGCTACTTTATTCCAATACCATTTTTTGTCAATTCTTATATCTAAACCGTGATTTGCTCTTAATCGCTCTCCATTTAATCTGTTGTAATCAAATAATCCAAAGGAATTGATGTCCCAAACATATTTTAAAGATGAATTTAACGTATCATATGGAGTATATGGTGGACCTCCGGAGTACCTAAAACGGACTCCAATTTCCCAATCTTTATTTAATTTAACACCACCAGTAAGTGATATTATATGTTGGTTATCCCAAGCAGATGGACGAAACTCATCATTCTTATCTTGAAATTCACTCCTTACCCATGTGTAGGCCAAGATTCCATAAAATCGTTTACTCAGTTTTTTTTGAGCTAAAAACTCTATTCCGTAGGTTCTTCCTTCAGAAGAACTACTTACAGGCTCATTACCAATAACTCCAAAATCACCACCAAGATTAGCTAAACAGATGCTATCTCTCAGTAAAAATGGATAATTATTATATTTTTTATAAAATCCTTCCAGTGTTATTTTACTGTATGTACCGGGGTTATACTCTAGTCCAAGAACGAGGTGATTGTTGTTGATGTATTTCAAATTATTTTCCTTGTTTACTAGTTCATTATTGTTGTTTCTGTAGCCCATAACGGTGTAAGCTGGCAATTGAAAATAACGACCTGTATTAAAATTAACACTGCTTTTTTTATTTATAGAGTAAGAAATACTGAGTCTTGGTGAAATTTGCTCAAGTGGATTATTCATTGATTCAGAATAATTGTTTTGATCTGTTCTTAAGCCCACCGAAAATATTAATTTATCGCTTAAAAATTGTCTACTTAACTGACCAAACAAAGAGGTTTTAATAATATTAAGTTTTGATGAGAAATTCAACGTATCTAATTGGTTCTGAATGACAATTCTTTGATATGTTGAGTTTGTGTATGTTGCGTGTTCAATTCCGGTTCCGAAATTTAGCTTCCATCCATTTTTTCTGTACGTATTTTCAAACCTAAATTTATTTTCTATTTCTTGAGAAATATAATCTTGAATCTTTCCTTCAGGGTTGTTTTCATCATTGTTATAATACTTATAAGATCTATTGTTTAGGTGGTTTCTAGAAAAAATAAAATTTTGGAAACTATTTTCTTTGAACCTAGTCCAATTTACACCTGTTGCATAATTCCATTGGGTAGAAACAGGTAAGTAGCCTAGTATGTAGTTGTTTCTTTCTAGCGATAGAGAATCATCAAGTGTTAAATTTTCTTTGGCTAATATGTTATCATTGATTCCAGTATTAAGCACAAAATCATCTATTGCTCCAAGACCAATTACTGTAATTTGATTTTTGTCGTTGATTTTGGTTTTTGATTTAAATTGAAAATCGTTGTAGGTGGGTAAAAAAGGAAGACCAATTGCTTGAAATAAAAACTGCAAATAGGATCTTCTTGCAGAGAATACAAAAGTGGTTTTTTTGTTAATTGGTCCATCTAATGTTAGTCCAAAATCACTTGACCCCAATGTAAAGGTAGAAGCAATTCTGTCCGTATTTCCATCGATTTGTTTAAACTCCATTACTGAACTTAGTGTGTTGCCTCTGTTAGATGGAAATGCTCCTGTATATAAATCTACTTCTCTTATAAAATTAACATTTATCATGCCTACAGGACCTCCAGAAGAACCTTGAGTAGCAAAATGATTGATATTAGGAACTTCAATCCCATCTAGATAAAATCGATTTTCATTTGGTGCTCCTCCTCTAATTACAATATCGTTTCTAAATGATGCAGACGAAGAGACACCAGGTAATGATTGAATTACTTTTGAAATATCCCTGTTTCCTCCAGGATTTCTGTAAATTTCAGTGGCATTGATGCTTCTTTTACTTACAGGGCTTTCAAAGCTTTTCTGAAAAGGTGATGCTGTGATTTCTACTTCTTCGAGAGAGGTTGATGAAGAGATTAACTGTATATCTAGAACGGTCGGTTTGTTGGGGTTTACAATTACTTCAGCAACAGACTTGGTATTATAACCAACAAAAGAATATGTAATGTTGTATACCCCAGGTTTAAGATTCTCAATCTTATAATTTCCATCAAAATCAGTCGCTACACCGCTTTTTATTTGTTCAATAAATACATTTGCAAATGGTATGGTTTCATTATTAGTAGCATCAGTAACAGCCCCTTTAATAACACCACTTTGCCCTGTTAGTGATAGGAAACACACAATAAAAACTACTGATGTTAATAAACCTTTCATTTTGTTCACATTTTTTAACGTAAAATTAAACAAAAATTCATGGTTCAGCTTGGATAATGGAAAATGTTTAAGTAATTTAGCATAAAATTAAACAAATGCAGACTTATTCTATTGCTGATTTAGAAAAACTATCCGGAATTAAGTCCCACACCATTAGAATTTGGGAAAAGCGGTATGATTTGGTAAACCCACTCAGAACCGACACTAATATTCGTGCGTACAATGACAATCAGCTTAAAAAAATCCTTAATGTTTCGTTTCTTATCAACAATGGAATGAAAATCAGTAAGGTTGCATCATTAAGCAATGATGAAATTTCTGAAAAAGTTCTACAATTAACTTCTAAAGCCGAAGGTTTTGAATCTCACATTAATTCTTTTGTGTTATGTTCTCTTCAATTTGATCAAGTATTATTCAATAATACTTATGGGCAGCTTAAAGAAAAATATAATTTGGCTTTTATATATGAAAATGTATTTATACCCACTTTAAGAAGAATTGGAGCCTTGTGGTCTTCAGGAGAATTATTCCCTGCGCAAGAACACTTTCTATCAAATATGATAAAACAAAAATTTTATCATTCCATTGAAAATGCGTCACCAAGTCCTAGAATCAGACAAAAAGCTTTTTTATTTTTGCCACCATGGGAAGATCATGATTTTGCTTTACTTTATTCAAATATGATTTTAAAAGAAAACGGATATGATGTAGTAAATGTCGGCAAAACAATATCTTTTGATAGTATTTTACAATGTATTGATAAAATTAAACCTGATCTTCTGTTTACCACTTTTATTGTTGGTCAAAAGGTTACTGTGCTTCAACAGTTTTGTGATGATGTCAACTCAAGATCAAATTGCAAACTATTCTATGGTGGAAATCCAGATTTGTTAAGATTAGTGAATACACATGGAAAGGTGTTTTATTCTTTACAAGAATTTGATAAGTTTTTTACCAATAAATCACTTAATTGAAAAAAATCGCTGTAATAGGCTCTGGTTTTGCTGGTCTGTCATCAGCTATAGAACTTGCAGCTCTTGGGCACGATGTCACTGTTTATGAGAAAAATAGCCAAGCTGGTGGGCGAGCAAGGAAATTAGAGATCGATGGTTTTACTTTCGACATGGGTCCAAGTTGGTATTGGATGCCCGATGTATTTGAAAAGTTTTTTGCAAGACATGGTAAAAAGCCCGAGGATTATTATTCACTTAAAAAATTAGATCCTGGTTTTTCTATTGTGTACGATAAAGATGAAGTTCTTGTAGTACCAGCTTCTTTTAATGAACTAATTGAAAAGTTCGAAACTATTGAATCTGGAAGCGGAGAAATGCTGAAGAAATTCATGAAGAAGGCAGCTATTAAGTATGAAATTGGCATGACCGATCTTGTTTACAAACCTTCACATTCTTTGCTTGAGTTTATTAATTTGCAAGTACTCAAAGGCCTTTTTCATTTAAATATTTTTACTAACTTCAGATCTTATGTTAGAAAGTATTTTAAAGATTCAAGATTGATTAGGTTAATGGAATTCCCAGTTCTTTTTCTAGGTGCAACACCCCAAAATACCCCTGCACTATATTCTTTAATGAATTACACTGGTCTTTATCAAGGTACTTACTATCCTATTGGTGGCTTCAATGAAGTTATTCAAGGCTTAGTAGCACTTGCCAACGAAAAAGGAGTTAAAATTAAAACGAATAGTGATGTTCAGGAAGTTATCGTTAAAAATTCAAAAGCTAATGGGCTTAGGGTTAACGATACTATTCATTTGTTCGATGCAGTTGTTGCAGGTGCTGACTACCATCATGTTGAACAAAACATGTTACCCGAAAACTTAAGAAATTACTCTAAAAAATACTGGGAAAACAGAGAAATGGCACCTTCTAGCTTATTGTTCTATATTGGAGTTGATAAAAAACTTGAAAATGTAAATCATCACACTTTGTTTTTCGATGAAGACTTTGATGAACATGCCAAAGAAATTTATGATAATCCAAGTTGGCCAAAGTCACCCCTGTTTTATATGAGTTGTGCTTCCATCACTGACGACACTATTGCCCCTAAAGGAATGGAAAACTTAATGATACTTATTCCTCTAGCTCCTGGATTAGATGATAGTGAAAAAATGCGCGAACACTACTTTCAAATTGTGCTTAAGCGAATAAAAGATTTAACAGGAAACGATATCGAAAATAACATAATTATCAAAAAGTCATATTGCGTGAGCGACTTTGAAAAAGATTATAATGCGTTTAAGGGTAACGCTTATGGCTTGGCAAATACATTACGCCAAACGGCTATTCTCAAGCCAAGGATTAAAAATAAAAAGGTTAACAACCTTTATTATACTGGGCAGTTAACTGTTCCTGGACCAGGAGTGCCACCGTCCATTATTTCCGGACAAATAGTGGCAATAGAGATGGATAAACACTTAAAAAAAGCGTCATGATAGAACTTTACCACACCGTTTCTAATAATGCTAGTAAAAATATAACTCGTACCTATAGTACTAGTTTTTCTTTTGGAATAAGTTTACTAGATAAATCCATACACAATGCCATATATGCTATATACGGTTTTGTAAGACTTGCAGATGAAATTGTAGATACTTTTCATGATTTTCCTAAGAGAGAAATTCTAGAAGAATTTAAAAGTGACACCTACAAGGCGCTAGATCGAGGTATCAGTATAAATCCAGTATTGCACGCCTTTCAAATGGTGGTAAATGAGTACAATATAGATCGTGCTCTTATCGATAAATTTCTGGAGAGCATGGAGAAAGATCTTAATGAAATCACCTACTCTAGCTTAGCCTATGACGACTATATAGTTGGTTCTGCTGAAGTGGTTGGCTTGATGTGTCTAATGGTTTTTGTAAATGGGGATAAATCTTTGTATGATGAATTAGAAGATCCTGCAAGAAGACTTGGGGCAGCTTTCCAAAAAGTAAATTTTTTAAGAGATGTGAAAGCAGATTTTGAAGACCTTGGAAGAAGTTATTTCCCAGGTGTAAACCTGACTAATTTTACTCATATTGAAAAATTAAAAATTGAAGCTGATATTGCAGAAGATTTTCATTTTGCATTAGAAGGCATTAAAAAATTACCTTCCTCTTCAAAACTTGGAGTGTATGTAGCTTATCGATATTATATGTCCTTGTTCAAAAAAATAAAAAGCTTGCCTTCCGAAAGGTTAATGCATGAAAGAATAAGGGTAGCTAATACAAAAAAATTGTATATTACTTTCAAGTCGTATTGCAGAAATCAATTGAATTGGATTTAACAAACATACTTATATTTCTCTTTGTATTTTTTTTAATGGAGTTTGTGGCCTGGTTCACACACAAATACGTGATGCACGGTTTTCTTTGGTATTTTCATAAAGATCATCACACCAGAGACAATAAGGGTGTTTTTGAAAAAAACGATTTCTTCTTTTTAATCTTTGCGATACCCGGTTCTTTCTTTATGATGTATGGTATTCATATAGGTATCGTATATTTTCCTTTTTGGATAGGCTTAGGAATTACTGTTTATGGTGCAGCTTATTTTTTTGTACATGATTTATTTATTCATCAAAGGTTAAAGGTGTTGAAGAACACTAAAAATAAATATTTATTAGGCATTAGAAGAGGCCACAAGGTACATCATAAAAAACTTACTAAGCAGGACGGAGAATGTTTTGGGATGTTATTAGTGCCCTATAAATATTTTAAACTGTATAAATAAGTATGGATACCTATTTATACCTGATAATAAACTTATCAGCTATTTTAATCCCCTTCATATTTTCATTTCACAAGAAGCTAAATTTTCATTATCATTTTAAGAGTTTTTTGGTAGGTTTTTTGTTCATGTTCCCTCTTTTTATAGTTTGGGATATTTATTTCACTAGAATTGGTGTTTGGGGTTTTAATAGCAATTATCTGATGGGGTTTTCGTTATATAATATACCGATTGAAGAATGTCTATTCTTTTTATGTATCCCTTTCAGTTGCATTTTCACTTATCATGTTGTGCTCACATTATCCAAAAATAAATCAGATTTTAAGTCCAAAACATGGTCTGTAGTTGCTAGCGTAGTTTTTTTACTTTTTGGTATGATTCATTTAAATAAAATGTATACCAATACCACTTTTGTATTGCTTGCTTTAGTGATATTGATTGCCCCCTATTTTGTAAATATGAGAGTATTTTTAAAAACATTTTTGATCTTACAAATTCCATTTTGTATGGTGAACGGCTTGCTCACGGGTACTTTAATTGAAAATCAAGTGGTATGGTATAATAATAATGAAAACCTATCACTTAGATTAGGAACCATTCCTGTCGAGGATGTGTTTTATGCATTACTTATGCTTTTACTTGTTATGATAGGATATCAGGTCAGTTTAAATAAAAAAAACCAAAAACTAACTTTTAATTGATTATCAAAAACTTGAAAATGTTGTATTTTCAGTACTAAAAAAATAAATCATAAGATAAGCTTCCTAGCATACCTCCTAAAAAGGGTCCCACAATGGGTATCCACGAATAACTCCAATCTGATGATCCTTTACCTTTAATGGGCAGTAAATAATGCACTATCCTTGGGCCAAAATCTCTTGCCGGATTGATAGCGTACCCTGTTGTGCCTCCCAAGCACAATCCAATAGTGACCACAATTAATCCTACCACAATTGGGTTAAGGCCTTCAGTAAATTCGTTTGAACCAATTGATCTCAAGAGGAATAATAAAAAAAAAGTTCCCATAATCTCACTAAATAAATTTGAAAAAGAATTTTTAATAGCCGGGCTAGTTGCGAATACTCCTAATTTTTTTTCACTTTCTGTAGTTTTCTCCCAATGAGGCAAGTAATGAAAATACACCATTACTGAGCCTAACATAGCCCCCAATAATTGTCCTGAAAAATAATAGGGGACATCACTCCAACCCCTAAACTGTTCATTAAATTCTCCAGAAACAGCTAGCCCTAACGTAACGGCAGGATTTATGTGTGCTCCACTTATACTGCCTACTGCATAAATAGCCATCGTAACGGCCAACCCCCAAGCCAATGTAATGATGATCCAACCGGAACCTTTTGCCTTAGAAAAAGATAACAGATCTCCGGCTACCACTCCGCAACCTAAATAGATTAATATAAATGTTCCTAAAAATTCAGCAAAAAAGATAGACATATTATGGTTTTAATTTATTCAATAAATATACTCTTCAAATATTGTAATGCAAAGTGTGCAATTTCATTTCGACAATTTCTATAACAGTGTTTTATATAATTTTCAGGGCCATTTATTTTTGAGGGGTCCTTAAAATTTTTATGACAATGTATCGCATTTTTAAGGTAAATAGGACAGGATTCATTGGCATGATCACAAACAGTAATTAAGTGTGAGAATTCAATATGATTAAATTCTTCAATTTTGTTAGAACTGTGCTTACTTATGTCAATTCCAATTTCTTGCATGGTTTCAATGGCTTTTGGATTTACTCCTTCAGCATTGATACCTGCACTATAAACATTTGCATCCCAGTTATTCAAATCACAAAAATGTTTTAAAAATCCTTCTGCAATTTGACTTCTACAGCTGTTTCCTGTACATAAAACTAAAAAATTGATTTTTTCATTTTTTATTGTCTTCATGTAAATTTTATTACCTTAAAATCTTTGTAATATTGCAATTATTATGAAGATAAGAACGCCCTTTCAGTTTACCATTTTGTTATCTTTTTTAGGTGCCTTATTGTTAATTACAATGACTTATTTTTTTCTTGAAAAGTATTTGGGACATCAGTATCCACTCTCTACATATATACTCTTCTTTTTTTCTTGTTTTTTATCTGTAGCCATTTTGGTGTACTTTTTATTAGAATCCTTTATAAATCAGAAGATAAGGTTGCTTTACAGAATGATTCAAAACTATAAATTGTCAAAAAATGACCTGAAAATTAACATGAAAGAAGATGTACTTTCTGCAAGTGAAACTGATATATTTAAGTGGGTAAAAATAAACAGGGCTGAATTTGCCAAATTAAAACAAGAAGAAAAATTCAGGAGAGAATTTATAGGTAATCTGGCGCATGAATTAAAAACACCCATATTTAGCATTCAGGGGTACATCTTAACATTACTTGAAGGTGGTATTGATGATAAAAATGTAAATAGAAAATTTTTAAATATTGCATTAAATGGGGTAGAAAGAATGAATCAAATTATATCTGATCTTGATATGATTACAAAATTCGAGTCTGAGAAAATTGATATGGAATTCAAGGAAAATGATTTGGTGTTAATTTGCGAAGATATTATGGAGAGTTTAGCCTTGAAGGCAAAAGAAAAACAAGTGACCATTCAATTTTCTAAAAACTACGATAGTCCAATTAAAGTATTATGTGATGAATCCAAAATAAGTCAAGTATTCCAAAATTTGATTGTAAATGCAGTAAATTATTCTGAGAACAAAAGCACAGTCTCTATTCGTTTTATTAATCTAGGAAAAAATATTTTGATAGAAATTGAAGACGAAGGAATTGGTATTAACGAAAAACATCTTAATAGATTATTTGAACGCTTTTATAGAGTAGATAAAAGTAGAGCAAGGAATGAAGGCGGTACGGGCTTAGGTTTAGCTATAGTAAAGCATATCGTTGAGGCTCATGGCCATAATATTCAAGTAAGAAGTACAGTGGGTAAGGGATCTACCTTTTATTTCACTTTAAGTAAAGTTTAGTTGATTTGAATGTTACTTTATCAAATGCAACATTGGCTAATTTTGATAATTATTATCCACTTGCTGTAGTTTGGCAATTTGGTGCTAGCGATACAAATTTTATAAATCTTACTCGCTAAATTATAGCATAGCTTTTTCGAAAGCTAAATTCATTAATCCTTCATCACACATTGGTTGGATTACTGTGCCTGTGTTAGAATTTATTTTTTCTAAGGAAATTTCACTCTGACGTATGCTTTTCACCTTAGATACCTCACTGTGATAGTTGGCTAGATACTCTTGTTCGGTCTGCCCTGGTGTGGGTATGAAAATTACTTTTTTTCCAAGAGCTGAAAAATCCATAACATTAGAATATCCAGAGCGGCAAAGGATGATTTCTGAATTATTTATAGTGTCCAAAAATTTATCCGTATTTAGATGGGCAAAAAAGTCAATATTATGTTCCTTATGATTTTTTGATAGGGGCTTGCCTTGGATAATGGCACATTCTGAGGGAAGTTGACGGAAAAGGTTCACAATCTTAGACTCAAGAATACTTCTTTGAGGTTCAGGACCAGAAAGTACAGCAGTAAATTTATATTTATTTGGTATTGCTTTTCTTTTGTGTTTTGAAAATCGAGAAAGAGGACCTATTTTAAAACACCTGTTGTTTGTAAAAGAGGATAAATCTCCTGATAAGTTGATTTTTTTATT
>ENA-OSEY01002369-OSEY01002369.1-marine-metagenome-genome-assembly--contig:-NODE-2369-length-12222-cov-6.415397_pt1 | contig 12222 bp, 12 predicted proteins | sample MGYA00248465_ERZ534230 | MGnify/ENA primary metagenome ERZ534230 (study PRJEB26409, sample SAMN06344110) | marine metagenome | isolation source: Sea water from surface | place: Atlantic Ocean:Southern... | reverse complement strand
AGCTTCATCAGCAGGAGCTTCATCAGCAGGAGCTTCATCAGCAGGAGCTTCATCAGCAGGAGCTTCATCAGCAGGAGCTTCATCAGCAGGAGCTTCATCAGCAGGAGTTTCCTCCTTAGCTTTAGCCTCCTCCTTAGCTTTTGATTCTTCTAATTTTTTCTTTCTGTATTCCTCTTCCCTTTCTCTAGCCTCTTTTTTATTTGATTCAAGTGCGGCATTAACATCTTCAATTTTCTTTTGAATTTTTGCACTCTTTTCCTTCATCCAATTATCAAATCTTTTCTTTGCTTCAGCTTCTGTAAAAGCACCTTTCTTTACACCTCCATCTAGATGTCTTTTTAGCAAGACTCCAGAATAAGATAATATTGCTTTGGCAGTATTGGTAGGTTGAGCACCTTTATCTAACCAAGAAATTGCAGAATCAAAATTCAAATCAATTGTAGCTGGAGAGGTATTAGGATCATATGTACCAATTTTATCTAAGTATTTACCATCCCTCTTAGACCTAGCATCAGCTGCTACAATCCAGTAAAAAGGTTTGCCTTTTTTTCCATGTCTTTGTAATCTAATTTTTACTGCCATAATTTTAATATTTAAGGTTCACGACCCTGGTTACTAATTTTGAAGCAAATTTAGCAAAATATATCATACCTAATAATCTTAAAATAAAGTTCTATAAGTATTTCTATTGTAGTAATAAATTAAATAATTAGTATATTTTTTTATTTAGATATGTATTTGATTAATTTTGAATCTAAAATTTACTAGATGGATTATTCAAAAGAATTTAAAAAATATGCAACAAAGCATCATGGAGTAAGCAGTACTTACTATGATAAAATTATAAGTAGTATGACTCCCTATATAATCGAAGAAAGACAATTAAATGTGGCACAAATGGATGTTTTTTCAAGATTAATGATGGACAGAATTATGTTTTTAGGAACTGCAATAACTGATAGTGTTGCTAATGTGATTCAAGCACAATTACTTTTTTTACAGAGTACAGATTCATCAAGAGATATTCAGATGTATATTAACTCACCTGGTGGTGGGGTTTATGCAGGTCTAGGTATTTATGATACAATGCAATATATAAAACCAGATGTTGCTACAATATGTACTGGATGTGCTGCTTCTATGGCTGCAGTTCTTTTATGTGCTGGAAAAAAAGGAAAAAGATCTGCATTAAAACACTCAAGAGTTATGATACATCAACCTTTAGGTGGGGTATCTGGTCAAGCCGCTGATATTGAAATTACTGCAAGAGAAATACTTAAGTTAAAAGACGAACTATACAAGATTATTTCCAAACATACAGGACAAACCTTCAAAAAGGTAAATGCAGATAGTGACAGAGATTACTGGATGAAAGCAGATGAAGCTCATAAGTACGGAATGGTTGATGAAGTATTAAATAAATGATATGAGTGAGGAAGAAATTTTATGTTCCTTTTGCGGTAGAGCTAAATCTCAGACAAAATTATTAATAGCTGGTTTAGATGCCCATATATGCGATATATGTATATCTCAAGCAGATATGATACTTAAAGATGATGAATCTAGTAAAGATGCATCTGATTTTGCTGTTGAGCTAAAACCTCCTAAAGAAATTAAAAATTTCTTAGATCTTCACGTTATTGGTCAAGAAGATGCAAAAAAAACTTTATCTGTAGCTGTTTATAACCATTACAAGAGAATTAATCAGAAACATTTACAAGAGGAAATTGAAATACAAAAAAGTAATTTAATTTTAGTTGGACCTACAGGTACAGGTAAAACTTTATTAGCTCAAACTATATCAAAATTTTTAAATGTACCTATTGCTATTGTTGATGCTACAGTTCTTACTGAAGCAGGCTATGTTGGTGAAGATGTTGAAAGTATTCTAAGTAAACTTCTTCAGGCCGCTGATTTTGATGTAGACAAAGCTCAAAATGGAATTGTTTTTATCGACGAAATTGATAAGATTGCAAGAAAAAGCGATAATCCCTCTATCACTCGGGATGTATCAGGTGAAGGAGTTCAACAGGCTTTACTTAAATTACTTGAAGGAACTATTGTTAATGTTCCACCAAAAGGAGGAAGAAAACATCCAGATCAAAAATTTATAGAGATTGACACATCTAATATTCTATTTATTGCAGGTGGTGCTTTTGATGGAATCGAAAAAATAATTAGAACTAGATTAAATCTTCAATCTATTGGATTTAAATCTGCGAATGAAAAAGTAATTAATGAAAATGAAGAGAATGTTTTAAGATATATAAATCCTCATGATATAAGATCATATGGACTAATTCCTGAGATTATTGGAAGGTTACCTGTTATGTGTCACTTAAATCCTTTAACTAAAGATGCTTTAAGAGATATTATGACAATTCCAAAAAATGCCTTGATTAAGCAATATACAAGGCTTTTTGAAATGGATGATATTAACTTTTCAATTACTCCAGGCGCAATTGACTTTATCGTAGACAAGGCATATGAGTTTAATTTAGGTGCTAGAGGATTAAGAACGCTATGTGAGGCAATTCTAAATGATGCTATGTTTAATTTACCAAGTTCTGGAGAGAATGAATTAAAAATTACAAAGCTTTATGCGGATGAAAAGCTTCAGAAAATTGATCTATCTTACCTAAAAGCAGTTTCCTAATTCATTGAAATTAATTCATCAATAAACTCTCTGGAATTTGCTAATCTTGGAATTTTATTCTGTCCTCCAAGTTTATTTTTAGATGAAAGCCAATCATAAAAAAGATTCTTTCTACCAACAATTAGTTTTGGCAGTTCAAGTGTTGAACCTTTATATCTCTTTGCCTCATAATCTGAATTCAGACTTTGAAGATTTAGATCAAGTATTTCCATAAATTTATTAAGATCATCAGGTTGTTTGTCAAACTCAATTAACCACTCATGTGAGCCTTTAGTTTTACTACCCATAAAAATCGGACCAACCGTGTAGTCAGATATTGAACATTTTGTTAACTCAGAAGTTAAGGATAACGCCTTTTCTGCATTTTCAATTACAAGCTCCTCACCAAAAACATTTATAAAATGTTTTGTCCTTCCAGTTATCTTAATTCTATATGGATTTAAGCAAGTGAACTTAACTGTATCACCTATTTTATACCTCCACAGACCAGAATTTGTTGTTATTACCATTGCATAATTTACATTTAGTTTAACATCAGCTAATGAAACTATTTCTTGTTCTGACCCGTAAGCTGGATAAAATTCATAGAATATACCATAGTCTAACATGAGCAGTAATTCACTTGATTCATTCTGATCTTGAATAGCAAAAAATCCTTCAGAGGCATTATAAATTTCAAAATATTTAAAATCTTTGGAAGGAAATAATTCTTTGTAAAGGTTTTTGTATGGCTCGAAACTTACTCCACCATGGAAATAAACTTCACAATCATTCCAAATATCAATCACGTTGTTTCTGCCAGTTTTTTCAATTACTTTTTGAAGTAACGATAACATCCAAGAAGGTACACCTGCAAAGCTTGTCACTTTTTGACTTAAAGATTCACTTATTATTGCCTCAACTTTTTGTTCCCACTCTGGAATTAATGAAACTTTTGAACTAGGAGTACTGCTTAATTCAGCCCAAAAAGGTAAATTGTCTATTATTATTGCAGATAAATCACCATAATAGCTGCTATTATTTTCGTAGATATCCTTTGATCCTCCTAGTCTCAAACATTTTCCTGCCAGTAATTGTGAATTTATATTATTATTAAAGTATAATGATAACATATCTTTTCCGGCCTTATAATGACAATCTTCTAATGACTCAAAACTTATTGGTATAAATTTACTTTTAGCGTTAGTAGTTCCACTTGATTTTGCGAACCATTTTATAGAAGTTCTCCAAAATATGTTTTGTTCACCTTTTCTATTCCTTTCGATATCAGCGTATATATCTTCATATGATACAATTGGAACTCTTTCTTTAAAATCATCATAAGATGCTATTGTTTTAAAATCATTTTTTTTTCCAATTTCAGTATCAATTGAATAAACAACAAGTTTTCTGAGAACCTCTTGTTGTACTTCTATCGGATAGTCTTTAAATAATTCTATTTGACTAATCCTTCTTTTTAAAAAAAAGGATGCAACAGAATTAAAAATTGGAATTGGCATGGATTACATATATTTTGCATAAAAATAGTAAACAAAAAATTATGTTTTCAGGAGTAATAAAAAAAATGATTTCAATAAATGGTGATCCTATCCGATATATGCTAGATTTTGAAAATGATATTTTATTTCTTAATCAGTTTATAGGCAAAAATATCAATTTAAAAAAGAAAGGTTATTGTTGTCTATCTTGCTCTGAAAATATTGAAATTTTTGCAAATGGCTTTTGTAAAAAATGCTTTTTTGAGTCACCAATGTCTGGTGATTGGGTAATGAAACCTGAGTTAAGCAAAGCTCACTTGGAAATTGAAGATAGAGACCTTGAATATGAGAAAAAAATTCAAATTCAAGATCATATTGTTTATCTCTCAAAAACTAGTGAAACAAAAGTTGGTGTAACAAGATCAAACAATAAAACTACAAGATGGATTGATCAAGGAGCCGTTGAAGCTATTGAATTAATTAAAGTTCCTAACCGATATTTGGCAGGAATAGCTGAGATTAAATTAAAACAGAAATTTTCTGATAAAACAAATTGGCGTAAAATGCTAACGAGTCAAATTAAAGATTCAAATTTAAAAAATGATAAAGATGAAGCGCTTAAATTTCTAGGCGATGATTTTAAAGATTACTTTTTGATAGATACTGAGGTAATTAAATTTAATTATAGAATAGATAATTCAATTGACTCAGTAAAGTCTGTCAGTCTTAAAAAGTCTGATGAAATAAATGGAAAATTAATTGGAATTAAGGGACAATATTTAATTTTTGAAGACTCAAGTGTATTTAATGTTAGATCTAATGAAGGGTTTTTAATTGATCTAACTATTAATTAAATAACTGTTTTACTTCTTCTTCTGTCAAATTTCTGTACTTCCCAACATTAATATCTAAATGAATATTCATAATTCTAATTCTTTTTAATTTAGTTACTCTGTATCCCATAACTTCGCACATTCTTCTGATCTGCCTGTTCATTCCTTGAGTTAAAATAATTTGAAATCTATTATCATTAATCTTCTTTACATAACACCTTTTTGTCATTTTACCCATGATCCTTACACCCTTTCTCATCTTTTCAATAAAATCTTGTGTTATATTTTTATTCACCCACACCATGTATTCTTTTTCCTTCTTATTTTCTGCCCTTAAAACATTATTCACAATGTCACCATTATTTGTAAGTAGAATAAGACCTTCACTTTGTTTATCTATTCTTCCAATTGTAAAAAGTCTCTCTCTATGATTAATAAAATCAATGATATTATCTTTAACTTTTGGGTTTCCCGTACATTCAATTCCAACAGGTTTATTGAATGCTATATAGACTCTTTTTTTGTTAGTATTTTGAATTATTTCACCATCAACTTTAATCTCATCATCTATATTTACTTTAGATCCTAACTCTGCAACTTTACCATTAATATAAACTCTACCAAGAGAGACATAATCATCAGCTTTTCTTCTTGAACAGAATCCAACCTCACTTAGGTACTTATTAATTCTTTTTGATTCCAACCTAACTAAGTTTAATTTCTTCGCCGACTTTTAAGTTGAATTTCTTTCTAAAAATCCATACGAAAAGATATAAAAGGGGTGTGTCTAACAATGCAACAATAACTTTAAATAAGAACCCAGAGATAACTAGAACTAAAAATTTATCTTCTGGTAGAATTCCAAAAAGAATAAGTAATGATACAATTGTAAATGTGTCAACAAATTGCGATGTAAAAGTTGAAAAGTTATTTCTTAACCAAAGGTGTTTTCCTTTTGTAAGCTTTTTCCAAAAATGGTAAATTCTTATATCTATAAATTGAGCGAATAAGTATGTTAACATAGATGCCAATACTGCTAGTGGAGCATTAAGAAAAACACTGTTAAAAGTTGCATCATCAATTGGTGAAGCATCTATTGCTGGAACTTGGCTAGACACAAATATTAGAATAATTGAAAAAATTGATGCAAATATTCCAGTTATTACAACTTGGTCTGCTTTCTTCCTTCCATAAATCTCAGATATTAAGTCTGTAATTAGAAATGTAAGAGGATAGGGTAAAATACCAACTGATAACTCAAAAAGTTTTACACCTAATAAATTTATATCGAATGGATACCAATAAAATATTTTTGTAAATATTAAATTTGATGCAACTAGTGAAGTAATAAATAATCCCGCAAGAATTAAATATATATTATTTGCTAGAGTAATTTTTTTGGAATTCATATAAGAATTATGAGTAAAGTTTATTTATCAATAGGTTCAAACAAAGGTAATCGTTCTGTATTAATAAATAAAGCGATAGATGAAATTGAGAAAAAGATTGGAAAAATAATTTCTAGATCAAGTATGTATCAATCAAAGTCTTGGGGTTTTGATTCCAATGATTTTTATAATCTAAATTTACTTATTGATACAGATATTGAGCCAAAATCTTTATTAATAAACTTAAAAAAGATTGAAAAATCAATGGGAAGAGAAGACATTGATGGTAGTTATTCCGATAGGTTTATAGATATTGATATTCTCTTTTATGATAACATTATAATAGATTCAGAGGACTTAAAAATCCCACATCCAAAAATTGAAATAAGAAAATTTGTTTTAGTTCCAATGTTAGAAATAGCAGATGATTATGTACATCCGATTTTGAATAAAACAATTAGGCAACTAGATAATGAATGTGATGATCAGGGTATTCCCTTAAAAATAATTTAGATTTCGGTTTTTTGATAAAAGTCCCATAAAATAATTCCTGCTGCTACTGAAACATTTAAAGAATGTTTAGTCCCAACTTGAGGTATTTCAAGAACTTGATCAGATTCTAAAATTATTTCATCTGAAACACCGTCTACCTCATTTCCAAATACAAAGGCATATTTTGTACCTTTTTCAGGAATAAATTTTTCGATTTTTAATGATTTATCTGCTTGTTCAACTGAAACAACTTTAATGCCCTTATTCTTTAGATTTTGAATTGTCTCTATCACATCCTCTGTGTATTCCCAATCAACAGAATCAGATGAGCCAAGTGCTGTTTTTTCCATCTTAGAATTTTCAGGAGTAGCAGTATATCCTGAGATAATAATTTTTTCAATCAAAAAAGAATCAGAAGTCCTAAAAATTGAACCAACATTATGAATACTTCTGATATTATCTAAAATCACAATTGCCGATGTTTTCTTGGATTTTTTAAACTCCTCTATGGTCTTTCTATTTAACTCAGTATTTCTTAGTTTTCGCATTAGAGTAAAAATAAAAATATTTACATTAGCATAAATACAAAATAGTGACCAAAACGAGTAAAATCACACCTTTGATGAAACAGTATAATGATATTAAATCTAAATATCCTGATACTATACTTTTGTTTAGAGTAGGTGACTTTTATGAAACTTTTGGCGAAGATGCAATATTAGCATCCAAGATTTTAGGTATAGTCTTAACAAAAAGAGGAGCCGGTTCAAGTAGTGAAGTTGAGCTAGCTGGATTTCCTCACCACTCAATTGAAAACTATCTTCCTAAATTAGTTAAAGCAGGTAATAGAGTTGCAGTATGCGATCAATTGGAAGATCCAAAGCTTACAAAAAAAATTGTCAAAAGAGGAGTTACGGAAATAGTTACTCCTGGAATAGCAATAAATGATGGAGTACTTGATCAGAAGAAAAATAATTATTTAGCTTCTGTACACATAGAAAAAAATGAATTTGGAATTTCATTTCTTGATGTTTCAACTGGTGACTTTTATGTCTCACAAGGTGATTTAAAATTAATTGATCAACTAATTTCAAACTTTTCTCCTAATGAAATATTGGTTTCGAAACCATCAAAAAATAAATTTTTTGAGTTGTTAGGAAATTCATACAATGTTTATCCATTAGATGATTGGGTTTACGATAACTCTTATTCAGAAAATAAATTGCTTAATCATTTTAATACAAAAAGTTTGAAGGGTTTTGGTGTCGAGGATATAAAGTTAGGTGCTGTGGCTGCAGGATCCATAATTCATTATTTAGATGATACTGAGCATACAAATCTTACTCATATTTCTAGCCTTCAAAGGATATTTCCGGAGTCTTATATATGGATGGATAGATTTACTATGAAAAATCTTGAGTTGTTTAATTCAAACTCTATAAATGGTTTTAATCTTTCTGATACAATTGATGAGACAATAACGAGTATGGGTTCTAGAAAACTTAAAAGTTGGATTGCGTTTCCATTAATTGATAAAAAAGAGATAAAGAAAAGACAAGAAATTGTCAAGTCAATTATCAAGAATGACGATATAAGCAATACACTAGATATTAAACTAAACAATATTTCAGATATAGAAAGGTTAATGTCAAAAATTGCTACATATAAAATTTCACCCAGAGAATTAGTGAACTTAAAAAACTCTTTGGAAAATGTAAGTTTAATTAAGGACTCTCTTTTAGTATATAATGGGATTTTAAAAAATTATGGTAAATCATTACCAAGTACTAAAAGTATAATAAGAGAAATCTCTAATACTTTAAAAGATGATTCTCCAGTCTCAATTTTAAAAGGAGATTTTATTGAGGATGGATTCTCAAATGAACTGGATAGTTTAAGAGATATCAGAACCTCTGGTAAAGATTATTTAAATCAAATTCTAGAGAGAGAAACTTTAAATACTAATATCCCATCATTAAAAATCTCATTTAATAATGTTTTTGGCTACTATATAGAAGTAAGAAATACACATAAAGATAAAGTTCCAGATGACTGGATAAGAAAGCAAACACTTGTTAATGCAGAGAGATATATAACACAAGAATTAAAAGAATACGAAGAAAAGATTATAAATGCAGATGAGAAGATAAAGGATCTTGAACTTAAATTATATTTAAAGTTATTAGATAGACTTCAAGATAATCTTTCAAAACTAAAATTAGTATCAGATAAAATTTCTGTAGTAGATATTTTAAACTCTTTTTCAAAAAGAGCAGTTAAATATAAATATTGTTGTCCAGAGATAACAAATTCAAAAAAAATTGAAATAATTGCTGGTAGACATCCTGTAATTGAGGCTAATCTTTCCCCTGGAGAAAGATATATACCTAACGATATCTTTCTGGACACTGATCAGCAAATTATTATGATTACCGGACCAAATATGTCTGGTAAATCCGCTATTTTAAGACAAACTGCACTAATTACAATACTAGCTCAAATTGGAAGTTTTGTTCCTGCTCAAGAGATGAAATTTTCTCTAGTGGATAGAATTTTTACTAGAGTAGGTGCAAGTGATAATATTTCTATGGGTGAGTCAACATTTATGGTTGAAATGAACGAAACTGCATCAATTTTAAATAATCTTACAAGTAATAGTTTAATACTCCTTGATGAAATTGGAAGAGGAACAAGTACCTATGATGGTATCTCTATTGCATGGGCCATAGCTGAGTTTTTACACGAAAATAAATTTAAGCCTCACGTTCTTTTTGCAACTCATTATCATGATTTAAATGAAATGGAATCTATATATAAAGGAATCAAAAATTTTAATGTAAGTGTAAAAGAGACAGAAGATGATGTAATCTTTTTGAGAAAATTAGTCAAGGGTGGAAGTAATCATAGCTTTGGAATTCATGTTGCAAAAATGGCAGGCATGCCAAAACTTGTTCTGAATTCGGCTGAAAATAAACTAAAACTTATGGAGAGAAGTAAGTCTAATAAATTAAAAGAAAATAATAATGATGCTAATCTTCAACTTAGTTTTTTTGATATTGAAGACCCAAAAATGCAAGAAATAAAAAAAATTATTAAAGATTTGGATATCGATAACTTAAGTCCTGTTGAGGCTTTACTAAAACTTAACCAGATAAAAAAAGAGATTAACAATGAAGATTGATCTACATGGAAAAACACATCCTGAGGGACTTGAATTAATAGAAGAATATATGCTTTTAAACTCAACCAAGGGTAGTGTAAGTTTAACAGTAATTACTGGAAACTCACCTGTAATGCAAAAGAAGATTGTCGAACAAATATGTGATAAACATGGATTCTCTTATTATATTCCACCTCACAATCAAGGAGAAATGATAATTCAGTATGAGAAGTTATAACATATTATTTGCTCTAATTTTCTTAATAATTAGCTCATGTTCAAAAGATGATGAAATTAATCAGCTTAATGAAACAATACTTGATCTTCAATCTCAGATAACAAAATTAAACTCTCAGATAAATGATTTTTCAAATCAGATAGCTCAACTATCCTCAGAAAATATGGATCTAAATAACGCTAACAGTAATTATTTAAATCAAATTTCACAATTAAATAATCAATTAAATATTTTTGAAGATCTCATACAAGATTATATAGATCAAATTCAGGTATTAACTGAGAATAATGAAATTTTACAAAATGATAGTGATTATTTAAACAGTCAAGTTCAAGTACTTCAAGAAAAAATTAATTTAATTGAATCAGGAAGTGCTGAGGAGGGTATATATTTATTTACTAAACTAGATATAAATGATCCACCTTTTAACGGGACCATGTGGGATCTCCCTGATCTAATTAAGCCTTCAGATTATACTATTTATTCTAATTCAGAATATGCTGGTATTCAGACAAGACTTTTCTACGATACATCGATTCCTGACTTTGTAGATTATCCTGCTCATATTTACACTATTAATTTTGGGGATGGTCTAACTCTAGATTTTGAAATACATACAGACTTTTCGGAACAAGAGGCATTTTCAATTAATCAAAAATACGCTCCACTTATTGGTCAATTAGGAAAAGAACTAAGAAAAAATATAAAATCATTCGAATTCTTAAAAGGCGAATACAGAGCATCTGCACAATTAACAAATGATTTATCTTATGCAAACATTACATTGCATTTAGACTGGTTAAATAATATAGTGGAAACTCGACCAGATGGAGACAGAACTGAAGAACTATTTATACATGAAGCTGCTCACCTATCAATAGATCCATATGTCTATGGAGAACAAGAATGGATTGATGCTGTTAACTTAGATGGAAATTATTTATCAAAATACGCAAAGGATAATCCAAATTCTGAGGATATTGCAGAGGTATTCCAAGCTTATATTGCAGTTAAATATTTTCCTGAAAGAATATCAAATACACTGAAGGATACAATTTTATCTGTTTCTTTAAATAGATTTAAATATTTTGATTCCTTAAATTTAGATTTATCTATTTATAAATAAACTTTTTATATTTTTAGGTATGACCAAAACAATAATTACACTTAAATCATTTCTTAGAAATAATATTGTCCAGGCAATTGTAATTATTCTAAGTGTGCTACTATCATTTTATCTTGAACAAAGAAGACAGGTTAATATAACTAAACAAGAAAAAAATTATTTATTAACTGATCTTACTAAAACATTAGAAAGTGATATTGAGCAAATAGAAATAATCCTTGAAGGTCTAGACATATCTGACAAGAACCTGATTAAGCTTTTAGATGACATAAATAATAATCATACTATATTGACTGATCGCCAGGTAGCAGAAATACTTCTTCAAATTCAAATTGGAACTTCTTTTTTCCCTCAAGATGGTATTTTTAATCAGCTAATTGCAAATGGTACATTTAACCTTATAGAAAATGAGGAGTTAAAGTCAATTCTTTTGAATATGTATACTCATAAAAAGGAAAGAAACTATGCAACTTCTGTCGAGATAGATAACTTCAACTTGCTTTGGAGACGTCAAATTATGGGTAATTTTAGAATACAATTTAATTATAACTCCTACGATGGAGAAATATATGGCCAGCAAGAATTAACTAGATTTAGATTTAACAAACAGTATTATCTTTCAAATGAATTATATGGATCATTATCTCAGTCAAGAATATATGTGGGTATGTACACTAGATTTCTGAATGATCAAAAAAATGAGTATCAAACTGCTCTTGCACTTTCAAAGACAGAAATTGGTAAAGATTAATTTATTTATACTTCTCATATAAGTTAAATTATTATAAATTTGCATTCTCTGCGAAAGTAGCTCAGCTGGTAGAGCATCACCTTGCCAAGGTGAGGGTCGC
>ENA-OSEY01002368-OSEY01002368.1-marine-metagenome-genome-assembly--contig:-NODE-2368-length-12223-cov-1.476288_pt1 | contig 12223 bp, 7 predicted proteins | sample MGYA00248465_ERZ534230 | MGnify/ENA primary metagenome ERZ534230 (study PRJEB26409, sample SAMN06344110) | marine metagenome | isolation source: Sea water from surface | place: Atlantic Ocean:Southern... | reverse complement strand
CCGTTACCTCAGTTTGTAGACAGGCGTTCTCATAGAGACTGTATTTCTTAGCAATGTTTTTGCTGTGACTCAGTATCTCCGGAGCATGCGCGTATTTTTGGGATGGAACGTAGTCAAGTTCTTCTAAAAGAGGAAGGTAGATGTATGCCTCGGTGTCACAGGCGGCTCCAGGATATCGATTCCAATACCATGTGCCGCCAAAATCGCCGCCTTTTTCGATAATGCGGATGTCTTCAAAGCCGAGCTCACTCAAGCGCGCTCCAGCGATTAGGCCACCAAATCCGCCACCAATTATTGCGACTTCAACCTCGTCCGTGAATGGCTCCCTGTCTATATCCATGGTTATATAGGGATCTTCAATGAAATTACTAAACTCTCCTTTGATCTCGTTATATTGATCATTCGCGTCCTCGCGAAGTCGTTTATCACGTTCGACCCGGTATTTATCTCTTAATGCGTCGGGGTCAAAGCCCAGTTCTTCTTTTGTAGGTATAGCCATCGAAATTCTCCTCCACCCGGAGCTTACCATTTTTCTGTCTGCGCGAACGATTGACGTTTCCGGTACACTTGGATTTAGTTCTCAATGTTAGGGGGTGTTATGCAACCATTAATTGTCTACGGGGTACCTTTCTCTCAACCGGTCAGAGCGGTACTTTGGCTGCTAATTTTGAAGAAGCTCCCATTTGAGTTGTCCCTGATAAATCCGGGCTCGAAAGGAGATAATGGCAGCCGCAACCCGAACTATCTTGAAAAAAATCCCTCGGGAACCATACCGTGTATCGAGGAGCCTGATACCGGGTTCACCTTGGGTGAGGCTCACGCCATCATGACTTATTTATCGAGAACGCATAAATGGTTCGATCTCTACCCCGAGGATGAGCGTGAAAGAGCTAAGATAGACGCTTACCTTCATTACCATCATCGCAACGTGCGAGAGGCATCGCTAGGTCTGGTGGCGCCGAAGGTTCGCAAAGACCTCGATATACCAGAGCTTATACAAGAAAATGCCAAGAGGAGTCTATCGGGGGCCCTCGCGACTCTTGAGAATTATCATTTGAACAAACATGAATTCCTTTGCGGAGATCACCTTACGTTAGCTGATATCGCGGCTTGTGCAGAAATCGGTCAGGTGAAACCGGCGTTCACAAACGTATTTGATTTAACACCCTTTCCCCGCGTTTGTGCATGGCTAAAGAGGATGGAGGCAGTTGACGGGCATGACGTGGTTCACACGCCGTTAAGTGAGTTGGGTGATATCAGTAAAGAGGCCCCAACTATGGAGGCGATAAAAAACGCTAATGTGATGGCCCTGAAAGCGATTAAGGCCTCACAATCCAACTAGAAAAACCCCATGAAACAGGTTTTAACTCACCTCGGGTATCTATTTATCTGGGGAGATGTTTGGATCCTGATCATGGGGATTCACGCCTTATTTGTTTCACCTGAAATCACCGCGCTCAGTTATTTAGAAATTTACTTTAGTCTTTTGTATCAGGTGTTGATGTGGGTTTCATCGTGGTCGTGTTTCCTGAAATGGTGGATATTACTTCTTCTTGGGTTTCCCGCTTCGCTTCTTTTTATTGCCAGATTTGTATTGAGCTCTTTAGTGGGTGTTTGGATCTTGAAGTTCGCGAACCAAATGGCAGCCAAAAGTTAATTTTCTCAGGAATTAGTCAGAATTGGATTGACATGAAGAGGTATTCGTTCGATTGTTGAGTAGTGGCGCTGCCACGACACAAGCTGCTCCTTGGGGAAGGAATCGGCGGTAACGATTAACAAGTTTAGGCCCAGTAAGGCAACTAAACTCATTATTGGCGCGGATGAGCAACAAACGTATCAAACATAGAAAAGTTAGAGATTTTTTGCACACCAGCAAAATACTGATTCAATTAAACCTATATCTGTTCATAGAGAGATTACGCAGACGCTATCAAACAAAGAAGCTCACCCAGGGTGAACGATCATAACTGATTGTCTCTCAGCCGGAGATTCTAGGTTGAACCTTAAATAACCAGATGTTTTTTGGAGCGCTCTCTGGATCGGGTAGATCAAGGTCAGGGAATTTTCTCCTCGCCATAGGGGCAAGCTGAGAGATCATCGCGTCCTTTGTCACCAGTTCGAGCAAAACGGGATAGACTTCGTCAGCTATCTTAATCCTAGCTCGATTGTCAGCTAAAGCGAGAGCTGGCCAGCTCTTTGTGTGTCCATCCATGGCTGGAACAAATAAATCTGCCCCATCTGAACTTGTAAAGCAGAGAGTTGTGACTGAGTGCGGGTCGACTGGATTTGTTTCAACCATGATCGTGGTGTGCGCATCAGTGAAGCTCCAGTTGTCAGGATACTCGACTTCGTTTCCAGTCAATGCTTGACCAGCGATCATAAATATCGGATCGCCCCGAAATGGGTAATAGAGTCCGAAGCCCAAGAGGGCTACAAGGAGTGACATCGATAAGTACTTCAGAAACTTTTTGATGAGAAATTCCCTCTTCGAGTGCGCACAGACATAGCCTTAGGCTCCAATGGGTATCTTGTATGCCGAGATTGGGAGCGGAAAAATGAGCTGTGTCTTGCTTGGGCATGTTGATAGGATGACTGGGTGCAATCATCGCTATAAGTAAAAATCGACATGGAAATCCTCCGTACCCCAGACAAGCAATTCGAGAACCTAAAAGACTATCCCTTTGAGCCGTGCTACACCACGATTAAAACCAAAGACGGATCAGATTTGAGAATCCACCATATCGATGAGGGACCTCGAGACGGCCCGATTCTATTAGCAATGCACGGACAACCAGTTTGGAGCTATCTTTATGCTCGAATGGTGCCTCATCTTGTTAATCAGGGTATTCGGGTAATTGCCCCGGACCTTCCCGGCTATGGGAAGTCAGACAAGCCAGCTGCCAGGGAAGACTACAGCTATCAAAATCAGGTGGACTGGATGACGGCGTGGCTCATTGAAAATGACTTCAGCGGTTTAACATTTTTCGGTCAGGACTGGGGAGGCTTGATTGGGCTCAGGATGGTAGCGAGAGAGCCCGATCGCTTTGAGAAAATTTCGATGGGCAATACTGGTTTGCCTTATAACCCAGATGTCTCAGAGACGGTTATTGAGCAGGTCCAGGATTTTCGAAAAAATGGGCCCAAATTGACCCTGTTCTCTATGGCCAAAGAAGTCGGAGAAATGGATGGGGCAAGTTTGAGCGGTGAGGCAAAAGAGAATTTCAGCCCCGCTCTGAAATTTATGTATTGGCAGAAGTTTTGTTGGGATACAGAAAATCTGCCCATTGGTCTGCTTTGCTCTTTTCAGATGGAGAACAGATCTCAATTAGCGATCGCAGCGCACTATCTTTTTCAGCGTGTGGGGTTAGAAAAAATTTCGCCTTTTGCTACTGACCTGCTTAGAGCGTACGAAGCTCCATTTCCAGATCCGTCTTATAAAATGGGACCCAGGGCCATGCCCAGTCATGTTCCGACGCTACCAGATGCCTCTCTAGAAGCCCAAAAAGCGGCCCGAGAATTTTTTGCGACATCACAAAAACCGTTTTTATCGGTTTTTGCGGGAGATGATCCGGTAACGAATGGCATTGAGGATGATGTTCTTAGAATGGCGCCCAACGCGAAAAGTGCGCCACATATCGGTGGAGGACATTTCTATCAATGGAAGCGCCCTGAACAGCTATCGCGTCTACTTGCGGAGTTCATAAAGGGGTAATAGAAGGATAAACGACCAATATCGATTCATGTTGGTCTTCCAATAAAAGTGTAACCTTTACTTATCTTTTTGATAATGTTACGTTTGCGTTACATAGGAAGTTTATTGTTCCAAGAGTCCAGAGGAGGAGGCTATGAGTGATTTTATTCCGTTGGCAGGCATCTTGGCGGGCATCATTATCCCGTTGGCTGTTTTTCTCTTGCTTTATCATGAAGAGAAAGGGAAAAGAGAGACAGTACTAGAAATTGCTAAACACTTGGATGATGCAAAGAAAGTGCAGGAGCTTTTGGCTATATTTGAAGAACGAAAAAAGGAACCCACTGATTACCGTAGAGGCGGTGTGATCACGTTGTTTGTGGGTTTTGGTGTTTACCTACTAGGTTTGGTGGCTTTAGGCTCTTTTATCGAAGGAGCCGGTATGCTGGTGAGTACGATAGGTCTCGGGGTGTTGGTGGCAGGTTATCTTTACCCAAATACAAGCGAGGAGATCACTCGAGCGGTTGAAGAGTTTGAGAATAAGTAACTTTGGGAAGGAACCACGAAAAGCTATTAAATAGTCTTGAAGGGTTAAGAAAGTCGGCGGGGTTAACTCAACAAGAGCTGTCTGAACTGGCCGAGGTGTCTAGGAAAAGCATCAACGCAATAGAAAATGGAATTTATGTGCCCTCAACAGTACTGGCACTAAAGATAGCAAGAACCTTGAATTGTTCGGTGGAAGACTTGTTTGAGCTTCCGTAAGAGATATCTTTTGCAAAATGGCGCACCCACAGGGACTCGAACCCCGAACCCCCTGCTTAGAAGGCAGGTGCTCTATCCAGTTGAGCTATGGGTGCGACAAGTATAATTCTACGTGAATCAAAGTCCGCCGTGAACCTGCCCAGCGTGTAATCTGAATATGACCGTCCGAATTTGAGCTCAGAGCACAGGGTCTATCGGGGTCGGGCAAGTTGCTTCACTCTGGATTATTTCGGCTGCGCCAAGACAGAGGTCCTCGCGATAAACCTCAGAATAGATTTGTATGCCAGTTGGTAAGTTTTCTGATACACCCATCGGTAACGCAACAGACGGAATACCCAGGCAGTTGCCAGGAGCGATGAAAATAAAACTTTTAGACAATTCGTCAGGGCCCTTATCCGGGTCAAGATCCGTGTCAATTGGCCATGGGGGATTAGTCCAGGTTGGGCCGATACAAACGGCGTACTCAGTCAGGAATGCAGACCATAGGCGTCTGAGTCGACGTCTCTCTATTAGTGCTTCGTCCAGGCTTATTCCGTTTTCTAGAAACTGTATAGATTCACGTTCCAGATAATCCGCTGTCTCTTTCTTGAAAACCTCGGGGGGGATTGCACCCATCATTCCATTGTTTAATACCGTTCCCCAGATTTCGTAGACCCTCGGAACTTCTGGTGCCTGCTTTTCCTCAACAATCCATCCTCGGTCGGCAAGTATAGAACCAGCTCGGTCGATCTCACGAAGAGTCGCATCTGTGAGTTTGAAACCGGGAATCTCTCTTATCAAAGCTGCTTTTGGATTGTCAGGGATAACTCCTGTTAACGGAGCATCTACAGACTGCGGGTCATCAATATGTCGACCAGCCATGACTTTCAGTCCGTTTCTCAAATCGTCAACGGATCTCGCCATCGGTCCATCCGTAAGGAAGGCACCTGATATTCCCATGTCTACTGGCTCAATTGAATTTACGAACGGAAGTCTTCCGATACTTGGTTTTAATGAGGCTATGCCGCAGCAATATGCTGGATTGCGCAGAGAGCCACCGATATCGTTGCCCAATCCGAAAGGGCTCATACCCGTTGCGATAGCCGCTCCTTCACCCCCGCTCGAGCCTCCTGGTGTTATATTTTTGTTCCATGGGTTAAACGTTCTTCCTCTCAAAGGATTATCGGTATCCAAGCGCATACCCAATTCTGGCAAATTGGTTCTGCCGATTGGGATTGCTCCGGCCGCTAACATTCTGTCAACGATGGGTGCATTTCTCGGCGGCATCGCTTCAGCCATCAGAGGAATTCCATTTGTGGTCGGGGTTCCTATCAAATCTATGTTTTCCTTGATTGTGAAAGGCACTCCATGGAATGTTCTCTCGCGTTCAGAGTCGGAGGCATGATCGGCTTTCTTCGCAGCTGCCAGGGCAGTTTCTCCTAGCGCAAGTGTGATTGCGTTTACGTCAGGATTGACTTCCTCGATCCGCTTCAAGTGAGCTTCAACGACTTCGGTGCTCGAGACCTGTTTTTCTTTAATGAGTGCGGCGAGTTCGCCGGCGCTCTTCTTATTGAGTTCATTCATCGTTTCTGTCCCCCCAGACTCTCGCGTTTTTATGTGTTGTTCGCTCCCGAGACTAACCGAAAAGGCAAGATCCTGCGCCTAGTCTTTATATCGATCTTGCGTGGGGATTACGATTAAGCAGGCTCACGCAAAACAAACGACCCGATCGCTAACCTTAGGTTGTGGAGAAAAAGAAGATACAACTCGTTTGGTTTCGCCGTGATTTGCGATTAGAGGATCACATGCCATTGATTGAGGCTGCTTCGAGCGGTCCGGTGATGTTGGTTTATATTATTGACCCAGACTATTGGGCCGCGCCCGATCGTTCAGCTCGTCAGTTCCAGGTCTTTCGACACTCCATCAATGCCCTACGAGGGAAGCTTCAGGATAAACAGGGACAACTGATCGTCAGAGTAGGAAAGACCCTTGAGGTGATGAAATCTCTTTTCTCTGAATTTAACTTTCAGGTTATACACACGCATGAAGTGACCGAAACCTCTAGCGGTACAGGTATAAGTAAACAGGTTAAACAATGGAGTCTTTTGAACAACATTGGTTTTTCTGAATATCCATCGAACGGCGTTTTTAGAGACTTGAAAAACCGAGATGGTTGGGCGGCTCGGTGGAATAAACGGATGCAGCAAGGACCTCTCGATTCACCAGAATCAGTACAGTTCGTTCATGCTGAAAGCACACCAGGCTGGGAGAACTGGTGGCCTAGCATTGTTAACGGCACGCTTGTGAGTGAAAACAAAAACGCCTGGTGGGCGATGAATCCCGAACAAGTTTTGGACGACTTTCTAAACAGGAGGGGTCTGAGCTATCACACGGATATGTCCTCGCCTGTATCTGCAGAGGAAGCCTGCTCAAGGTTGAGTACGCACCTTGCAGTTGGTGCTATATCAATGCGTCAAATCGTCTCAAGTGTAACTGATAGGCAAGATTACTTGAGATCTCTGGATAAAAATATTCGTGGAACAGCTCTTAGAGCCTTGGGTGCTTATAAAAGCCGTCTCCATTGGCATTGTCATTTTATTCAAAAACTAGAATCTGAACCAGCGATCGAATTCGAGAATATGTCGAAATCATTCGACGGCATTAGGGAAAACTCATTCAACGAAGGGTACTACCAAGCTTGGTGCCGAGGTGAGACCGGATATCCATTTGTAGATGCATGTATGCGTTACTTAAGGGAAACAGGGTGGATTAACTTCAGAATGAGAGCCATGTTGGTCTCATTCGCAAGTTATGACTTATGGCTTCATTGGGACCGAACAGCTAAGTTTCTTGCAACACAATTTTTAGACTACGAGCCAGGTATCCATTACTCGCAGTTTCAGATGCAATCGGGGACCACCGGGATCAATACGATCCGAATCTACAGTCCTGAAAAACAATCGACTGACCAGGACCCAGCTGGCGTCTTCATCAGGAGGTGGGTCCCTGAATTAGGGTCTCTGGGGGCAGAACATATCCATGCACCATGGAAATTGTCCGTAACTGATCAGAAGCGATATGGGGTGGTGTTAGACAAGCACTATCCAGCACCCATAGTGGATCATCAAGAGGCTGCGAAAGCAGCCAGAACTCGAATCGGCCAGATAAAGAAAAGTAATTCGGCGAGAGAAGAAAAGAAGATCATTTTAAAAAAGCACGGCAGCAGAAAAGGAAGGGACAAACCACGAAAAACAGATAAACAGACGGATCTCTTTGAGCAGTGACTAAATAGCTAATAAACTGGGGATAACGCAACCGTATGTGAAAAGGTCGATTATGGATGAGCACGAGAAATATCTTTTTGATTTGCGAGGATATCTCGTGGTTAGAGATGCCTTAACGAAAGGGCAACTGTCTCAACTATCGTCGACCCTTGAGTCAAAAAGAAAAAGTGGAGTGGGGATACTAGGTTCAGATAGAACCTCAAATAATTCGGATACGGAACTCGCCTGGTCTTCGCCATCTACTTTGGAGTGGGGGGGTGAATATTTGAATCTTATTGATCTTCCATCTCTGCAGCCCTATCTGGAGATATTGTTGGGGAAACATTATCGACTTGACCATGATTATGTGAAGATCGATAGCGAAAATCATAACCACTCTCTGTATCTTCACGGGGGCGGGCAGGGAGCCGGTGGTCCAACTGATCTAGTTGGTCCGACTGACGGCGGGCAGTGCTATTACCGCTTCAGCAATGGACGCTTTTTTAACGGGTTAGTGGCCGTCGCATTTGAACTAGATGACGTACGGCCGGGGACAGGCGGATTTGCCTGTGTTCCGGGTAGCCATAAAGTCAATCTCGAGTTGCCCAAAGACTGGAAGATCAGCAAAACTCAGGACGAAATTCCCGAGTGCGTGGATCAGGTGGCTGTCAATGCCGGGGACGCGATTATATTCACCGAGGCTTGCGCTCACGGGACCGTCCCCTGGGAAGGAAAGGGAGAAAGGCGTACCATCTTTTTCAAGTACTCCCCTCATGCTGTAGCTTGGAGTCCTGCTTATTACAATTCCGATAATTATCCAGGGATTACGGAAAACCAGAGAAAACTGTTAATGCCGCCCAGCGCTTTTGGGCCAGCTAGCGAAACGCAAAGCATATGGGCTGCCGCGCAGCGAGAACAAGCTGAACTCCTGGAGTTGCGGGGCAAAGAGTCAAATTGAAAAAATTCGGTAATTTGGTTTCAGTCAAATTGCCAGGTTTCGTCAACTTTGAGCTCTTCCCGAATAAAGCTAACCGTCAAATACTCTCCATCCATCCAGCTTTGAAATTGGTTTGTCGCGAATTTGCTTGAGGGGCTGCCTCCATTTCCTCCAGCAATAACGAAGTGAACATGGTACGGGTCAGCCATATCAACAATCCATCTGAAAGCTGGGCCATGGAAGACGCGATAGGGCAGTTGTTCTCCTTCGGCCTTGCCAGGGCCAGGCCCAAGGTGCATAGCCATAGCGAGGGTTGTTGGGCTCCCACCAGATGGTTGAGCTTCTACCTTCATATGTGCCCAGGTGCTCTTTTTGGCAAGGCGGTGTGAAAATTGTACTTGGTGGATTTGTCCCCATTCCCACTCGCTCATATCTTCGCCGAACTCAGACTCCAGGCTGTCCATCACTTGCCGCAAACATTCGGTAATGACCGATACCATCTCTTTCTTATGAGGGTTCCAAGGACTGTCAGAATGAAGGAGGTGTTTTACATCGAACCTGTTCAGTCCTGGGGCGGCTCCGGGGATTACTCTGAGAAAGTCATCTGAAAGCACCTTGCGCATGAATTTCCGGGACCACATCTGGTCCATGAAGGGATAAAAAATGCATGCCGCAGTTGAATCAGAGGAGGCAACGTAATCCCAATCTGACAATATGCCGACCGCTTTTTTCACTCTCGGTTCGTTGCTTTCTTCTATTAGCGGTAATAGGTCACTTAAGACGGCTTCGGCACGCAAGTCCTTTAAGTCTAGTTGGGCCTCTTTGAAGTCGGTGACCTCGAATTTTTCCTTCGAGTTCAATATCTGACTGATTCGGTCTGCCCTAGCACTGTGAGTGGGAAAGTTATGTATGTAGTAGGGTCCTGTTTCTCCCATGGTGTCATTGTTCGCAGTTAACGAGTAACCAGCAGATGGATTCACCTCAACCGTGAGCTCGTCTTTAGTTGAGCGCCTAAAAGTGTAGCGTGAGTCCCATCCTGGTAACGGCACTGATCCAGTCACACCCGTTCTTGCTTCCATGGTTGTAGCAATGAATCGATGTAAATTATCCTCTTGGTCAACACAGATGATGTTGTTCACGAGTGGGCAAACATCATTCTCAAAAAGCTTCTCGCCGAATTCCTCTGAAGATTTTGCGAGTGGCAACTCCGCCAAAGCGCCAGCAGAAGTCGGCACGTTAGCGAGAGCCCAATGCAACGAGGTGCCATAGCCTTGCGGTTTTTTGGCATCCAGACCCAGCTCGAGGCAAAGATCCTCCAGCAGTGGGCCATGCTCGGTGTAGCGTATGCATATGTTTTTCTCAGACTGATTCCGGATAGAGATTGTCTCGGTTCTCTCTGTCAAAAGATTTCTCTGACCGTCGTAAAGGTATTCATTGCCGGATTCGAGCTTTTCAATATAAACATCATACGAGTCAACAAAGCCCGTCGTCAGGCCCCATGACACATCTCGAGTCGTACCCATCATGAAGTAGGGAACTCCGGGGAAGGCTGCGCCAAACACGTCCCATCCCGGCGCATGCAAATGAATGTACAAGAACGTGTTAGGAATCGTATGTGGTTGGTGAGGGTCAGTTGCAATGATTGGTTTCCCGGATTTTGACAAACGCCCTTGCACCGCCCAATTGTTACTGCCTGACGTGACTAGATGCGCCGCTTCTGGGTAGGCTAAAACAAATGGGATTGCTGAGACGTCTTTTAAGGCGGGAGCGAGTTCACCAACTACCCATTCATCGTCAGTGGAGAAATGCAGGAGGTTATTGCGAAAATAGTCGATACCATGCGTCGCCATGAGTCGACCAATGGTGAGTTTTTCAGTCCAACTTTTATGTTGAAACCAGGATGTGAATCGATATCTGGCTGCTACGTCTTCCCGGGTAAAAATTCGAGGTGTAGCGCCAGCGTTTTCGAATTCAGGTGGTACCTCATCTAGTTGTTCAACCGTCGAATTTATGCCATCCAGATATGCATCGACAATCCAGTCTCCAGGACTGGCGGGCAAGCCTGTTCGCTTGCCATGAACGTTACAGGCTCTTTGGATAGCGTCTTGTGCGAGAAATTTTTCTCCGAGCAAGGCAGCAGCCTCACAGTTTGCATAGGCTGTGCTCTGATGGGTCTGCCACAATCGCTCTTTACCAGAGACGTAGCCCATGCCTCGGTAAGCGTCTGCGATACTCTTCGCAAAGACATGTGGGATCCCCGACTTGTCCCACACAATTTCTACTGGTGATTCAGCGTTCTTAATTTTCATAGTCAGCTCAGGGCATAAATGGTACGGAAGTAGGACCGAGTTGAGACTCGATCATTGGTTGAGCGGTTCTCAAAAAATCAGCCAGCATTGGACGCGTTTCCCTGGGGTCCATGATGTCTTCAATGTTGAAAGCTTCCGCCGTTTTAAACGGGGAGGCGAGTGCGTCAAGCCTGGCCTCGATTTCAGCGCGCTTGGCATCCGGGTCGTCGGCTTCGTCTATCTCCCTTCGATAGGCGGCAGAAACACCACCCGATATGTGCATAGAACCCCAGTGACCTGAAGGCCATGCCACTCGTTTGAACATGCCCCCTGGCCTCTCATGCAGGTTGCCAGCTACTCCGTAGAGCTGCCGGATGATAATTGAGCACCAAGGCATCTGTGTTCTCAGTGTTGTGCAGGATATTTTGGCGCCTGCACGCAGAATTCCCTTTGATTGTTCGTCGGGTCCTGACATAAAACCTGGCTCGTCAGCGAGATAAACCATTGGCAGATGGAAAGTGTCACACATCGAAAGAAAACGCATGACTTTAGTGCCCGCAGCCACGTCCATGGAACCACCTAAACGCTTTGGATTATTGATCATAATCCCTGTGGGATAACCATCAATTCTTGCCAAACCGACTATTCTTGACCTTCCATAGTGCGGTGTGATCTCAAAAAAAGAGTCCTCGTCGACAATCGCTTCAATTATTTTAAAGGCGTTATAGACCTGTCTTTTGTTTCTAGGTATGGCAGACAGCAGAGACTCATCTCTTCTTTCGGGATCATCACCGGTATCAATTCTTGGTGGCATTTGCCAAACGTTGGAGGGTAGATAGCTCAAGAATTTTCTGATCATCTCAAATGCTTCTTCCTCGGTCTCGGCTAAATTATCGATGACACCTGCCTCAAAGACTTGAGATCTTTCATCGCCGAGTTCCTCTTTTGTAATGTCGATCCCTAGCGCGGCCTTGACTACGGGTGGTCCTCCCGGGAAAACCTGGCTTATACCTCTCACCATCACGTTAAAATGAGATAGGCATGCGTCAATTGCGTGCAATCCCGCAACTGAGCCGAGTGCAGCACTCACCACTGGGACTTCACAGAGTAGTTTCTCTATTCCAGGAGTAGGGTTAGTCGGTATATAGGTTCTCCCCATCTGTTCAAAGGTTTTGACGCTGCCGCCAGTGGCATCTAGAAGTCGGATATAGGGAAGACGCCAATCACCGGCCATATTTTGGGCATAAGCCATTTTATTACCTATGCTCGCGTCAGCGGCACCCCCCCGTACAGTAAAGTCACCGCC
>ENA-OSEY01002367-OSEY01002367.1-marine-metagenome-genome-assembly--contig:-NODE-2367-length-12231-cov-4.185947_pt1 | contig 12231 bp, 9 predicted proteins | sample MGYA00248465_ERZ534230 | MGnify/ENA primary metagenome ERZ534230 (study PRJEB26409, sample SAMN06344110) | marine metagenome | isolation source: Sea water from surface | place: Atlantic Ocean:Southern... | reverse complement strand
CTAAGTCTTTAAAGCTAGTTTTTGGACTCCAATTTAATTCTTTTTTTGCTTTCGCTGGATCACCTAATAGATAGCCCACTTCATTTGGTCTAAAGTGTTTTTCAGAAATTTCAAGAAAATCTTCATACTTAAGATTTACATAATCGAAAGCTATCTCCAAAAACTCTTTAATTGTATGTGTTTCTCCGGTAGCGATAACAAAATCATCACTTTTAGAATGATTTAAGATCTTCCACATCGCTTCAACGTAGTCACCAGCAAATCCCCAGTCCCTTGATGCTTCAATATTTCCAAGTGATATTTTTTTTTGGATACCCACAGATATCCTTCCTACAGCACGAGTAATTTTTCTTGTTACAAATGTTTCTCCTCTATAAGGTGATTCATGATTAAAAAGGATTCCATTTGAGCAAAACAGATTATAAGACTCTCTATAAATTTTTGTCATATTGTATGAAAAAACTTTTGATGCTGCGTATGGACTTTTTGGAATAAATGGTGAGTCTTCATTTAACATTTCTTCATTTTCTCCACCAAACATTTCTGATGATGATGCTTGATAAAATCTTATTTCTTTGTCTTGATTTTTAATAGCTTCAAGAAGAGAGATGGTGCCAGAATTTCCTGATTGGGTTGTGTAAATTGGATTTTTAAATGATACTGCAACATGTGATTGTGCTGCTAAATTATATATTTCATCAGGTTGAATTTTTGCAATTAAATTATTTAAAGAAGATGAATCTAAGAGGTCTGAATAGTAAAGATTTAATTTTTTTTCTTTTGAATATTTTGAAATTAATGGATCGATCCTAGCTGTATTAAATGTAGATGCTCTTCTTATGATTCCATGTACTTCATAATCTTTTTCAAGTAAAAGTTTTGATAGATAATATCCATCTTGGCCTGTGATACCAGTTATAAATGCTTTCTTCATATTTAAATTATTTTAATCCTCCGAAACATAATATCCTAAAAATGAGAAAAATATTAAAGGGAACTGTACACCCTCCATAGTTACATCAAGAGAAGAAACAATAAGTAAGGGAAGAATCAAAGTATAGAATGAGTTTGTTGAGTATCCTTTTTGCTTCCAAAATCTATAAATGTTTAAATATAAATAAAGAAATATGCTTAGTTGGAATATTCCCCCTCTGCCAAAAATATTCATGAAGTAATTGTGAACATTTTCATTTAAGCCGTCTCTTCCTAATCTTCCCGGAGCTGTTGGGTCCAACATGATTTCAAATATACCTTCGTAACCTAATCCAAAAAGTATCTTGTTTTTTTTATAAAGATCCTCCACAAGATCCTGCCATATATCTAGTCTCCAATTTGTTGTGTTGTCATAAGAATGTATTCGTCCATCAGCAAAATAAAATGTGAGGAATCCCTTTGGAACGTCTTTTTTTGTTACAACTTCATCAATCAATATCTCATTAACTTCCTGAATGGATTCAGGATTATACTCGTCACTGTATGAGATTCCGGATATTAAAAAAGATGATCCATAAAATAGAATCCCTGAAAAAATAATAAGAATTAAAGACCTGAAGTAATTGTTAATAATATATCTTCTATAAGAATATAAATTAAATAATAAATAAATTAATGCACCAAGTACTGACCCCCTACTTTGAACAAAAAAGTATGGATAAAATAAAGAAAGAGTAAAAAGAAACGTAATAAATTCAAATTTTGTATCAAAATTCATTTTTTTTACCAAAAAATTGAAAACAATTAGTAATAAAAGAGTATCGGCCGCTTTGATAAACTGAAACTTATCACCAAAGGAAATGAAGAAATCCATTATAAAGTTTGGGTAATTTATAAATGTAATAAAATAGCTAGCAAAAAGAACCAATGAGGAAGCTGCCATAAGATAATATTTATTAATTCTATTAACTAAATAATAGCCAATAAAAAAATATCCTATTGACCATACAAATGAACTGTTTCTTAATGAGGACAAATCAAATGTAAAATTTCTATTAATTAAAACAACAACAAAAAAACTTAAAGTTACAAATTGTAAGGATTTTCTTAAATTATTTAAATCTTCATTAAAAAAAAGGAAAAAGATTTTTTTTGATGATAGAAGTAAACAAGCCAACAAACTTAAGCCTGTATAAATCTTTCCAAGTTGAATTCCAAAAATATAAATACCTACGAAGGATCTCATGAAAACCATGACTCCAAATAAATTAATAACAAATAGGGATGCGACAATATTATTAATATTTGTAACTAATGACTTTTCAGAAGTTTTAAACATCTATCATATAATAATATGAACAAAAATATTACATTTGTTTTTAATGAGGGAAGAGCAAAAAGACTTGAAAAAGATACTAAAGGACCTAAAGAATTTTTTTATTCGTACAACTTTTTTCAGAAAGATAACTTAAATACAAATTTAATTGAGCTTCAATCTCAAAAAAAAGGAGGTTTTTATTTCTTTTTTAAATTATTTAGAAAAGTTGGAAAAATACCCATTTACACAGAAGGCTTAATTGATAAAGATAATTTGAAAGTCCTTTTTAATTCAGAATGTCTCATAGCAACAAATCAAAACTTAGGTTATTCACTGTTACCATTACTTAAAATTTCAAGGAATAAGGAACTAAAATTTTACACTTTTATTATGGGTTTCTTACAAAACACAAGAAAAAATATCTTCAATAAATTTATGATCAAATCATTTATAAAGACGGCAACAATGTTGCTATTTATCAGTAAGAGTGAATTGGATGAAGCTAAAAAAAGATTTCCGGACTTTTCTGAAAAGTTTATTTATGTTCCATTTTGTGTTGATACTAAGTTTTGGTCTCCCGAATCATCAAAAGTAAAAACAAAAAAAATCTTGTTTGTTGGAAATGATTCAAATAGAGATTTCAATTTTTTATTGGATTTAGCTAAAGAAATGAAAGATTTTAATTTTTCTATAGTTACTGACAAAATATCATCTTGTAACTTAAAAAATGTAAATCTAATAAATGGAAATTGGCGTGAAGAAACACTATCTGATTTAGAAATTAAGAAACTATATAGTGAAAACTATCTATCTATTATTCCTTTAAAAAACTCTTTTCAGCCAAGTGGTCAAAGTGTTGCATTGCAATCAATGTCAATGAAAACTCCTCCGATAATTACAAATACGGAAGGGTTCTGGGACAGAGAAAGTTTTGTAAATCAAGAGAATATTTTTTTTATGGATTCAAATTTAGTAGATAAATGGAAAGATCAAATAAATTTAATTTACGATGATGATGATCTTTATAACAGGGTTGCTGTTGGTGGAAATAATTTAGTCCAGAATTATTTTGACATAAAAATTCAATATGAAATATTGTCAAAAATAATTTAAATCTATTTGTTTCTTAAATTATAAAAGTATTTTTTAAAAAGGCTTTTTGGCTGTTTACTTCTATTGTTTATAAGGTTTTCTCTATTTGATAAAAGTTCATTAAAAAAAACTAAAAACTCTTCAGACATTAAATCTGCGTTTCTTGGATAATTTTCTACCTTCTCATAATATTTTTCACAGTTTTCTAATGCGTAATATAACTTTTCTTCAAGATTATTTATTGTATATTTAATACCGTAGCCTTCACAATACTCTGTAATTCCTCCACTTTCGATATAAAGTATAGGTAAACCGCACTGGGCAGCCTCAATGTGGTGATTGCCAGATGGTTCGTTTATTGATCCAGTTATATAAAAATCATTTTTCTTTATTTCATTTGATAACTCTTCTCCACTTTTTGGGGAAATTATATTTGAATTTTTAAATTTTAGATTATCTGGTATTCTTCCAATAAAATTAAATTCAAAAAGATTTTTAAATTTATTTTCCGATAGTAAATCATCAATTTTTTTATAAACATCAAAACCTTTATTCCAATTATTACTCCAATGATGTGTAACCAGCTTAAACTTTTCTTTTTTATTCCAACGTTTGAATCCTTGATTATTAAATTGGTCACTGTCTGCACCACTTAAAATTACTTTTGATAATTTACTGTTAATACCTTCATAATCTGAATAAAGATCTTTTATCCAAGAACTTACAAAGACAGTTGCATCTGCACATTTATTTGCATATGAGATGTATTTATTTATGTAACTAGTGTCTTTATGCTCATCACATTCGTTTACTCTATGAATTACAATCGCATTTGGATTTTTATAATTTATGTAATTTTGAATTTCAAAATTGGTGTATGCGGACGAAGGCGATGTTTTTCTTGGCTCAGTAAGTAAGATTATATCAATATCTCTATCATCTAAGTCATATGTGACATCATGACCTTTATTTTTTAAATACCTTGATAGATTTACTGCAAATAGGTTTCCTCCACCCCAAGGACCATCCTGAATATTTGTCCCAATACTAACTTTCAAAAGCATACTCCAACATTTTTATATATCTGGGCATAGATTTAATTAACTTAAAATCTTCAACTCTTTTATAAGCATAATCTGTGTCTGGTACAGCTATTTTATAATTATTCATATCAAATATTGAAGAAGAGCTTAAAACTGAGCTTGCTAATCCAACGTCTGTTGAAATAATAGGAGTCTTCGTTATTGCACACTCAAGGACTGATTGAGGTCCACCTTCAAATCTTGAGGAAACAATATAAAGATCTAATATGTTATAAAGTTCATTTACTGTTTTAAGATCTACCATTTCTTTATAAAGATAATTAATACCTAATTTATCCAGTTCATTTATTAAGAAATCCCTTCTTTTACCAGATAGAATTACAAGAATTTTATTATCTTTTTTTTCTTTATAATGCTGTATGATTTCAACTAAGCGGTCTGGTCCTTTTGATAACTTTGGAAGATTTGGATTATGGCCCTCAGAGTCTCTTTGAAAAGAACCTATTGTGAAGACAGAATGATCAATTTTAAATTGAGACCTTAAATTTTCTTTATTTTCAATTTCAAACCAGTTTTCAGGATTTATCCAATAAGGTTCATGTAAAATTTCTTTATTTGTAATTTTCTTTAATTGTTCCATTGTCTTTATTGAAGTTGCATGATACAAATTTACAAATTTATCCCGTTCAAAAAATTCATTTTTCTCGTCGTGAAATTTTGACTCATCTATGTGGTGAATAGTGCAAATAACTTTTCTGTTTTCAAGAAATCTTTTATTTATCTTTTTCCACGTCCACGGAGCAATTATCCAAATTAGATTTGACCTACTAACTAAAGAAGTTGTTAAAGTCTTATTATGAGAAATAAATTCTTGACGTTGACGGTCAACAATCCAATTTTCATTTAATTTATTAATGTATATATTTAAATTTTTAGCCAATAGAATCATTTTAAATTTTAATTAAGATTAGTTTGAAGAAATTAAGAGTGTTTTTAAATGAAAAAAAATAAAAAAGTGTTGATAACAGGAATTACTGGTCAGGATGGTATTTTCCTATCAAAGGAACTGGTTGAAAATGACAATTATGAAATTATTGGTCTATCAAGAAAAAATAATTTAAATAGTTTCAACAAAAAACTTAAAACTTTAAAATTTGATTTAAATAAGTTTCAAAATATAAAAATAATAAATATTGATTTGACTGAAAAATCAGAGGTAAAGAAACTAATAAAAGACAATAAATTTGATTTTGTATATAACTTATCTGGACCAAGTTCAGTTTACGAGTCGATCAAAAATCCACAAAAAAGCAAAATGGAAATATCGTTAATATTTAATAATTTAATTGATTCATTTGTTGATGAGAATTATTTTCCGAATTTTTTTCAAGCAAGTAGTTCTGAAATGTTTAATGAAAAACCAACAGAAAAAATTACAGAGGAAATCAGATTATCACCTACCTCTCCTTATGGAAAAGCTAAAGCAGAAATTCATGAATACATTAGCTCAATTAGAAATAAATACAATTGGAATATATCAAGTGGAATAATGTTTAACCACGAATCTGAATTAAGGAGTGATGACTATCTTTTTATGAAAATAATAAATAGAGCGATTGAAATTAAAAATAACGTTAATAATGAAATAAAGTTAGGTAGCTTAGATATTCAAAGGGACTGGTCTTATGCCGGTGACGTAATGAAAGCTGCAAAACTAATAATTGAAAGTGATAATGGTGAGGATTATGTTATCGGATCAGGAAAACCCACATCTATAAAGTCTTTAGTTGAATTCGTATTTAGATATTTCGATTTAGACTACTTAAACTATTTTCAAGAAGATAAAAACTTATTAAGGCCAAATGAACCAAAAATTAAATACTCATCTCCAAAGAAAATTAAAGAAGATTTTGGATGGGAAACTAAATTAACTGTCAATGACATTCTTGAAAAGTGTATAGAACAAAAACTTTTAGAATTCAATACTTAGGAGTGATTCCATTTTTTGCACAATAAAAATAGTAATTTTGTTCCGTTTTAAAATTATTTGAAATATTGTTTTCAGTGTTCAAAAAATATAAAGGTTCCTTTATTGTTTCAATTTTTATACCCTTTTTAATCAAATCCAGAAATAATTTATAGTCTTGTGCATATTTAAATCTTTCATCGTAACCATCTAAGTCTTTAAGTAAAGATGATTCAATCAAGAGTGTCCCATGAATAAATGGGTTCTTATATTTACTAATTAACTTAATTGGTAAATAACTTGATAATCCAGGAATTTTTTTTCTATTTTTTTGCTTAACGTAAGCTCTTGTTGTAACACATTGTCTATTTGTCTCATTTAAGCGATCTATTTGCTTATAAAGTCTATCCGCGGTACTTATATCATCTGCATCCTGTCTTGCTATGTAAAAACCTTTTGATTGTTTTAATAAAATATTTAAAGATTTTGTAAGTCCAATATTTTCGTTATTCTTAAAAACTTTAATCCTTGAATCCTTGTTTTTGTAGTTTTCTAAAATTTGATATGTTTTATCGTCTGATTGATCATCAACTATAAGAAACTCCAAATTAGAGTATGTTTGATTCAAGATACTTTCAATTGATTCTTCTAATGTATTTTCACCATTAAAAACGCTCATTATGACTGATACTTTTTTATTCATTATTTATTAAGCTCTCAAAGTTATTAATGACTTCATTATCATTTAAATGTTGCTTAATATAGTCACGGTTTTCGATTCCAACTTTTTCCATTAATTCAGAATCTAAGACCATATTTAATTTTTTAGTAAGATCACCGTAGTCAAATTGTTCAAAACCTAAGTTATAATTGCTGGGAAAGAATTCGTGTATACCACCTGTTAATGGGAATATTGAAGGAACACCGAAACCAGAGGCCTCACATAGCAACGTTGGTTGTCCTTCATACAATCTAGTTGCAGTGACCACCGCTTTTGAATTTTTGATAATTTCGAGCACTTCGTCATTACTTTTTTGACCATAGAAAATTATTCTTTTATCACTATATTTTTCTTTTAATCGTCTTAAATCAGGACCATCACCTAAAATTTTTAATCTAAAATTATTTAACTCTGATCTTAAAAATGATTCAATAAGGTCCTCTACACCCTTCTCAGTGGAGATACGACCTGCATACACTACATACTTATCATTATTTTTGGAATAACTTGTGTTTTGAATTTCTATATTATTAGGAGAAAGTGAAATTTTTTCTTCATTTATACCAAGCTGTTGAAGAAAATCATGATGAAATTTTGTTAAAACAGCTATTTTTATATTTCCTTTTTTTAGAATCTTAAAATAACTTTTTCCGAATCTACATATCATTAAAGATTTAATTATTGATTCTTTAAAGTACTTATTTATATTCAAGAAATTTACATTTTCCATACCACATGCTTTACAAAACTTATCACCCCTTAAATGTTTTTTTGCTGAAAAAGTTTTTGTACAAAAATATCTAAAATTATGAAGTTTAATAACAGTTTTTATATTATTTTTTTTTAAAATTTTAAACAGACCTAGGGAACCTTTAAACCAAGTATTGTGAACATATGCAATATCTGGTTTAAATTCTTTAAGAACATTTTTGAGTTTTTTATTACTTTGAAAATTTGAATTTAAAATGAAACTCAATGATTGAGAAATAATGTTAGATAAATCATTTTTAAAGGATAAAAATCTTACCTCATAATTTTTATTTAATAATTGTAACTCTTTATCAACAGCAATATCTTCACCGCCTATATTCATATATCTTGTATGAATAATTAATATTTTCTTCATTTATATCAATCTAATAATCTTTTAATAATATTTTTTATTAACATTAAATTTGTGAAGGTGCTTTTACTATTTACACATGGAATTTCATTAAATGACTGGCACGATACTGGGATAATCAACAGAGAAATTAGATTTTATAAAAAGCTGAATGAAAGATATGGCTTTTCATTTATTTTTTTTACATATGGAGATTCAAGAGATTTTAAATATGCTGAAAAATATAATTGGCTTACAATTGTCCCAATTTATCATTACATTCCAAAACTCAGCAGTAATCTAAAAAATATTCTTAATGTCTTACTTAAATCTCCAAAAATATTTAAAGAAAATAATCTCATTTTTGACATAATTAAAACTAACCAGCTACAGGGTGCTTGGCTTGGAATTTATTCAAAAATAAAATTTAAAAAACCACTATTTATAAGAACCGGCTACGACTTATATTTATTTAGTAAAAAAGATAAAAAAAGAAAATCGAAATCAATTTTTTACTATGTACTTACATTTCTTTCGCTTAATTTTTCTGACATTTATACTGTTTCTTCGACCAGTGACTTGGAATTTATTAAAAAAAAATATATATTCAATAAGTCGAAACTCATGCTTAGGAGAAATTGGATAATTACAAAAAGTGATGAGAGTGAGAAAGAAAAAACAGAGAATAAGATCTTAGCTGTTGGTCGTTTAGAGGAACAAAAGGATATCAAGTATTTAATAAATGTATTTAATGAAACTGAATATGTCCTTGATATAGTTGGCGAGGGAAGTCTAAAGAGTGAACTAACAAAAATATCAGGTAACAATATAAGGTTTGTTGGAAGACTAAATTATGATGATCTTATTGAAAGATACGAAGACTATAGGTATTACATAAGTAGCTCAGATTACGAAGGAAATCCTAAGTCGCTTATTGAAGCAATGTCACGAGGATGTATTGCAATTGTTCCAAACATCCCAAACTATAGTGAAATTGTAAGTCATAATGAGAATGGTATTTTGTATTCAAAAGAAAACGATAACCTTTTAGAGATAATAAGAAAATTAGATAAAAGCGATTTAAGTAAAATTATCAAAAATTCTAAAAACTATATCAATACTAATTACTCAATTGAGAATTCACTTGATTATGAATTCAAAGACTATAAAAAAATAACAAAATAGGAAACTATGATTAAAAATTTAAATTTATACATAAAATATTTTTTACCATTATCTTTCATTGCATCAGTTTTTTATATTTTAATTTACAATGTTTTACACTATGATCCAATTTTAGGTTATGACGCTGAAGCACACTATGCTTACATCGATACATTTTCTAGATATCTACCTAGGAGAATTAGAATTCCTACTTCAGATGAAACTAGAGAGTTTTTTAATCCACCAATTGCATATGTGTTTCCAGCGATAATACAAGTTTTTTGCAGAAATTTATCAAACTCCGTTAATCTTTTAAAGTCTTGTCAACCCATCTATGGGAACATAGGACAAATCTTTCAGAGCTTTTTATATATAATTACCATCGCAATAAATTTGAAAACTTTAAAGTTAGTACTCAAAAGTAATAGGTTTAGCTTTAGTTACATAATACTTACTTCAATGTTGGCAGTAAATTACAGAACTATATCAATGATTAGAGGTGAAATATACATACTGTTATTTATGAGCTTATTGATGCTCTTATTAGTTAGATTTGAAAATAAAGCATTTATCATTTCAAATAAAGAGATATTCATTTTTGGAGTCTTAATTGGTTGTCTTGCACTTAGTAGACAATGGGCTTTCTTACTTTTTCCTTCCTTGATAATATATTTTATAAAATGTGATAAAAAAGTAAAAAGAGAGTACTTTAGTTTCCTATCAAAATCATTCGCGGTTGGTTTTTTTATTTCCGGATGGTTTTATTTTATAAATCTATTTAGGTATGGTTCATTTATTGCGTTTAATATGCCGGCAACTAATGAGGGTTATTTTGATAGGCTTAGAAGTTTACTTTCTCTTGAGGCTGTTGGAACAAACATTTTTTCGAACCCTATAAGACCTTATTTTAAAAATCAGTTTTTTCCAATCTTATATTCTGATACGTGGGGTGACTACTGGGGTTATTTTACATTTACAAGTCGATTTTTGGAAATTGGATTAGGTCAGGAAAATATTGGAAGTTATTTAGGCCGCGTAAATTTAGTTAGTACGTTTACATTTGTAATTTTACTCATAGGAACATTAAAGAGTTACAAACAAATTTCAAATAAAGCTTTGGTATTTTTTATAAAGTACTCAATTCTATTTTCATTGCTTGGATATTTATGGTTCGTGTTAGGATATCCAACTGGATCTGGAGATACAATAAAATCAACTTACTTAATTCAAATGTTCAACTTAATGACTTTTATTACGGCTATTTTTTTAGATAGATTAAGAAATAATAAAATTTATATATCGTTGATTACAATTTTATTAATTATATATGCGCATAATTTTTCATCTTTTTTATCAAAGTTTCCAATTAACTTTCCTTACTAGTGAAAATAGTTAAATTTTGACAATCTAGTACTATCTCCGTTCATTTAATTTTTATATAATTGGGTATGCAAAATCTTCAAAGATTTTTTGATATTTCGAGTATCAATAGAATTTCATTTAGACATGACATTAATGGATTAAGGGCTATTGCTGTTTTAGCAGTCGTTTTTTACCACGCTGATATAGAAATATTCAAAGGAGGGTGGCTTGGTGTAGATATTTTTTTTGTAATATCAGGATATTTAATATCAAATATAATTATTTCTGAACTTAATAATGGCTATTTTTCCTTTAAAAACTTTTACTTTAGAAGAATTAAAAGAATTTTACCTGCTTTATTTTCAACTATTTTATTAACTTTACCTTTTGCGTACTTGCTATTGACTCCTAAAGCAATGGAAGAATATTTAAAGTCAGTAATTGCCTCATTGTTTTTTTACGCAAATTATCATTTTCAAAATTTAGATTTTTATGTGTCTGAGTCAACAAAAATAATGCCATTGCTTCATACATGGAGTCTAGCCATTGAGGAACAGTACTATTTAATTTTTCCTATCTTGTCAGTATTTATATATAAATACTTTAAAAAATATTTTTCCTATTTTATAGGATTATTTATTGTTTTTTCGATTTTTATAAATACACAGGTACAAGATATTTCAAAATTTTATCAACTTCAATATAGAATTTGGGAACTATTGCTTGGAGTTTTGATAATGATAATTAGTAATAATATCAAAATTAAACATTTAGAAAAAATAGGGTTACCTCTTATGTCAATACCTTTATTTTATTTTGATGATTTTTGGATAAATGATATAGAACCAAAGATAATTACTCTTTTAGGTGTATCTTTCATTATTTTTTCAAATAAAGAAGATACTTTGTTGACAAAGGCACTCAGTAACAATTTAGTTTCAAAGATTGGACTAAGTTCATACTCAATATACTTGTTACATCAGCCATTATTTGCATTTTTTCGAATTTTTAGATATCAAGAGAATTACTTATTTTTTGAATCTTATCCCAGCTCAGTAGATGTTATAAATGATCCAGCTCAGTCAATACTTCAAGAAGGTTTTAACTTTCTTGATCTTACATTAGCTATGATTATTTTACTTTTTTTGGGATTTTCATCATACAGACTTATAGAAATAAATAAATTTAGATCTCAAATATTGGTTGGTTCATTTATAACAATTTGTATGTTTTTATATATCCAAAATTCAGCGACCAGAGTTTATAGTCAACAATTTGATCAGAATATTTTGTATAAAAATGAATCTGTTTTCTCTGACTATAACTGTTGGGATAATTTTTCAAATTGGGATGATGATTTTAATAAAGTAAAAAATTGCTATTTTGATAATAAAAAAGATAAAAATTTAATATTTATTGGAGATTCAAGTATTGCTGCAATTTCTAAATATTTTTTTGGATCAAATAATGACATCGAGGATTATAATTATCTATTTCTTTCACCTCGACACGAAACATTTTTTCAAGAAA
>ENA-OSEY01002365-OSEY01002365.1-marine-metagenome-genome-assembly--contig:-NODE-2365-length-12232-cov-2.398766_pt1 | contig 12232 bp, 11 predicted proteins | sample MGYA00248465_ERZ534230 | MGnify/ENA primary metagenome ERZ534230 (study PRJEB26409, sample SAMN06344110) | marine metagenome | isolation source: Sea water from surface | place: Atlantic Ocean:Southern... | reverse complement strand
TTGTGTATATTTTATTGACTCAGTTGATTCTAATTTATCAAAAATATATCCAGAATTATCAACAACTGAGACATTACTTACTTCTTCATTATTTATACTTGCAAACCATCCAATTAAAAAAACCACCCCAACAAGAATTAACGGAGTAAATAATGTTGATAAAATGAAAGTTTTATTGGTTATTTTATTCAAGTATTCTCTTGAAGTAATAATTATAAATTTTTCCATATTTAGTCGTTTTTAACTGAATTGATAAATATTTCGTTTACATTGGGTATCACTTCCTTAAAATGAATCAGTCGTGAATTACTGTTAAGCAGATTAATTAGCTTGTCAGAATTTTGACCAGTAACAAGTCTAATATTCATTCTTAAATTATCTCCAATTGTTTTGAATGTTGGAGCAAATGTTTCATATTCCAATTTTAATTTATTCTCTAGACTTTTCGCATCAGGTGCATTAACAGCTACCTCAAAAGTATTTGTCTTAAAATCTTTTTTAATTTCGTCCAAATTACCATCAAGAATCTTATTAGATTTATTAATTAATGTAATGTATTCACATAATTCTTCTACAGACTCCATTCTATGAGTTGAAAAGATCACAGTTGCACCTTCTTTATTTAGTTGTAAAATTTCGTCCTTTATCAGATTTGCGTTAATAGGGTCAAATCCAGAAAAAGGCTCATCAAATATTAATAATTTAGGCTTGTGTAATACTGTTACAATGAACTGAACTTTCTGTGCCATTCCCTTTGAAAGCTCTGTTACTTTTTTATTCCACCAATCGGAAATCTCAAACTTATCAAACCATTTTTTTAACTCTAACCTAGCCATTTTTCTATCCATTCCCTTTAATTGTGCTAAATAGATTGCCTGTTCACCAATTTTCATTTTGGGATATAATCCGCGCTCCTCAGGTAAATAACCAATTTGTTTAATATGGCTTGCATTGAGCTCCTGGTTATTGAAAAAGACCTTTCCAGAGTCAGGTAACGAAATTTGATTGATAATTCGTATCAATGTTGTTTTTCCAGCCCCATTAGGACCTAAAAGTCCATAAATACAACCCTCTGGTATATTTAAAGATATATTATTTAAAGCTGTATGTGATCCAAATTTTTTTGAAACAGAATCAATAGATAAAAGATTTTTCATTTCATATTTAGGCTAAGCTTAAATATAATACTAAATGGTGAAGAATGTTATTTTGATGCAGATATTTAATAAAAAATTAAGAAAAGACTAGGAAAACATATCTTTTACTCTGTCAAAAAATGATTTTTCCGAGTTTTCAGGTTTTGGCTCAAAATGGTCATTTTCTCTCATTGACTCAAAAAAATCTTTCTGCTTCTTATCAAGTGTTTTTGGAGTCCATACATTTACGTGAACAAGTAAATCACCTGAACCATATCCATTGATACTAGGCACCCCTTTTCCTCTAAGTCTCAAAATTTTTCCGGATTGCATTCCTGCTTCAATTTTTATTCTAACTTTTCCAGAAACAGTTTCAATCTCTTTGTCTGTACCCAAAATTGCATCAGGGATTGAAACGTATAGCTCATAATGTAAGTTATCACCCTCTCTTTGCAATTTTTTGTGAGGAACTTCATTTATCACAACTAATAAATCTCCACTAATTCCATTTCCAGGGGCTTCATTACCTTTTCCTGAAACCTTGAGCTGCATGTCATCCACCACACCAGCTGGAATAGGAATCTTTACAGTTTCCTCTTTGATAATCATTCCATTTGCGTCAGATCCACTAGGTCTATTATCCAAGGTCTGTCCCGATCCAGAACAAGCTGGACACGTAGTTGAAGTTTGCATTCTTCCAAGAATTGTATTTGTGACTCTTGTTACCTGACCAGTTCCATTACATTGAGAACATGTCGAAAAAGTTGCTCCTGGTGCAAGTACTTTTCTTTTTACCTTAATTTTCTTCTCAACTCCATTGCATATTTCTTCTAAAGTGAGATTTACTCTAACCCTCAAATTACTTCCCTTCATAACCCTTCTTCCTTGAGAGCCTCCAAAACCTCCAAAACCTCCAAAAGCCCCACCAAAAATATCTCCAAATTGACTGAAAATATCATCCATATTCATTCCTCCACCAAATCCGGCACCTCCATTTTGAAAAGCTTGGTGCCCAAATTGATCATAACGAGCTTTTTTGTCTGGATTACTCAGGACATCATATGCCTCAGCAGCTTCTTTAAACTTTTCCTCAGCAGCTTTATCTCCGGGATTTTTGTCCGGATGATATTTGATAGCCATCTTTCTGTAAGCTTTTTTGATCTCTGCAGCTGTAGAACTCTTACTGACTCCAAGGGTTTTATAGTAATCTTCCTTCATAATTATTTTCCTATTACAACTTTGGGATATCTAATAACTTTTTCTCCTAGCTTATAACCTTTTTCAATAATATCGATTATCTTACCCACCATGTCCTTACTGGGTGCAGGAATCTGGGTAACAGCTTCATGATCATCAGCATTAAACTCATCCCCTTTTTTTACATCAACTAAACTTAGTCCTTTGGATTTTAAAGAATCGAAGAGTTTATTTTTAATCAGCAAAACACCTTTTAGTGTTTCGTTTTCTAAATCTTTCTCTATTTCAACTGATGCACGGTCAAAATCGTCTAGAATTGGCAGAAGAGAAATCATAACCTCTTCGCTTGCTGTTGAGAATAATTCAATTCTTTCCTTAGCAGTTCTTCTCTTATAATTTTCAAATTCAGCAAATAGTCTTAAAAACTTGTCTTTTTCTTCCTTAAGCTGATCTTCCAACTTTAAATCTTCAACCTGATTTTCATGCGATTCATTAATGCTTTCTTTTTCAACTTTCTTTTTTGATGCTTTTTTCGCCATTTAATTCATTTTGTATTACTAGTGCAAAATTACTGCCATTTTAATATAAGTGCCAAAATGTCACTGCAGAATATTTTTAAGAGTATTTTCCAGATTATCATAGACAAAATCGAATCCTTTTGATTGAATTTTTTCTGATGATACTTTTTGACTTTTGAATAAAATTATGTGCATCTCACCAAAAATTAATCTGAAAAATAACCTTGGTACAGGAATTAAAAATAAAACACCTCTTCTTATTCTAGAAACCATTTTTGTGAAATCAAAATTTGATAATGGTGTAGGAGCAACACCATTGTAGATACCAGATAAAGCCTTTTCATTAATGTGTAAAAAAAGCCTGGAAATATCCTTAATATGAATCCATGATTGCCATTGATTACCTTTACCAAAGTAAACCCCAAATCCAAAACTCATTGGTTGCATTGTTTGCTTAAGTACACCACCATCTTTTGAGAGTACTAATCCAATTCTAACAATTGACACATTTTTTACGATATTTTTAAAAGACATCGTAGCTTTTTCCCATTCTTTTATAACATCTGATAAAAAATAATTACTTCTATCTTTCTCGGTTTCATCGAATTCTTTTTCATTTGAACTAGGATAAGCGCCAATTCCACTTGCTGAAATAATTGAATTTATTTTAATATTATTTTCGTTTATGGTGTCCCTTAAAAAATTCAAACTTTGTACCCTACTGTTTAAGATTAATTCTTTATTTTTTTTTGTCCAAATTCTGAAGATTGAAGCTCCTGACAAATTTATGATTGAGTCTACATCATTAAAACATTTTAAATCAATAATGTTTTTTTGAGGGTCCCAGTAATAACCATGACAACCTAGAATGCTATCAATTTTATTTTTTCTGGTGGTTAAAAAATTAACTTTTATATCTCTCTTAAGACAATCTTTAACAATTCTCGACCCAATTAAACCCGTAGCGCCTGTGATTAATACTTTCATTTATAATTTAAAGTTGGAGTAAATATAATTTAATTGATTAATTTTGCGTGAATTTTTATCGCATTTATCATGAATAATAAAATCAAAATTACAAGAATTGAAAAAAGTAAAATTCAAGATGTAGATTTTAATAATTTTTCTTTTGGATCTGTATTTACAGATCATATGTTCGAATGTGATTTTATAGATGGTAAATGGGTAAACCCCACTATTAAACCATATCAACCCATTTCTATTGAACCATCTGCAAGTGTTTTACACTATGGTCAAGCAATCTTTGAAGGAATGAAGGCGTACAAAGATGAAAACAATGAAGTATGGTTGTTTAGACCCGATCAAAATTTTGAGAGAATAAATAAGTCTGCTGTTAGAATGGCAATCCCCGAGTTTCCAAAGGAATTATTTTTTGAAGCATTGACAAAATTAGTTGATATCGACAGGGATTGGGTAAAATATGGTGAAGGAAGATCAATGTATATAAGACCTTTTGTTATAGGAAATGAGTATGCAATTCAAGCTGTACCATCAAAAAATTATAAGTTTATGATTATTTGTGCCCCAGCTACTCTTTACTATACAAAAAAACTAAAAGTTTTGGTTGCTGATAAATACAGTAGGGCTGCATCAGGAGGAGTTGGCTATGCAAAAGCAGCAGGAAATTACGCTGGACAATTTTATCCAACAAACTTGGCAAAAGAGCAAGGTTTTGACCAGGTTGTTTGGACAGATTCTAATGAACATAGCTACTTAGAAGAGGCTGGCACCATGAATATATTCTTTAGAATAAATAATACTTTGATTACTGCTCCGACAACAGATACAATTTTAGATGGGGTAACCAGAAAAAGTATCATTCAAATTGCAAAGGATAATGAGATTAACGTGGAAGTGAAAAAATTGAAAGTTGAAGAATTAAAAAATGCAGCCAAGAACGGAACGCTTAAAGAAATTTTTGGAGCTGGAACTGCAGCAGTTGTAAGTCAAATAAAAGCCTTTCAACATAAAGGAGAATTATTTGAATTAGAAGAGCAAAATAATTCCTATGCTGAAAAATTAAAATCTATTTTAGTTGGGATACAAACAAATAAGCTGGAGGATAAACACAGCTGGAGATATAAAGTTTAGCCCTCTAAAACCCCCTTTATATTTGGTTTAAAATAATTAGGCCCCTTTAGTACTTTCCCATCTTCTCTGTAAATTGGGTTTCCATCAGCACCTAATTTACTCATATTACTATTTTGAATTTCGCTAAATATTTCATCGATTTTGTGTTGCATACCATGTTCAATTATGGTTCCACAAAGAATGTAAAGCATATCTCCTAGTGCATCTGCAACTTCTACCATGTCATTATTGTTTGCAGCTTCAAAATATTCTTCATTTTCCTCCTTCATTAAATTAAATCTTAATTTATTTTTATCTGTACCAAGATCAGCTTTAGGTTCGTCTAAGTAATCAAGTTTAAATGCTTTATGAAATTCTTTAACAGCTAATATTTTATCCTTCATGACATTAAATTATTTTAATATTTATTAGATTCGCAAAAAAAAATGTTTTCACAAGGTCAATTAGTTTTTGCAGTATTGTTCACAATATGTTTTTCTATAATACTATTTATGGCGTATAAGAAAGATGCTAAACTTCACAAAAAATACTATAAAGGAAGTGCTTGGGTACTATTAGCCTTCATAGCTTTTATAGGATTAATAGCAACAATAAAATTTATTTTTGTCTAATATAAATTTTAAAAATCACCTTCCTTATAAAAACAAGCAATCCTATCTCAAAACTATAAAATGTTATAGAAAATTTGATTAAAGTAATGATCTAGTTATTAAAAAAATACTATTATTTATTATCAAATTATTCTTTCAATAAACCAAAATAAACCAATGGCGGCAATTATTAGGGAAGCTGGTATTTTTATTTCATTGCTGTACCAGTTTTTTTTCATAATCAGTTTTATGAGTATAAAAGCTAAAAGTAAAACAGCCAACTGCCCAAATTCAACTCCTATATTAAATGCCAATAACATAGAAATAAAATTATCTTTTGGCAACCCATATTGTGTTAGAAGAGCTGCAAAACCAAGCCCATGTAATAAACCAAATGCAAATACTATTGAATATCTCCATTTGCTTGTTTCCTTGAAAAGAACATTTTCAATAGCTACCCAAACAATTGATAAGGCAATTATTGCTTCTACAATATCTCCTCTGAGTTGAACAAAACCTTGAGCCGCAAGAATCAAAGTAATACTGTGAGCAACTGTAAATGCAGTTACTTGCCAAAGAAGTGCACGGAAGGTTATACATGAAAAAAATAGTCCAAGAACAAAAAGGATATGATCAATTCCCTGTGGAATTATATGTTCAAAACCAGCTTTGACAAAAATGTAAAACTTTTTATAAAATGGCATTGCTGCCAAGCGACGAATCCTTTGTCTTTTTAAAGCGGCTGCATATTCTGCAGCAATCTCCTCATTTTCAAAATACATTTGACCACGTTCAATTTCTGCAATCATGAAATCTTCAGGATTATGAGAATGAGTGATAGAACAGCAGAAAAAGAAAAAACAAAAAAGAAAAAACTTAACAACTTTCATGTTGAAATGCTAGTTGAAAAATTTATTCGCTTCCGTCTAATCCTCTAACCTTTAACAATGGCTCTATAACAGGCTTTCTACCTCTAAATTCTACGAATAAATCCATAGCTTCTTCAGTTGAACCCATCGAGTATATACTAGATCTCAATTTTGAAGAAAGATCTGGATCAAAGACATCTCCTGCTTCTTTAAATGCTTCAAATGCATCAGAATCAAGAACGGCAGCGTGAACATAGCTATAATAACCTGATGAGTATCCACCAGAGAATATATGAGCAAAATATGTAGTTCTATATCTTGGAGCTATTTCTCCAATCAATCCAACTTTTTTCATAGATTCCGATTCAAACTTATTTGCATCTTTAAGCTCATCATCTGCAGAAATTGTATGCCAATCCATGTCTAATAATGAAGCAGCTAAATATTCCGTATTAATAAATCCTTGATTAAATTTAGAAGCATTTAATAATTTTTCGATTAATTCATCAGGAATTGGTTCTCCAGTCTCATAGTGTGTGGCAAAAGATTTTAATACTTGAGGCTCACTTGCCCAGTGTTCAAGTAACTGAGAAGGTAATTCAATAAAATCTCTTGGACCAGATGTACCTGCCATACTTCCATATTTTACATCGGTTAAAGTTCCGTGCATGGCATGACCAAATTCATGGAATAATGTCACTACATTATCAAAGCTTAATAAAGCTGGATCATCGCCAACAGGCGCAGGAAAATTACATACATTTACCACAATTGGGCGTTCTCTTCCGTCAAGATTTGACTGTCCCTTAAAACTACTCATCCATGCTCCACCACGTTTATTAGATCTTGTAAAATAATCTCCAATAAAAATACCTAAATGACTTCCGTCCTTATCTGTAACTTCCCATATTCTTGCATCAGGGTGATATAAATCAATATCAAAAATTTCAGTAAAGTTTAACCCCCATAATTTATTGGTGGTATTAAAAACACCCTGAAGTACATTATCTAAAGATAAATAGGGTTTAATAGCGGATTCATCTAAATCATATTTTTCTTTACGAACTTTTTCAGAGTAATGCCACCAATCCCATGCAGCTACTTTAAAATCATGGCCTTCTGAATCAGCAACAGCTTGCATATCAGCAACCTCAACCTTGGCTCTTTTAACAGCTGGTTTCCATAGCTTATACAATAAGTCATATACTTCCTCTGGAGTTTTTAGCATGTTATCATCTAGGATAAAATGAGCGTGTGTTTTATATCCCATGATTTGAGCTCTTTCGGCGCGGAGTTTAGCAATTTGAGCAGCAATTTCCTTGTTGTCTGTATCATTATTATTGTCTCCACGCATCACATATGAATTATATAATTTTTCTCTCAAATCCCTTCGCGTTGATTCTGTTAAAAACGGATACATACTACTTCGGTGTGGGGTAAAAACATATTTGTCTTTGTATTTATCTTTTTCCTCATCAGACTCAGCTGCATCCATTTTCTGTGAAGCTGCATCAGCTGCTGCCGCTATTACTCCATCAGATAAACCTTCTAAATCTGATGCTTCCAAAATAAGTTCAAAGCCATTTGTTTCTGCTAAAAGGTTTTGACCAAAAGAAGTTGATAGACCAGAAATTTTTGAATTAATTTCAGATATTCTTTCTTTCTGATTTTCACTTAATAGTGCACCACTACGTACAAACCCCTTTCTTGTATCATTTAATAATTTAGTTTGTTCTTTGGTCAAATCAAGATTTTCTCTGTTTTGCCATATTGCATCAACCCTATTGAATAAACCTTCATTCAAAGAGATTTTATCATAGTGTGCTGAAAGCATAGGGCTTAACTCACGCTGTAATTCTTGTAGTTTAGGGTTGGTATTAGAACTAGCTAAATTTGAAAATACACGTCCTACCTTAGAAAGTAATTTCCCCGTTCTTTCAAGTTCTTCTATGGTATTAGCAAATGTTGGAGCTTCAGGATTATTGACAATTACATCAATTTCTTCAAGATTTTCTTTCATCCCTTGCTCATATGCTGGCATGTAGTGCTCGTCCTTTATATCTAAAAATGGAGGTACTTCATATGGTGTATTCCATTCTTGGAAAAATGGGTTAATATTTGGGTCCATCTTCGATTTTTGTTGACAGCTTACAATAAAAAGTAAAACCGTAATTAAAATTAGTCTTTTCATATTAGGGTTATTAAATGAACTAGTAAATATAGGGCTTTTTGACATTATTTATTATAATAATTAATGTTGATTAAACAATTAAGTTTAAATTAGTTTTTATAATAATTATGAAAAGTTTTCTATTAGTTTTTTTAGGTGGTGGTTTGGGGAGCGCTTTAAGATATTTAGTTGCAAGTGCCATGAACCAATACTCAAAAGTTTTGCCTTTTGGGACATTCACTGTTAATATAATAGGATGCCTCTTAATTGGAATGATATTAGGATATGCTCAAAGGGAAAATACACTTACATCTAATCAAACACTTTTATTAGCCACTGGGTTTTGTGGTGGATTTACTACATTTTCAGCCTTTGCAAATGAAAATTTAGAACTGATTAAAAACGGAGAAATTTTTAATTTTTCCGTTTATACTATTGGTTCCATTTTAGTTGGGGTTTTGGCTGTTTTTATTGGTTTTTATCTTACCAATCGATAGTTTTAATAGCTTGAAATAAAATTCTTAACCCCTGCCTCTACTCTGAAATTTAATAAGTTTTCCCTAGGTACAATCGGACACGAAAAATTTTCATCATAAACACATTGAGGGTTATACGCACGATTGAAGTCAATTAATATTGAATCATTATCGTATTGATATAAATCTATATATCTACCTCCACCATAAGTTTCATATCCATTGGTTTTATCTAAAAATGGAAGAAATAAATAGTTCTCATATCCTTCCACATCCAAATAATCAAGGTTTTCATAGGCAGTTAATGTGTATTGCTCGTCATTAATATTAAATATTAATGTACCATACTTTCTAAAGTCAGCAGGTGTATCAGTTGTTGTCTTCATCTTAAAGGGTGGGCTGTCTGCGGTTTCTTGAATTTTAGCATAAACAACATATGATGAATCAAATTCAAAAAAATCAAGTCCTCTAAAATTTTTCATATCTCTTGGTTTTAACGGAGATACAGAGGCATCTTTAAAATAATTATTAACCTGCTTTTGATATTCTGTTAAATTTAAATCTTCATACCTCTTTTCACCTCTACAAGAAAAAAATAGACAAAAGATAAAAAGTAAAACTATTCGCATACAGTAAAATTAAAAATATACTTCAAAAACAAATCAATTAATTTTAATTATTAAATTTATGATTCTTCAAAATTAAGATTATGAGATTTACATTAATATTTTTTGCATTTATTATTAGCCTAAATTCGGTTAAAGCCCAAGATTATTTTTTAGAAAATAATGGTCCATACGATAATACAATTCTTAGTCCAGAACAATATCTAGGATATGAAATTGGTTTTGAACATACTCGACACGATTTAATATTAGCTTACCTTAAGTATTTAGCAAATATTTCTGAAAAGGCCCAAATTATAAAATATGGTGAAACTCACGAAGGTAGAGATTTAGTTATGCTTACAGTTTCATCAACTGAAAATTTAAATAATTTAGAAAATATCAAGGTTAATCATCTAAAGCATACTGTCCCTGGATTGAAAACTGAAATAGACAGTAGCTTACCTATAATTGTAAATTTAGGATATGGTGTTCACGGAAATGAACCCTCAAGTGCTGAAGCGGCATTACTCTCCGCGTACACACTAGTAGCATCAAATAATGATAAAATCAAAAGATTAATAGAAAACTCAGTAATTTTTATTGATCCAACAATTAACCCAGACGGAAGAGACAGACATTCACAATGGGCTAATCAATATAAATCAATAAATCTTGTCGCAGACAGCAATGATGCTGAACATAATGAAGCATGGCCTCGAGGTAGAACAAATCATTATTGGTTTGATTTGAATAGAGATTGGTTATTAGGTATTAACCCAGAAAGTAGAGGTAAGTTAGAATGGTATCATAACTGGTATCCAAATGTTGTAACTGATTTTCATGAAATGGGAACAAATAGTAATTATTTCTTTGAACCAATGAAAAGAAATGCGTCAGTAAAACCAATGATTCCAGACGAAAACTATAGTGTTTTAAGTCCAATTTTTGCTGAGTATTATGTTAAAGCTCTGGATAGCATTGGTTCCTTTTACTACACCAAAGAATCATTTGATGAAACTTATCCTGGTTATGGTTCCTCATACCCTGATGTCCAAGGTGCAGTAGCAATATTATTTGAACAGGCAAGTTCTAGAGGTCATTTACAAGAAACCAACTACGGAACAATGTCTTTTGGATTTACAATTAGAAACCAATATTTATCAAGTATTGCCACGGTTGAGGCCGCAGTTGATAATAAAGATCTGCTAAGAGATTATCAAATGAGATTCTTTAATTCCTCAGTCACAGAGTTTAAAAACGAAAAAGTAAAAGCTTATGAGTTTGGTGACATGTATGATCAAAACAGAAATAAAGCCTTTATTGACAAACTATTATTACATAAAATCAAAGTATACAATAGCAAAGGTAAATTTGTTGTTCCTGTCAACCAACCACAATCTAGAATGGTCAAAAATTTCTTTGAGACACATAGTAAATATGTCGACAGTGTATTCTATGATGCTTCTGCTTGGAGTGTTTCGAATATTTATAACATGAAGTCAAAAGAGCTTAAAAGTTTTATTGGTGAGTCTGAGATAAAAAGTACTAAAGGTTTTGTAAAAAATTTAAAGCCAAATAAGTCTAATTATGCATATATACTTGATTGGGATGATTATAACTCACCTGCTGCTTTGAATCATCTTCAAAAAAATGGTGTTGTAACATACTCAGCATTCAAACCTTTCATGATCAAAGTAAATGGGACAAATTCATCCAAGAAATTCAACTATGGTTCAGTTTTAATTCCAGTTAGTAAACAGAAAATATCATCAGATAAACTGTTTGAAATTATAATTGAAATTCAAAATAAATATGAAGTACCAATTTACAACTCAGAATCAGGTTACAGTATAAAAGGAATTGATTTAGGTTCTAATAATTTTAGAATCAATAAACCTGTTAAGGTTGCACTATTAATTGGTGAAGGGGTAAATTCATATGAAGCTGGTGAAGTATGGCATCTATTGGATACAAGAATTGGAATGCCTTTAACCAAAATTAGACTTAACCAATTTCCGAGAACATCAATAGATAAATACACAACATTGATAATGGTTTCCGGATCATATAATCAACTAAGAAAAGATGAAATAAAAAAAATAAAAAAATGGGTTGAAAAAGGAAATACGTTAATCACAATTGCTAGAGGTTCAAGTTGGGCAATTAATAATGAACTAATTGATGAAAATTTAGTTGAGTCTAAAAAGGATTCAACCCAATCAAGAAAAAATTATGTTGATGCTAGTGGATTTATTGGAAGAGAAAGAATTGGTGGTGTTATTTTAAGAGCTGATATAGATTTAACACATCCTATTGCTTTTGGATATAACGATACTTCAATACCAGTATATAAGAATAATAATGTATTTATTAATAAAACAAAAGATGATTATTCCTCTGTAGCAATTTATTCAGAAGATTTTCACATCGACGGATATATTTCTGAATTAAACAGAGAGCAATTTATTCCTGGTGCTGCATCTCTAATTATTTCTAAGCTAGGATCAGGTAGGGTTGTGGTATTTGCTGATAATCCAAACTTCAGGGGTACTTGGT
>ENA-OSEY01002364-OSEY01002364.1-marine-metagenome-genome-assembly--contig:-NODE-2364-length-12232-cov-4.633155_pt1 | contig 12232 bp, 15 predicted proteins | sample MGYA00248465_ERZ534230 | MGnify/ENA primary metagenome ERZ534230 (study PRJEB26409, sample SAMN06344110) | marine metagenome | isolation source: Sea water from surface | place: Atlantic Ocean:Southern... | reverse complement strand
AATAAGCATTTATACTCACAGTAAGTAATTTTACTTAGTAAAATGGTTTTAGCATTTAGGAAGTGCTTAGCTGGTTAAATCAAAAAAATTGAATTAACTAGGTCGTCATGAGCTTGCCGGTGGGATACCTGCAAGCTCTTCTAATTTTAAAAGAAAGCAAATATACTAAGCATCTAAATCATTTTAGACCTACTGAATAAAATCTTGAAGTAATACAACTAGTGTCAAAGATTTATTTATTTGCTAAATAGAAAATAGACTAAACAAAATTTATGTCTTTAGATTTTATCCTCATACCATCTTGTATTTTGATTATCCTTCTTCTCTTAAATAGAGAAAATAGAATATACAAAAGAAATCAAAAAGCTAAATAACTTTGTGAATTTACCAAGGATTTAGAGAAAATATAACATCCTTATATTCACATACTCACATTAATTCCAAAGTAGTTTTTTAATTTTGAGATTTTATAAGATGACTAGGCTAAATTTTTACTTAAAATTAATTTTTCCCAATAGGCTATTGAGCGATTTATTTGTTTCAATTTTTCTTGGCAATGATTACACTTACAATTATTCAAAGCGATTTTTGAATACATAAATTTAAAATATTTCTTTAAATTAACCAAATTCACAGATTAAATACAAGGCCTAAATATATAAATATCTGAAGGTATCTATTTTAATTGGACTTTTAAAAACTTGGTATGAAAAAACAATTTCTATAGATAAAAAATTTTGAGATAAATAATTCCAAAAGCAAAGTTTAATACACTTAAAGATTATCTTTTAGTTAGAGAAGTCAATTTATATTTAATGAGATCTTGAAAATTAAGAGGCTTTTTTTAACAAATAAAGACCGCCTGAAAATGAAGTCAAAACTGGTAGCCAAGCTGAAATAAAGGGTGTTAAAACTCCCTTCACACCAAGTGAACTTGATAAGAAAGAAAGTACATAATATAAGAGAATCAAAATTACACTTAACCCAAATCCTTGGCTTTTTGAAGTTCTTAGATTTTGCTTAGCACCTAAACTGCTTCCAATCAATCCAAAGACTAAGCATGCGCAAGGTAAAGTAAATTTTTCTTGTATTCTTACGGACATTTTTCTCGCTTCCCTTGCATCACCAGTTTCTTCATAAAGTTTTTTCGCTTTAAGAGCCTGATTTAAAGTCATTTTGTTAGCATCATCAGGAATTTTAGAAACTTTTAAAGGACCATCTCCTAAAGGATACAAATACTTTTTAAAACCTATAGTTGTTGTTTTCCCACTTTCGTCTAATGTAATCAACTTTCCATTAGTAAATATCCATGCTGATTCTTGCCCATCAAAGATTCCTTTTTCAGCTGATAAGATTTGTTTATACCCCAAAACCGAAAAGTCAATAACAGTAACATTTTTCATAACGTTGTCTTCGACTATCCTAGAAAAAAATATTTGATTTAAGAAAGTATTATTATTGGTTGATTCATTAGTATTTGGATCAGTGTAGGAACCATATCCTTTAAAAAAAATATCATGTCCTTTTTCAATAGAAACGGACTTTCCTAAGCCATCTCTTAATAAAATCTCAGAATATTTATTCGTTAAAGGAACCAAACTATTATTAAAGTAAAATGTTAATCCAGTCATAAATATCGCAAGTATTATTGCTGGAATAACCAGTCTAGAAGTTTTAACTCCCAAACTTCTTGCAGCCAAAATTTCAGAATTAGATGACATCTTTCCATAAGCTAATAAAGTTGAAAGAAGTACAGACATAGGGAATGAAAGGACCAAAAAACCTGGCAGTTTAAGGAACATTACTTTAACGGCAAGTGTTATAGGTAAACCAAATTCCACAATTTTCCTTATCAAGTCAAACATAACCCCAACTGAAAGGGAAACTACTGTAAAAGCAGAAACTGCAAATAACAAAGGCGGTATGAGTTGACCAAATAACCACCTATCTATGATTGGAATATTATTTATTAGTTTTGAAAAAATTTTAATATTGTTTTTATACATTATCTTGATTGAAAACACTTGAAACGATATTCATAAAATAGGGTGATGATTTATTATGCCAATAATCAATATTAAACAATTTAATATTAATAGTTTAAGAAAACAATTTTCATTTAACAAACCTTCTAATCAAAAATTTTCATTTGAAATCTTATTCACTTTATTAATAATATTAGGCATCCCTCTCAATTTATATAAAAATAGATTTTATGATAATTCTTGGACAGTTGGCGAATGGCTTATATCCTATGCAGGTGGATTTGTAAGAAGAGGCTTACCAGGTGAATTAATTCATTTTATTTCTACCCAATATTCGTTATCTCCAATATTATTAGTATGGATTTTTAGTGTACTTTCCTTAGTATGCCTAATTTTACTAATTCTATATTTTACTAATTTTAGAAAAGTTGGAGAATCTGCGATTACAAGAAGTGAATTTTCAAATGCGATGCTAACACGGCAACAAAAGGAAACAAAATACATTATACTTGTTAGTCGTGAATTGGACAAAGGTTTTAAGGATTTTCTTGAAAATGAAAGTAAACAACAATTCATTCCAAAACTACTAAATTTTTTGAGACAGTTTACAAAAAAATACGGCTGCTAAGGTCACAATCCTTACGGCTATTTATTTAACGATTTTGATGGATGGTACTGGTCGGAGCGAGAGGATTCGAACCTCCGACCCCCTGCTCCCGAAGCAGGTGCGCTACCAGGCTGCGCTACGCTCCGCACCACCGCGCGTTTATAGGCGAGTGCAGGCGTCTGCGCAACCACATTAAATGGCGTTCACCCTCGATTTGTCGTGGTTTTCCGGAGGCAGCAAATACGGCGATCCAAAGGCCGCCGGAGCCTAGCCCTCGATCTTGCCGCGAAGGCCGGAAAGCGCCTTGCGCGCCGCATTCAGCGAATCCATCGCCTCGCTCAGCTTGTCGCCGACAGGAAGCTGGCCGGCAGCCTCACCTGCGCTCTGGCGCCCAAGCTGGCGGTTGCCAAGATGCTTCTGCGCACCCTTGATGGTAAAGCCTTCCTTGTAGAGAAGGTCGCGAATCCGCTCCAGCAGCGCCACATCGTCCGGCCGGTAATAGCGGCGGCCACCGCTGCGCTTCAGCGGACGAAGCGTGCTGAACTTCGTCTCCCAGAAGCGAAGAACATGAGGCGGGATGTCAAGATGCTCGGCTACCTCGGAAATCGTGCGGAACGCATCTGAGGATTTCTGTGTCATGACTTGCCGTCGACCCGGTCTTTTAGAATATGGGACGGCCGGAATGACAGAACACGCCGCGGCGTGATCCGCGCTTCCACTCCCGTCTTCGGGTTGCGGCCGACACGCTCGCGCTTTGACTGAACAGAAAATGTCCCAAAGGACGAGAGCTTAACTTCTTCGCCTTTTTCGAGACATGCGCACATTTCTTCAAGAAATGTCTCAACAAGCTCCGCTGATTCGTTGCGGGACAGGCCAATATTCCGGTAGACCGCCTCGGCAAGGTCGGCACGTGTCAAAGTTTTACTCATAACCTCACGCTAATTCGGATCGGTGCGCGAGTCAATTGACCCGAACTCTCAAATGCAAAAAATTGCATCTTGCTTACAGACGCTTAGCTCATAGAGCTAATGTAGACGCTGACCGGCATGCGGTAACCGGCAGCTTATTCGGCAGGTCGGCCGTAGCGAACAAGCGCCGCACCCCAGACGAGGCCGCCGCCAATGGCCTCGAATGCAAGGACCTGCCCGTCCCGGATCCGTCCGTCGCCAACCGCTGCGGAAAGCGCCAGCGGGATAGAGGCCGCCGAAGTGTTGGCGTGTTCGCCGACGGTCTTCACGACCCGCTCGTCGGACAGCCCCATTTTCTTCTGCATGCCCTCGATGATCCGGATATTGGCCTGATGCGGCACCAGCCAGTCGACATCGGATACCGGCATGTCGGCGGCCTCGAGCACCTCGTCCATCACGCTGGAGAGCTTGTCGACGGCATGGCGGAACACCTTGTTGCCTTCCATTCTGACATGGCCGACTTCGCCCGAGCTCGACGGCCCGCCATCCACATAGAGGATGTCGCGATGCGCCCCGTCGGCATGGAGCCTTGTCGCCAGGACGCCATATCCTTGCGGGTCCTCGCTGCGTTCAAGGATCACAGCCCCTGCCCCGTCACCGAACAGCACGCAGGTCGACCGATCGGACCAGTCCAGGATCTTCGAGAAACTCTCGGCACCGATAACAAGCGCACGCTTTCCCCGGCCGGCCGTCAGCATCGCGTCTGCCACGTCGAGGGCATAGACAAACCCGGCGCAGACAGCCTGCACGTCAAAGGCCACTGCCGCATGCGCGCCAAGCCGGTGCTGCACCTTCGTCGCGGTTGAGGGGAAAGTATCGTCCGGCGTGCTGGTCGCGATGATGATCAGGTCGATGTCACTGGCCTCGAGCCCTGCCCTGTCCAGCGCCTGTGTCGCTGCATGGCACGCCATGTCGGATGTCTTTTCCCCTTCGGCAACGATATGGCGCTGGGCGATGCCGGTGCGCTGCCGGATCCATTCGTCACTGGTATCGACAAACGCCGTCAGCTCCTCGTTGGTCACGACCCTTTCCGGCAGGTAGCTTCCCACCGAAATCATCAAAGTTACGGCGTCAGCCATCGTCATCTATCCGTTCAAGAATGGTATTAGCGCGTGCGATGGCAGCGCTGACATCCGGCAGGAAACCGTGATCGACGAGTTCCAAAGCCACGTTGATCGCATTTGCAAAGCCGATCCGGTCGGTGCCCCCGTGAGATTTCACGGCAATGCCGTTGAGGCCGAGGAACACAGCTCCGTTGTAATGGCGCGGGTCGATATGGGTGCGCATCTCGGACAGCGCACTGCGCGCAAGAAGATAGCCAAGGCGCGAAAGGAAGGATTTGTTCAGGCTGCGCCGCAGAAGGCGGGTGAACATGGACGAAATGCCCTCGGCCATCTTCAGCGCGACATTACCGGAAAACCCGTCGGTGACGACAACGTCCAGCTGGCCGTTTGTGATGTCTGAGCCTTCTACAAACCCTTGATAATTCACGCCAAGTTCCGGGTCTGACAGGCGGCGTGAAGCCACGCGAAGATAATCATGTCCCTTCTGCTCCTCCTCGCCAACATTCAGCAATCCGAGCCGCGGCGACTCCTTGCCGGTCAGGCTGCGATGGAACGCCTGGCCGAGAATGGCGAACTGGACCAGATTTTCGGCATCACATTCAATGTTGGCACCGAGATCCAGCATGCAGACAAGCTCGCCTACTGTCGGGAAAAAGGCGGCAATGGCGGGCCTTGTGACGCCTGTCATGGGACGAAGCTGCAATTTCGACATCGCCATCAGCGCGCCCGTATTGCCAGCCGACACAACGGCATCGGTTTCTCCGGCAGCGACACTGGCGATGGCCATCCACATGGACGTTGCCTTGCCGCGCCGGACCGCCTGCGAAGCGGTATCGTCCGGAGACACGGCATCAACTGTGTGAACAATGCTTGCCCGACCGAGATGGCTGGCTTTGGCGATCAGCGGGCTGATTCTCGCCTCATCGCCATAGAAGACAATTTCAAGGTTCGGATTCACACCACAGGCGATGTCGGCACCTCGCACGACGCAGGCCGGTGCGTTGTCACCTCCCATCGCGTCAAGCGCAAGCCTAATCATGTTATTATCGGAACTCACAAGCTGGCGCCTTCCGGTCAGGGACTTATTTCTTGGGGATCGGACTTATTTTTCAGGTGATTTCAAGCTGGAAAGGCCGGCAAAAGGATGGGTTTTCCCGTCCTCTCCTGCGCGAAAATTGTCAGGAGCTCCTTCACTCCGCGGCCATGCCGTTGCCGACAATGCCAGCATCTGGGCGACCATTTCGCCGAGATCAATGCAGCCGTTGACCAAAGGCTCGGCGTCTCCCAGATCGACGACGATCTCGTCTTCTGGAACAGACGCCAGAACATACCGTTCTTCGATCTCAAAATCCACTGATTCCGAGACCGGGTCGCCAGTAACGATACAGGCCTGCGTAATGTCGGCATGCAGTTTTCCGCGGACATCCCAGGCGCCTTTCGCGGCTCGCTTGATCCGCAGGTCGGCACCAAGCGCGTCAACCGAAAGATATCCGAAACGCAGTGCAAGCTCCGCCCGCTCCGTCTCGCTTGTATCGAGCCTCCCGATCAGCGCCCCTGTTGGCGGCAGGGTTTGCACGTCGATCATGGCATCAAGTGAAAAGCTCTGCATAACCGGTCCGTCGAAGATATCCGGCAGCGCGATAGGGCTGCGGTAACGCGTTTCAGTGGGGCACTATAGCGTCTGTTTTGTCAAAGACCAGAGAACAGGAACAAACAGGCCAGTCAGATCATCGCGTGAGCCTGCCGGAAAGCAGCAGATCATCTTCCAAAGCCGCGATGCGTCGCTCCAGCCCGAATACGAAATCGATCAGGCCTTCGCTGGCTGTTTCCTCTCCTCGCAGAAGATTACGCTCCAGCGCGGCGGCAAGCGCCTTGCGGTCAGCGTCGTCCAGCGCGGCAGTATAAGCGTCGAGACGGCCCATGAAGGCTTCCGCCATCACCCTTACCCGCTTGGCGACGCCAATATCGCCGGCGCCCATCTCGCGAAGCGACAAGTCCATATCCGCAAACATCGTGTCAAACAGCTCCTGACTGAGAGCGGCTCCTGCATCACCGCAGGAATTCAGCCTGCGCATGACAAGCGATACGACCAGCGCCAGCGCGTCGAACCTGCCGTCGACATTGTCCGCCACGCCGTGATCGGCGAAGAAAGCCGGATCGCGCGCCATCTCGACCGCACTCGCGTAGAGGACCTCGCATGTCTGCATCTGGCGGCGCTGCCCCCAGCCAAGCATATTTCCCAGCCAACCGGTTTCTTGGCTTTTCATCACCAGTTCATCCCATTAAGGTATCGCGCGAAGCAGGAAAACTTGTCCTGCTGTTCCACGCGAATCAATACTTCAGGACCACAGCGATGACCAGAGGCTTGTTTGACGCATTCAAGGCAGGGCAGCGGTCCATGACAGCGCTGATCGTGGCAATTCTCGCGATGGGCCTGGCATCCTGTGAATCCCGCATCTCCTCGCATGGACATGCCGTCGACGCCGTGGAGTTGAACCAGATTGTCCCCGGCGAGACACGCCTTGCCGATCTTCAGGCCGTTCTCGGCCGACCCAGCTTCGAAGGGGCGTTCGAGTCCGGCAAGGTCTATTACATCAGCGAGGTCATGGTCGAACCGCCGGGCGGACGCAAGCGCGCCTCGACGCGCACACTGATTGTGATTTCGCTCGACGGCAAGGACATCGTCACAGCGATCGAGGTGCGGGACGAGACGAGTGGCAAGACCATTGCCTATCTCGATGAGAGATCACCGACTCCGGGCGATACCTTCGGAGTAACGGAACAGCTGTTCTCCACCCTTCGTCGAAAGCCGAAATAAACCTCACATAACGGGTTGCGGGACTTCGGCCTCCGGCGGGCTATGTTCTGTCGGCGTTGTCCATCTCGACCGTGCGCGCCGATCTCGCCACACGGTCCAGAACTGCATTGACAAAGCCGACATCGCAGCCGCAGACATCGGCAATGGCCGCATATTCGCTGACCACGGCACGGGCCGGAAGATGCGGCATGCTGACCAGCTCACAGGCCCCGGCGCGCAGGACCGCGCGATCGATCACGGTCATCCGGTCGAGCGACCACCCGGACGCGAGGCAACCTGCCAGCAGTTGATCCAACTCGTCGCTGCGGGACTCGACGGATGTCGCCAGTTCGTTGAGATGCCCGCTGTCAATATCCTTCACCCGGAAGGACTTGCGGATATCCTCGGAATAATGCTGCAGGAACACCGGCAGGAACTCGGCAACCGACTGCCCGGACATTTGCCCCTGATATGACATCTGCACGGCCGCCAGCCTCGCTGCCGACCGACGACGGACCGGGACCGGCTTCAATGTGTCGGCGGTTTCAGCCATCGATGCCAAATCCTGCACGAAGACCTGCCATGGCCATTGCCGCCTCGGCGGCACCTCCGCCCTTGTCCTTGCGCCTGTGGTCTGCGCGCGCCCAGGCCTGATCCTCGTTCTCTACCGTCAGGATGCCATTGCCGATAGCCAGATTGTCGGCGATGGACAGATCCATCAGCGCGCGTGCGGATTCATTGCACACAGTCTCGTAATGCGTGGTCTCGCCGCGGATCACGCATCCAAGGGCAATATAACCGTCATAATGCTTGTCACCGCTGTGCGCGAAAGCGATTGCGGCGGGAATCTCCAGCGCTCCGGGCACGCTGATACGATCAAAAGTCGCGCCCGCAGCCTCGAGGGCACGGATGGCGCCTTCGGCCTGGGCATCGGCAATGGCTTCATAGAAGCGCGCTTCAACTATCAGGAAATGATGAGCCACCTTGCATCTACTCCGCTGGGTTGCCCGGCTCGCCGTTAAGGCGGCGCCAGTCCACGATCTCGAGATCATATCCGTCAAGACTGATCACATTGGCCGGCCTGTCCGAGAGCAGAACCATGCGACTGACACCCAGTTCGCTGAGAATCTGGGCACCGACGCCATATTCGCGAAGCCCCTGCGCGGTATCGGGAGCGGAAGAACCGCTGACCGCGGCGCTGATCGTTTCCGACAGGCTGGCTTTCGACGACTCCCGCAGAAGCACGACAACACCGCGCCCCTGTTCCGAAATCGTCTGCATGGCCGTCTCCAGCTCATGTCCGTCGCGGCGCTCCGAAACCTCGCCCAGCAGGTCCGTCATCATGTTCAGGCTGTGCATGCGCACCAATACCGGATCAGGTGTCGAGATATCGCCCTTGATCAGCGCCACATGCTCGACACCGGAGATGGTGTTCTCGAACACCATCAGGCGCCATTCACCACCAATCCGGCCATTCATCACCGTTTCCACGGTCCGTACGACCAGTGTCTCGCTGGAGCGGCGATAGGCGATCAGATCGGCGATCGACCCGATTTTCAGGCCATGTTCCTCGGCAAAGCCGATCAGGTCAGGAAGGCGCGCCATCTCGCCGTCATCCTTCATGATCTCGCAGATCACGCCGGAAGGGTCGGCGACACCCGTCGCACGGGCGATGTCGACAACGGCCTCGGTATGGCCTGCACGAACCAGCGTACCGCCGTCACGCGCCACCAGCGGAAAGATATGGCCCGGTGTCGTAATGTCCTTGGCGTTGCATTGCGGGTTGATCGCGGTGCGCACGGTATGGGCACGGTCCGCTGCCGAAATACCGGTCGTCACCCCTTCCCGTGCCTCGATCGACACGGTGAAGGCTGTCTGGTGACGGCTTTCGTTACGTCGCTCCATCAGCGACAGTCCGAGCGCCTCTGTACGTGACCGGGTGAGTGCGAGGCAGATCAGCCCGCGACCGTATTTTGCCATGAAATTGATGGCCTCGGCAGTGGCCCATTCACCGACAACACACAGATCGCCCTCATTCTCGCGGTCCTCGTCATCGACAAGGATAAACAGCTTGCCGGCGGCGGCATCGGCAATCACATCCTCGATCGGTGACAGGCCTGCTCCGCCCTCGCGTTTGTTGTCAGTCATCTGTTCCACTTTCGGCAAGGCGGGCCACATATCTGGCCAGCATGTCAATTTCCATATTCACCTGTTGCCCCTCGCGAAGCGAACCGAGGGTTGTGACCGACCATGTGTGCTCGATCACATTGATGCTGAAATCCGGTCCCCGAACCTCGTTCACCGTCAGCGAAACACCGTCCAGGGCCACGGACCCCTTGGCCGCCACAAAACGGGCCAGCCCGTTGGGCGCGCGGAACCAGACTTCATGGCTGTCACCGACAGCCGTCATAGACAGCACGGTGGCCATCCCGTCAACATGGCCGGACACGATGTGGCCGCCAAGCTCGTCACCGACGCGAAGCGCGCGCTCGAGATTAACCTTGTGGCCCGCCTGCCAGCCGCCAAGCGTGGTGACCCGCATGGTCTCGCCGGACGCCGCCACCTCATACCCCTCGGCGTCACGCGACAGCACCGTCAGGCAGATGCCCGAATGCGCAACAGACGCCCCGATATCGAGCGTCGTGCAATCCCAGTCTGCGCCAATCCGCAGAATGCGGTCACCCTTGTCGGTGACCGACATCAGGGTGCCTGTCGCTGTGACGATACCTGTGAACATAAGTGTCGTTGCCCTTATGGTTGCCGGCAAAGGGTTGCCGGGCCGCCACGCCTTTTAGCCAATTTCAGCGGGACGTTCCAGCAGAATGAATTCGTCGCCCCCGAACCGGCCCTCGCCGATTGCCTGGAATGGCGGCAAATCCGGAAGATCGCCCTTTGCAAGCATGCCGATGGCAGGAATACCGTCGCTTCCGATCAGATGCGTGCTCCGTGTCCACAAGATGCGATCGACAAGCCCCTCACGCAAGAGGCTCGCGCCCAGTTTTCCTCCTCCTTCGACAAGCAGGTTGCCACAGCCCGTCTCGGCGATGGCCGCCATGACTTCGGCAAGCGACAGGCGTCCCGCCTCGTCCTGCGATACCGACTGCACTTCGGCCCCTGCCTCGCGCAGGGCAACCGCCGCTGTCGGGTCGCAATCCTCGCGGCAGAATATGGTGACTCCAACCTCCGGCGCGGTTTCGAACATCCGCGCATCGGCAGGCGTCCGCAGATTGGCATCAAGGATAAACCGGTGCGGGCTGTCAGCCTCGAGACCCGGCGTCCGGCAGGTGAATTCGGGATCATCGGCAAGCACAGTGCCAATGGCCGACAGCAGCCCGTCGCTGCGGCTGCGTTGCAGATGAACATAGCGCCGCATGACAGACCCGGTGATCCAGCGCTTGGCGCCGTCCCCGAGAGCGATCATCCCGTCTAGCGATGTCGCGGTCTTGAGCGTCACCAGGGGCCGTGACATCGTCACGCGTGCCAGAAACCCGGCCATGACCTGACGGGCGGCTTCTGCCTCGACACCGATCTGGATATCGACACCACTGTCGGCAAGACGCTCGATGCCGCGACCGTTTACCCGATCGTCCGGATCACGTGCAGCGATGACCACGCGGGAAATACCTGACCCCACGAGCGCGTCCGCGCAAGGACCGGTCTGCCCGGTATGGGCACAAGGCTCAAGCGTGACATAGGCTGTCGCGCCCTGTGCGGCGGCGCCGGCCATAGCCAGCGCCTCGGTCTCGGCATGAGGCCGGCCGCCCGAGGCAGTATGCCCGACCGCGATCAGTTGTCCGTCTGAAGAGATTATGGCGCATCCGACAGGCGGGTTGGGGCCGCTCCGGCCCTCGGCACGGCGCGCCGCGGCGATCGCCACCTGCATCCACCGACGATCCTCGCCAAGCGAGGGCCGCGGCTGCGAGCTATTCGCCAAGTTCCTTCTCCACAAAGGCCTCGAAGTCGCTGGCTTCCTCGAAATTCCGGTAAACCGAGGCGTAGCGGACATAGGCCACCTGGTCGAGAGCCGCGAGAGCCTTCATCACAAGCTCGCCCACAAGATGTGACGGCACATCGCCCTCGGAATAGCTTTCAAGCTGACGGACGATGTCGTTGATCGACCGCGCCACCTCGTCGGCGTTCACATCGCGCTTGCGAAGCGCAATCTGGAATGAACGCTCGAGCTTGTCACGGTCGAAAACGGATTTCCGGCCGCTTCTCTTGACGATGGTGATTTCGCGAAGCTGTACGCGTTCGAATGTTGTGAAGCGTGCACCGCATGCGCCGCAGAGCCGGCGCCGCCTGATGGCGGCCCCGTCTTCTGCCGGACGCGAGTCCTTCACCTGAGTATCTTCGCTACCACAAAAAGGACAGAGCATGGTCTCCCGCCGCGCTAGATATTGTTGCGGGCGGGAGTGTACACACTATTGGTAGATTGGAAAAGCCCGGCAAAGCTCGCGAACCTGCTCGCGCACCTTGTTTTCGATAACGCTGTTGTCCTCGGGATTCTTTGCCAGCCCGTCGAGAACGTCACCAATCAGGTTACCAATTTGCACGAACTCGGCGGTGCCGAAGCCACGTGTCGTACCGGCCGGCGAACCGAGACGGACACCGGATGTCACCATCGGCGGTGTCGGGTCGAATGGCACGCCGTTCTTGTTGCAGGTGATGCCGGCATTCTCGAGCGATACCTCGGTGATGTTGCCGGTCAGGCCCTTCGGGCGCAGATCGACCAGGACAAGATGCGTGTCTGTACCGCCGGAAACGATATCGACGCCACGCCCAATCAGTGTCTCGCCGAGAACCCTGGCATT
>ENA-OSEY01002363-OSEY01002363.1-marine-metagenome-genome-assembly--contig:-NODE-2363-length-12238-cov-13.289450_pt1 | contig 12238 bp, 13 predicted proteins | sample MGYA00248465_ERZ534230 | MGnify/ENA primary metagenome ERZ534230 (study PRJEB26409, sample SAMN06344110) | marine metagenome | isolation source: Sea water from surface | place: Atlantic Ocean:Southern... | reverse complement strand
TTTTTTTTAATAAGTTTATTGGTAAAAGATTTAAATTCCTTTGATCTTGGAGATAAATATTGAAGACCATGGTCAAAGCCTATTTTACCTTTATATCGCTTAAAAGAACTTCTGCCACCAACACCTCTTGCTTTATCGTGAACGTTGATTGAATATTTTTTTTTTAAATAGTGAGCAATTGTTGATCCAGAGATACCAGATCCTATTATACAAAAATCTAACATTATTGAGATGGTTTAAAAATTAAACATAAACCATTATTACAAAATCTTTTGCCAGTTTTACCCGGGCCATCTGCAAATACATGCCCATGGTGAGCTCCACAGTTTGCACAATGATACTCAATTCTTTTCATTCCAAAAGAATAATCTATTTTTGTATTAAAGGCTCCAGGAACTGCTTCTGTAAAAGATGGCCAGCCAGTTCCACTGTCATATTTTGCAGTTGAGTCAAATAATAATGCTCCACAGTTTGCACAATGGTAAGTGCCTTTTCTTTTTTCGTTTAGTAAAGAGCTAGTAAATGCTCTTTCAGTTCCTTGATTGAACATTATATCTTTTTGTTGATTTGTAAGATTTTGATTTATAATTTTTTTTGTAGCAGCGTAGATTGTTTTTATTGGTAGACAAAAAAACAATAGAGAATAACTCAAAATTTTGAGAATTTTTCTTCTTTCTAAAATCATTAAATTATATTAAAGACTTTTGAGGCTTCATATCATTCTTCTTAATTCCAGCAACCTCAACTGGTTTTTTCATTGCGTCTCTTCTAAATGGCTCACCTAATTCTTGGTTTAAAACAATTTCTATAAAAGTTGTTATTCCTTTTTTTTGATCTTCACAGGATTGTTTAATTGCCTTTGTGGTTTCTTCCATTGTTTTACAAGTAACTCCTTTTAGACCGCATGCATTAGCAACTTTTGCATAACTTAATTCTGGATCTAACTCTGTTCCAACAAAATTATCATCAAACCATAAAATAGAATTTCTTTTTTCAGCACCCCATTGATAATTTCTAAATATTACCATTGTGATAGCTGGCCATTCTTCCCTAGCGCATGAACTCATTTCATTCATGCTTATTCCAAAAGCACCATCGCCAGCAAAACCAATTACAGGTGTATCTGGACATCCAATTTTTGCACCTAAGATTGCAGGAAATCCGTAACCACAAGGTCCAAATAAACCTGGAGCTAAATATTTTCGCCCCTTTTCAAAAGTTGGATAAGCATTTCCTATTGCACAATTGTTTCCAATATCACTCGAAATTATTGCATCTTTAGGTAGTGCGTCCTGTATCGCTCTCCATGCTTGTCTTGGAGACATTCTATCTTTATCTCTTTCTCTTGCCTCTTTATTCCAGACTGTTCCTGGATCATCTTCTTCATGATCTAGCCCAGCTAAAGTTTGTAGCCAAGCAGATTTAGTTTTATGAATTAAATTTTTTCTCTCATCTCGACCCGAATTACCAGCATCAGATGAAAGTTTATCTAAAATTTGTTGGGCAACCTGTTTAGCATCACCACATATTCCTACTGTAACTTTTTTTGTTAGACCTATTCTATCTGGGTTCATATCAACTTGAATTATTGTTGCATTTTTAGGCCAATAGTCGATTCCATAACCTGGTAAAGTTGAAAAAGGATTTAATCTTGTTCCTAATGCTAAAACAACATCGGCCTTTGAAATAAGTTCCATAGCTGCTTTTGATCCATTGTAACCTAAAGGTCCAACAGCAAGTGGATGGCTTCCAGGAAAACTATCATTGTGTTGATAACCATTACAAACTGGTGCATCTAATTTCTCTGCTAACTTTTTGCATTCTTCTATCGCTCCACCAATAACTACTCCTGCACCTGATAAAATAACTGGGAACTTTGCTTTTGATAATAAACTTGAAGCTCTTTCAATTGCATCTTTTCCACCACCTTGTCTTTCAAACCTTACAATAGGAGGAAGTTCGATATCTATAACTTGTGTCCAATAATCCCTAGGTACGTTTATTTGTGCTGGTGCTGATCCTCTGAAAGCTTTTTCAATTACTCTATTTAATACTTCTGCCATTCTTGATGGGTCTCTGACTTCTTCTTGGTAACAAACCATGTCTTTAAATAAATTCATTTGTTCTACTTCTTGAAAACCACCTTGACCCATTGTTTTGTTTGCGGCTTGAGGAGTTACAAGTAATAAAGGTGTATGGTTCCAATAAGCAGTTTTAATAGGTGTAACAAGACCCGTGATACCTGGGCCATTTTGAGCAATTACCATTGACATTTTTCCAGTTGCTCGAGTGTAACCATCTGCAATTAAACCTCCGTTAGTTTCGTGGGCTACATCCCAGAAAGTTATCCCAGCTTTTGGAAATAAATCTGAAATTGGCATAAAGGCAGAACCAATGATTCCAAATGCGTGCTCAACTCCATGCATTTGAAGAACTTTGATAAAAGCTTCTTCTGTGGTCATTTTGGTCATAAAAAAATCTCTACAATTTTGTTTGCAATCGCATGATTAATATATAAATTCTTAGCAAGTTTCTACTAAGAAATCGTCACAATGGCAAAAACAGATATAATTATACACGATAAAAAAGATAATGTTGGCGTAATTGTCATCGAAAAAGTCACCAAAGGACAAGATTGTGGTTGCTGGATAATGGAAGACGACTCTTCATCTAAAGTAAAATCTGAGGCAGAAATACCGTTGGGCCATAAAATAGCATTACAGGATCTTAATGAAGGCGATACTATAATTAAATATGGACACGATATAGGAAAGGTTGTCAAATCAATTAAAAAAGGCGATCATGTTCACGTCCATAACGTAAAAACAAAGAAGTGGTAAAATGCAAATTCCAAAAAGTTTTTTAGGTTTTAAAAGAGAAAATGGAAGAGCGGGAACAAGAAATCATGTAATTATTCTTCCAGTAGATGACATTTCAAATGCATGTGCTGAAGCAGTTGCTAATAATATTAAAGGCACGATTGCCCTTCCACATTCATATGGCAGATTACAATTTGGAGCGGACTTAGAGCTTCACTTTAGAACAATGATCGGAACAGGAAGAAATCCAAATGTAGCTGCAGTAATCGTAATTGGTATTGAGCCTAAATGGACAAAAAGAATTGTTGATGCGATTGCTAAAACTGGAAAGCCGGTTGAAGGTTTTAGTATAGAAGGTGTTGGAGATATAGACACAATTGCAAAAGTTTCAAAAAAAGCTCAAGAATTTTCAATGTGGGCATCTGAAAAACAAAGAGAGGAATGTCCTATAAGTGATTTATGGATATCGGTAAAATGTGGAGAGTCTGATACAACATCAGGTCTTGCATCTAATCCTACTGTTGGAAACTTAATGGATAAACTCGAGCCACTTGGAGTACACTTATGTTTTGGTGAAACTTCAGAATTAACTGGAGCCGAAACTGTATGTGCAAAAAGAGGTAAAACAAAAGAAGCTCAAGATAAATTTATGAAAACTTGGAGTTCATACAATGACTTTATATTAAAGGAAGCAACAAATGATTTGTCGGAAAGTCAACCAACAGCTGGAAATATTGCTGGAGGACTTACAACAATTGAGGAAAAAGCTTTTGGAAATTTTCAAAAAATAGGTTCAAGAAAATTTATAGATGTATTGGAACCAGCTGAGGAACCAACTAAAGGAAAAGGTTTATATTTCATGGACACATCATCAGCTGCTGCTGAGTGTGTCACTCTTCAAGCTGCTGGGGGTTTTAACATTCATTTATTTCCGACTGGTCAAGGAAATATAATTGGCAATCCCATTGAGCCTGTGATTAAGCTTACAGCTAATCCATTAACAGCGAAAACTATGAGTGAACATATTGATGTCGATGTTTCAAAAATATTATCAAGAGAAATGAATCTTGATCAGGCTGGTGATGAATTGATTAAATCTACTATTAAAGTTGCAAATGGAAGACTAACTTGCGCTGAAGCACTAGGCCATAAAGAATTTGTGATGACTAAGTTGTACAGAAGTGCCTAATTAAATTACAGAATTTATAGCTTTATAAATTTTATCTTTAGTTAACTCGCCCAAACTTCGATAGACTTCTTTATTGTTTTTATAAATTACAAGCGTAGTTTGGAATTGAATGTTCAGTTGTTTGGCAATTTCCCTATTTGTAACATCAAATGTAAGATAAATTAAATTATCAAAATCTTTTTCAACATCTTTTAATGCCTTCATTTGACTAGCACATGATGTGCAATATTTAATCCATGAACTTACAATTACAGTCTTTCCGTCTGACTGAGCTTTATTAAAAATATCATTATCAAATGTTGTTTGTTTATCAGCTACAGCTAAATTGAAAGGTAATATGATTAATAATAAGACAAATATTTTTTTCATTTTGAATACATTATAATCAATTTTATAAAATTAAACTACTTTTGTGAAGCAGGTGGAGCTGTGTATACAAACTTCTTTTTAAGATTTGATAAAAACCTTCTCAAAATTGCCGCACCAACACCCAACACAAGGGCTAAAACAATTGAGAACAATCCATAAAGAACTGGAACATTTTTAGATAAGTCTCTTACAAATTGGGAGATTGGTCCTAATGTTTTAGATCCGTTATTTGATGTCTGTTTAATTACCTCTTCTACAAAGAAAGTATCGTATGCTATCGCTATCCCAACTAATAACAAAAGCATTGCTAAAATAGTTTTAAACTGAGAGCTATCAACTTTTTCACCAATCTTCTGACCTATTTGAACCCCAAGTATAGAACCTAAAATTAAAACTGTTACTAATATTAAGTCAATCGTACCGTAATTAAACGCATGCAGGATAGTAACTATTGCACTTATAAATATTGTTACAAATAAAGAAGTTCCAGGAATTAATTTAGTGGGCATTCCTATAATATAAATCATCGCAGGAACAAGTATAAAAGCTCCACCAACACCAAGTATAGCTGCTATGTAACCCACAATAAATCCCATGATAATTGGAGTAAAAGCACTTTCATAAAGTTTAGATTTTTTAAACCTCATTCTAAAAGGCAAACCTTGTAACCAATTATGATCGTGTAATTTTTTTTTAACAATAATTTTTTTTCTAGCTCTATCGATTTCTGTAACACCTTGAACCAGCATCATAGTTCCGATGATAGCTAGTATGTACATATATGCTAGTGAAATAACGATATTAATTTTTCCAATGTCTTGAAAATAAGTAAAAGTTAAAATACCTAGGATAGTTCCCATAGCACCACCAACTACAATCATTAAACCCATTTTATAATCAAGAGTACCTTTCAAATAATGCGTTGTAGATCCTGATATAGATGTACCTAAAATATTATTAGCCTCGTTTGGCACTGCATAAGCTGGTGGAATTCCTAAAAAAATTAAGAAAGGGGTCATTAAAAAACCACCACCAACACCAAATAAACCTGATAAAATTCCAACAACTAAACTTAAAAAAAAGATAAAAGGTAAGCTTACATTTACTTCTGCAATAGGAAGAAAGAACTCCATTAGGATTAATTATTCCTCAAAATTATTAAAGTCAACTGTTTGATATTTAGAATCCAAAAAAAGTACTAGATAACATTACTACCCAGTATGCTGCTAAACCTATATAAAGAGCAATTTTAGTATTTAAATTTGATATAATTTTTAAGTTAAATATGTGCTTGAAAGAGTTTGTGTGTTTTTGAAAATATTCAAGCATACTCACCAAGTACACCTTAATAAGGATCTTTGCAAGAATTTTTTAAAAAATAGTTGCTCCAAATACCTTCACAGCACCGCCCTCTTCTCCAAGAACAAGTCTTCCTAAGAACTCACCCTCTTCTGTAGTACTTGTCTGTTTAAACAATACCGTTACGTGCATCCCTCGTCTTAAACAACCAAAAGCCTGGAAATTATCGGTCAAACTTGAGATCAATTTATTGCTAGCCCATTGCTTACCTAGCTCAACCTCATTTGCTCCATAGAGCATTTGTGAAGAAAAATCCCTGGTAAAACCTCCATAATCTTTCATATTTGAGGACTTAATAAGATTTGACCATATTGGATTAGCCAATTTTATAATTTCATCATCAGTCTTTGATGTGAAGCTCATATTTTTGAAGTCCTTTTAAGATGCCTTTTTTTTCTCTTTATCGTCTACTATGTGATAAACAGGTTTTTTTTCCATTGTGAACTTACCTGTTTCAGGATCTCTTCTTGATACTGTCAAACAATGCCAATTTTCATCATCTAATTTCATATGATCGCCTCTATAATAGTATCCTGGCCAACGAGTTTCTTCTCTAAATAAAGTATGTTCGGTAACACATTGAGATGTTAAAGCTCTATGTTTCAGCTCCCAGGCTCGCATTAACTGGTGATAGTCCTCAGCTCCTACGTTTTCTAAGTCTTCTTGAAGCCAATCTAATAATTCTAAACCTTTTTTAAGAAGATTATCATTTGTCATATAATTGTTAGTGATACCACCACAATATTCATCCATGATTTTTTGAAGTCTTTGTAGGCCTTGTATAGGTGAAATATAACTTGGTGAAACAGTTCCTCCAGTTATTTCATTTCTTCCAACTGTATAATTTTCTAAAGGTTTGTAAATTACTTCTTTTAAATCGTTGTATTGTTTCTCACTCAACTTAATGTTGTTTGCTTTTTTATCTTCAATATATTTCACAGCGGCTTTTGCAGCTAGTCTTCCCTCTGTAAAAGAACCTGATGAAAATTTGTGAGCACTTCCACCTACTGTGTCTCCTGCTCCAAATAAACCTTCTACAGACATCATTCTGTTATATCCCCAAAAATAATCATCCGGTGCGATGTCCTCTGGACCACTTACCCATGCTCCTGAACATGTTGCGTGTGAACCCATTACATAAGGCTCTGAAGTTGTTAATTCTGGATTAGTATACTTTGGATCTATGTTTTGTGATGCCCAAACTACAGCTTGACCCACTGTCATACCCAAAAAGTTTTCCCATCCAACAGTTTCTAAATGAGGATCTTGAAACGCTTCTTTAGTTACCATGTGGATTGGTCCACCACCAGCTGCTACTTCTTGAATGAATGCATGATTTCTTAAACAAGTTGGAGTTGGATGATGATCTATATATTCACCAACAAGTTTTTTTGTTGCATCGTACCATTTCTTTTCATAATTTTCGCCGTTAGCATTCTGCGTATATGTTTTTAAATGTAAAAAATAAGCACCAACCGGACCATAACCATCTTTAAATCTGCAAAGCACAATTCTATTTTCCATTTGTGTCATCTTAGCACCAGCTGCTATTGGTAATGCGTAAGCAGAGCCGTTACTCCATGGTGCATACCAAGTTCTTCCCATACCTTCACCAACTGCTCTGGGTTTAAATATATGTGATGCCCCTCCTGCAGCTATAATTACTGCTTTAGCTTTGAATACATGATAATCACCAGTTCTCATATTAAAACCAACCGCTCCAGCAACTCTATTTTCATTTTCTTCATCTTTAAGAAGATGAGTTATCATTATTCTATTGTAAATTTTATCAGCTGACTTTTTTGCAGCTTCAGCAACGATCGGCTTATAACTTTCACCGTGAATCATTATTTGCCACTTACCTTCTCTTTGGTATCTGCCTGTCTCTTTATTCTTCATCATAGGCAATCCCCATTCATCAAACATATGAACAGTTGAGTCAACGTGTCTTGCCATGTCATAACCTAAATCTTCTCTAACTAATCCCATCAAATCATTTCTAGCGTATCTTACATGATCTTCGGGCTGGTTTTCTCCCCACTGCATACCCATGTAACAGTTAATTGCATAAAGTCCTTGAGCTACTGCACCACTTCTATCAATATTTGCTTTTTCAACACAAATGATTTTTAAATTTCTTCCCCAGTGTCTAGCTTCAAACGTAGCACCAGTTCCAGCCATACCACCGCCAACAACTAGTACATCACAATCTTCAAAGACAGTTTTATTTTTAGGCATTAATAATAAACTCCTTTTTTAAAGGAGTTCTTATCTAAAGTTGGAAGATCTTTATCAGTATTTAAACCGTGAGGTTCGTTATAAAGTATTTGAGAATTAATTTCTCCTTGATTAGGTTTATCGCCATCAGCAAGTTTTGGGATGAATTTTCCCCAAGGCTTTGTTGTTATCGGAGATACAAAATCTTTTTCTGTTCCATTTCTGAATTTTATTTTCCAAGAAATCGTTCCTTTTTCTTCTTCTCTTCTTACTCTTACACTGTGACCCATCGGGGCAAAGTCAGCATAGCCTCTTACATCTATCGCATGATTAGGACACGCTTTAACACAAGAATAACATTCCCAACAAAAATTTGGTTCAATGTTTTTTGCTCTTCTAATATTTTTATCTATATGCATGATATCTGAAGGACAGATATCTACACAGTGGCCACAACCATCGCACCTAGTCATGTATACAAATGTTGACATTTATTTTATCTCCTTTTTAAATTCTAACATATTAATAGTGTTTTGGCTCTTCTCTTTTTATGCCAAGCCCAAACTGTTCTGGCGCATCTGCTGGTGGGGGAAGATTATCTCTTGAACCATCAGCTTCAGCTAAATTTTTTTGTATCGCTGCTCCAGGTTTATAAAACATGTGAGCGAACTTAGACCAGTAAACGCCTCCGAATAAAACTATATTTGAAACCCCAAAAAGCACTAGAAATAAAGTGTCCCATCCAACCATTTGATTAAACTGTAAGTAAGACCAAATTAAACCAAAAGTAGCAGAAGCTAAGAGTGCTAAAACAAATAAGTCTGCAGTAATTATTCTAAATACTGAATTTGCTTCAGCTGCAACATCTACTCTTAAAAAAAGCCAAAACCAGTATCCACCCAAACAAGTCATTATTGCTCCAACATGCCAAAGAATTGGCCAAACGTTTGGAGTTTGAGAATCGGTATAAAAAAATATCATTGCAGCAGAACCAATCCAAAAAAGGATTGTTCCATACATTCCTAAGACATGTGCAATTCTTCTTTTGCCCCAACCTAGCTCTGCTGTAGTTCCGATATCATGAATTATTGTTTTACCAATAACCGCCAACCTTTCACCCGTTCCCAACTCTCTTTTGGCCGATTTTTTTGCTTTTTTTGCATTATTGAAAAAATATTTAACATTTTTTTTATGTATCATATCCAATACCGTGCCTAAAATAACTAGGCCAACCATAATGATTACAAAAGATTGAATTGCTATCATTGGAATTGTTTCAGCTAAAATTGCAAATGGATTGGTTGTAAGCATATTTTTATAAAAATTTTATTATTACTAGTATACTTAAAAAAATAGTTCAACAGTGATTAAAGCGCACTATTTGCCCAATAAGAACATTATTTTTTAATTTTTCGAGTATAATGTTGTTTTGAAGGTATAACGCTTCTAACTCCACCTTGTGGATTATCCACGTCCCCTTTTCTTCTTGGAATCACATGTATATGACAATGAAATATAGATTGTCCTGCAACTTTTCCAGCATTTGTTCCTATATTAAAACCCTCTACTGATTTATCTTCTTTTACTATTTTTTTTTTTAATTTTTTAATAAGATCATTACAGGCTAAGATTTCTTTTTCATCTAATTCAAAATAATTTTCTATACACCTCTTTGGAACAACTAATGAGTGTAACTGTGAAACAGGATAACTATCGGAAGAAGCATATGCGTAATCATTTTCAAATATTAATTCTTTCTGATTAATTTTACAGAATATACAAGGATTGTTTGGATCATTCATAATGATTAAAAATTTAAATGTTTGCTCACTTTTTGATATCCGAAATTATTTTTACTCTTCCAATTCATTTGTTTGATATATTTGACAGGTGTCACACCTTTTCCTGAGCCTATTAACATTATTTCATCGAATTTTTTCAAATCTCTATAATAAATATCTTTAAATGAAATTTTAATCTTACCTTTTAAATAGTTAATTGTGTTTCCAATATAGCAATTATTTTTTGGTGAAAAGTACTCTTTATTTTTGAAAAATAAAATATTTGAGGTGCAAGTTTCTAAAATTTTTCCCCTATAAACTAAAGCTATATCGGTTTTACTTGGGTCATATTTATTCAATTCTTTTAAAATCTTTTTATAATAAAGATTTTTTGTTTCAGGATCAATTCTTCTGTAGTTTATTAATTTAAGTTCAAAATCCTTTTTAGGTTTAAGTCTTTTACGGATAGAAATTGATATAAATTTTTTTGTTAGAGCAATTCGAAATAAGTGGTCGTAATTAATATTTTTATTAATGCTTGAATAGATTAAACGTTTAATATTTGTCTCAATATTTTTTGAATAAATTTTATATTTTTTAAGAGATTTAATTAATCCCTTAAAGTGACTTTTAAACAAAATAAGTTTACCAGGTTTTCCTAAAAGTCTTATAGTTGTAAAGACTCCGTGAGATCCCCATAAATCTTTAAATCCTATTTCTTTTTGATTACTTGCTTGATAAGATTTTTTTAATAAAAAAATTGCCATTTTCAGTTAAGAATGAGTCGGGATGAAATTGAAATCCATAAATTTTATTTAGATTATCCTCAAAAGCCATCGCTGTGTTAGTTTTTGTACAACGCATTGTAATATTGAGATTTTTTGAAAAATATGGCTCATTTAATTTTAACGAATGATATCTTCCAATATTAAATACTTTATTTTTTTTAAAAATTTTGCTTTTTCCATTTACTTTAATTTTTGATTGATACCCATGATAAATTTTATTTTGTTGTCTAATTTTTCCACCTTCGTTATACAATATCAACTGAAATCCTAAACATACACCAATCATTTTTTTTTTACCCTTGTATTTATTATAAATTTTTGAGGTTTCTGGATAATCTTTTGGAGAACCAGGGCCGGGAGAAAAAACTATCACATCTGATTTATCTAATAATTTTTTATTTATGTCAAAATAATCAGAGCAATAAACTTTATCAAATTGAGAAAATTGATGAACCACATTCCATGTAAAAGAATCTTGATGGTCAATAATATATATCATTTAAATAATTCCAATAATGATTTTGCTTTAATGTAATTTTCGCTAAATTCTTTTTTTGATGAACTATCCAATACAACACCTGAGGCTGCTGATATCTCTGAAACATTTTTGAAATTTAGAATTGATCTTATTATTATGTTAAACCGCATATCCATATTAAACTTAATAAATCCGAAACTTCCTGTGAAAATATTTCGTCCCTCTTTTTCTTGACTATTTAATAGTTGGAGTGTTCTTATTTTTGGACAACCTATAACAGACCCACCGGGCATCATCGATTTAATAATGTTTTTAAGATTGATATTATTTTTTAATTTACCCTCTATTGTAGATACGTAGTGATACAAATGTTTATATTCCTCTACATATTTTTTTCTTTTGATTACTACACTTCCTGGTTTACAAATTTTTGATAAATCGTTTCTCTCCATATCTACAATCATATTATGTTCTTTTGTCTCTTTATTGTTATTCTTAAAGAAATTGAGAGCTTTAGATTTGTTTAATTTTTGATTTTTTTTTAGTGTTCCGGCTATTGGTTTCGTTGTTACCTTTAATCCCTTTTTTTCTATTAAAGTTTCAGGAGAGCAACTAACAATAGAGTAATTCTTGTCTCTAATCATAAAGGCCTCTGGAGAAGAGTTTGCCTTCATTAATTTCCAAAAAAAACTGACCGGATCTATCTCAGATTTATTTTTATACTTTGTGCAAATTTTTATTTGATAGGTCTCACCTGCTCTGATTTTTTTTGAAAAAAGATTGAAGATTCTTTTATACTTTTCAAAGTTAATATTGACTTTAAATGGTTTTAATATTTTGGTTTGATTAAAGTGGTAATTAAAACTCTGTTTCTTTAATGTTGAAGATATTTTAATTTTTTTTGATAAAGTAATTATAGTTTCTGGTTTATAGAAAAGACCCTTATAAAATCCATTCTTTTTTTGATTTTTAATTCTAATATTTAGCAAGTTACATAATATTTCATAACCAAAAAAACCTATATAAAGGTCTTGTTCCCTTCTAAATTTTTTTTTTGTTATATTGTTTAAAAAATTTTCTATGTTTGAGTTGTTAAGTACTATTCTCTTTGAAAAATCTGTAAATATTTTATATCCATCTTTATATTTATAGATGACCATGGGTTTATCTGATTGATATAATTTCTCCAGATAAGGACTAAAATTCGATTTATGCTTTTTGTAATCTATCAATTGCTT
>ENA-OSEY01002360-OSEY01002360.1-marine-metagenome-genome-assembly--contig:-NODE-2360-length-12250-cov-2.820504_pt1 | contig 12250 bp, 11 predicted proteins | sample MGYA00248465_ERZ534230 | MGnify/ENA primary metagenome ERZ534230 (study PRJEB26409, sample SAMN06344110) | marine metagenome | isolation source: Sea water from surface | place: Atlantic Ocean:Southern... | reverse complement strand
TTTATTAACCTCGTTTTTAAATCGTCAGGTAACTCTGGCAAGGTTTTTCTTATATCATCAATTCGCTTATCTGTAAGTTCTAAAGGTAATAAATCAGGATCTGGAAAGTATCTATAATCATGAGCTTCTTCTTTAGATCTCATTGTTTTTGTTTTACCGCTATTAGTATCAAATAGTCTTGTTTCTTGTATAATTTTATTCCCGCTTTCTATAGACTTTACTTGTCTATTAGCTTCATACTCTATTGCTTTCATCAAATTTTTAATGGAATTAAGATTCTTAATTTCACACCTTATACCTAAAGGCTCGTTAGGTTTTCTTACAGAAACATTTGCATCACACCTTAATGAACCTTCTTCCATATTTCCATCACATGTATTAGCAAATCTCAAAATACTTCTTAGTTTTGTTAAATAATCTCCTGCTTCTACCCAATCACTTAAATCAGGATAAGAAACTATCTCCATTAAAGCAACTCCTGCTCTATTATAATCAATAAAAGTTTTATCAGGAGATTGATCATGTAATGACTTTCCTGCATCTTGTTCTAAATGTAATCTTTCTATTTTTATGGTCTTAGTTTTATCATCACTGATATCAATATTTATATATCCTTCACTAACTATAGGATCTTTAAATTGACTAATTTGGTAACCAAGAGGTAAATCAGGATAAAAGTAATTTTTTCTATCAAATATCGATTTTTTGTTAATAGTCGCATTCAAAGCTAGTCCCGTCTTTATTGCTTGATCTACAGCCATGCTATTTATTACAGGAAGTGTTCCAGGTAATCCAATGTCTAATAAGTCTAACTTTTGATTTGCTTCTTTTCTAAAGTCAGCTGCTCCATTTGAAAACAACTTTAAATTTGTAGTTACTTGAGCATGCACTTCTAGTCCAATTACTATATCCCATTCACCACTAGTACCTTTTATTTTTTTTGCATTGTATTCAGACATTTTTAATTCCTAAAGCGGCTCACTATTGAAATTTATTTCCTGCTCTAAAGCATATGCTCCTGTTAACAATAAATCTTCACGGAATGTATTAGCAATTAATTGTAGTCCTAATGGCCTATTATTATTACTTAAGGCTCCTGGCAAAGATAATGCAGGCAAGCCTGCCAAACTTGATGGAACGGTAAAAATATCATTTAAATACATAGAAATTGGATCATCTACTTTTTCTCCAATAACAAATGCATCACTTGGAGCAGTAGGGGTTAAAATAAGGTCAACTTGATTAAATACATTATTAAAATCTTCAATGATTTTTCTGCGTACTTTTTGAGCATGTAAATAATAAGCATCATAATAACCAGAGGATAAAACATAAGTACCAATAAGCAATCTTCTTTTTACTTCTTTTCCAAATCCCTCACCTCTCGTTTTACAATACATTTCATTTAGATCTTCAAATTTTTGTTCCGATCTAAAACCATATTTAACACCATCATATCTTGCTAAATTAGCCGAAGCCTCAGCAGGCGCAATTATATAGTAAGTAGGCAATGCGTATTTTGTATGAGGGAGTGAAATATCTATTATCTCTGCACCTAAACTTTCCAGTTTCTTTTTACCTATATCCCAAAGTTCATTTATTTCTGTCGGGATACCATCAATATTATACTGTTTAGGTATACCTATTTTAAATCCTTTAATTCCATTTTTTAAATTTTTAAATAAATCAGGCATTTTTTCTTTTGAAGACGTAGAATCTTTATTATCATAAGACACCATATGGGTTAATGCTAAAGCTCCGTCTTCAACATTTTTAGTAAAAGGACCTGCTTGATCTAAAGATGAAGCAAACGCAATTATACCAAATCTAGAGCATCTTCCATATGTAGGTTTTATGCCTACTACACCACAAAAAGAGGCTGGTTGCCTAATTGATCCTCCTGTATCAGTCCCCAAGGAGAAACATGTGCCTGAAGCAGCCATAATTCCTGCTGATCCACCTGAAGAACCACCTGGAGTAAGTGGATTAGAAAAATCTTTCGTCCATGGATTAATAACATTACCTAGGTTACATGTATCACTAGCGGAACCCATAGCAAATTCATCCATTGTTGTTTTACACAAAACTATTGCTCCAGCATCTTTTAGATTTTTTGTTACTGTTGACTCATAAGGAGCTTTAAAATTTTTAAGTATATTTGAACTTGCCGAGGTTTTATTTCCAACTGTACAAAATATGTCTTTTACTGCAATTGGAATACCCTCTAAAGGCCTTCTTTCTTCCATACTTTTAGTATCAGCTTTTTTTGCTAGAGTAATAGCCTCATCATAAGTTTTTTCTGAAACTAAATTAAACTTATCTAGCGAGTCAACTTTTTTTATAAAATGGTTTACTAGCTCTTCTATAGAATAATCTTTTTTATTAATACCTTCTATTATATTTTTAATATCCGATTTTAAAATGTCAGTCATGTTATTCTATTACCTTAGGAACAGTAAAATATTCGCCAACTTTTTCTGGTGCATTTAATAAAATTTTTTCTTGTTCTACCGTATTTTTATAAGCAATATCTTCTCTTTCGTATAACTCATTTTTTGTTACGCTAGTAACAGGTTGAACATTAGAAACATCTACTTCTTTAAGTTCTTCCATCCATTTTAGTATATTAGTTAAATCTTTCGAATATTCTTTAATTTCTTGTTCTGTCAATTCAAGTTTGGCTAAACTTGCAATTTTTAAAGTAATTTTTTCATCTATCAACATTTTTGTTTCTTATTTTTTTAATTATGTTAATTTTTTTATTTAGTATGAATCAAATAATAAATACTAATACAATCACACACGATATAAATAATTTCAAGGCAGTATTTAGTCAAGATAGAAAAATAATTGGATTGGATGTAGGAAAAAAAACTATTGGAATAGCTATATCAGATCCCATAAGCAAAATTGCTTTAACTCATAAGACTATTTTTAGGAAAAAACTAAAAGAAGATTTACAAATGCTTCAGAAAATAATTAATGATAATACCGTAGTTTCAATTGTGATAGGCTTACCTTTAAATAAAGATGGTACCAAAGGTCCAATAGCTCAGTCTGTGATAACTTTTAGTCATATATTATTAAAAGCATTTAAATTACCTATATTATTATGGGATGAAAGGTTTTCTACTATTGGAATTTTAAGAGAGATGAAACTAGCAAGAGTTAAAAAAAAAAATATAGAAAAAAAAATAGACTCAGCTTCAGCAACTTGGATTTTGCAAAGTGCTTTAGATTCTATGAAAGAATAAAATTAAAATGAAGAATAAACATATATTATCGATTAAAGACTTAAGCATAAAAGATATAACTGAAATTCTAACTAAGGCAGAAAAATTTCTTAATAAAAGAAATAAGAAAAAAAATTCTTTTACAAATAAAAATATTATTAATTTGTTTTTTGAGGACTCTACAAGAACTCTTACTTCATTTGAATTAGCTGGAAAACAATTAGGTGCTAGTGTAATAAATATGTCTATTGCAACCTCATCAATTAAAAAAGGGGAAACATTAATTGATACTGCAATGACACTTAATGCCATGGATCCTGATATTTTAATCGTAAGGCATAATATGAGTGGAGTACCATATCTTTTATCTGAAAAAGTTAATTGTTCAGTTATTAACGCGGGTGACGGTAGTAATGAACATCCAACTCAGGCACTACTTGATGCTCTGACTATAAAAAGACATAAAAAAAGGATATCAGGCCTAGAAGTTGCTATTTTAGGTGATGTTTTGCATAGTCGTGTAGCTAGGTCTAATATCTATCTATTAAATAAACTCGGAGCTAAAGTTAGAGTAATATGTCCTCCAACCTTACTACCTCCTAATATAGAAGATTTGGGGGTAAAAGTTTTTAAAAACTTAGAAGATGGATTAAATAATGTTGATATTATAATGGTATTAAGAATTCAAAAAGAAAGAATGTCTGGAAGCTTTGTGCCTTCAGAGAAAGAATTTTTTAGGTTTTGGGGGTTAGATAGGAAAAAATTAAATAATGCAAAAAAAAATGCATTAGTTATGCATCCTGGACCTATTAATCGAGGTATTGAAATTGATAGTGATGTAGCCGATGACATAGGAAGGTCGCTAATCCTAGAACAAGTTAAACTTGGCGTTGCAATAAGAATGTCAATTATAGATGAATTATTGAAGTAATTTTATGAAAAATATAGTTTTAAAAAATGCAATTATTGTTGATCCTTCTCAAAAGATTAATAGTAAAGGGTCTATCGTTATAAAAGATAAAATTATTTTTGATCTGATATTAAATAAAGACATTTCTTTTGATAAAAATAACTATAACATAATTGATTGTAAAAATCTAATGCTTTGCCCTGGATTTGTTGATATTAAATGTCATTTAAGAGTTCCAGGAGAAGAACATAAAGAAAATTTATCTTATGCTAGTCAGTCGGCTGCTTCAGCAGGTATTACTAGTTTAGTATGTATGCCCAATACTGATCCAATAATAGATAATGTCTCAATGGTAGAATTAGTTCAAAGAAAAGTAAGAAAAGAAAGCGATGTAAAAATATTTTCAACTGCCTCAATAACAAAGCAACTAAAGGGAAAAGAACTGACTGAATTTGGACTGCTTAAGGAAGCAGGGGCTGTAGGATTCACAGATGCTATCAAAGCTGTTGATGACGCAACTGTAATGATGAGAGCTTTAAAATATGCAAGCGCTTTTGATATGTTACTTATGCAACACCCTGAAGAAAAAAGTCTTTCCCAATATGGCAGCATGAATTCTGGTGCACTTTCTACTAAATTAGGAATAAAAGGAATACCTGAAGAAGCAGAAGTTATTCAAGTTGACCGAGATTTAAGATTAGCTGAAATGACTAATGGAAGAATACATTTTTTTAATATTACTACTTCTTTGGCATTAAATAGTATTACCATAGCAAAAAAAAGAGGGGTAAAAGTAACTTGTTCTACATCTCCTCATTATTTTAACTTATGTGAAGAAGATATAAAAAAGTGGAGAACATATGCTAAAGTTTCACCCCCATTAAGAAATATAAAAAATATGAATGCAATTAAAACAGCCATATTAAATAATAAAATTGATTGCATTACTTCTGATCATTCACCACATGATACTGATAGTAAAAGGCTCCCATTTGAGCAAGCCTCATCAGGAGTTATAGGCTTTGAGAGTTTATTACCTCTAACATTAAAACTAATTAATGATAAAAAATTATCTAATAAAAAACTTGTAGAACTTTTAAGTTTACATCCTTCAAAAATATTAAAGCTTAATTCTGGTACATTAAAGAAGAGAAGACCTGCAGATATAGTTCTTATTGATATTAATAAAAAAATTAAATTATCCTCATCACTTATTAAAAGTAAATCTAATAACTTTCCTTATGAAAATATAAGTGGTCAAGGTAAAATAATGTTAACAATCGTTGATGGTAAAATAGTTTTTAATGATAGAAGTTTTAATATCAAATAAATCAAATTATTTACTTTTCTTAATTTGCTATTTTATTGGTTCTATACCATTTGGTTATATTTTTTATAAAATTATCAAAAAAGATGATATTAGAAATCATGGTTCTGGTAATATTGGAGCTACTAATGTTAATAGGTTAATAGGAAAAAAATTTGGGTTTATTACTTTATTTCTAGATTTTTTAAAAACTTTCTGTCCTTGTTTAATAATGCATAAATATTTTGGAACTGAGGTAGGAGTCGTAAGTGGCTTTTTAACTATTTTAGGACATATCTATCCAATATGGCTAAAATTTAAAGGTGGTAAAGGAGTAGCTAGTTATATGGGTTTTATGTTAGCTACTTCTTGGCCTCTATTTATAGTGCTTATTATTACTTGGTTAGTTATAGTAAAAATATTTAAGTACTCTGCTGTAGCAGCTATTATTAGTATTTTAATAAACTTAATAACATTTAAAATAATATTATTTACACAGTTTAACTATAATATTTTACTATGGATTAAAGGTGACCCAATAGAATTTCAGTTTATTTTGTTTATAAGCATTATTATCTTGATTAAGCACTATACTAATGTAATCAATATTTTTAAAAAATAATTTAGTCTTGACTTAGAGATTTCTAATGCTACTTTTTTTATTTTTATATTTATTATGTATTTAGTAATAGTAGAATCTCCAGCAAAAGCAAAAACAATAAATAAGTTTTTGGGAAGTGACTATGAAGTACTTGCATCTTATGGTCACGTAAGAGACATTGAAGAAAAAAAAGGAATAGATGTAAACCAAAACTTTAAAATAAATTATCAAAAAGAAACTGCTGAGTCTAAGCATTTAAATAATATAAGGAAAAGCCTAAAAAACAAAAAAAAGCTTTTTTTAGCTACCGATCAAGATAGAGAGGGAGAAGCCATAGCTTGGCATATTCAATCTATATTAGAGGAAGATAATCTACTTAAAGACAAAGAGATACTAAGAATTACATTTAATGAAATTACAAAAAAAGCAATTTTAGAATCACTAAATAAGCCTAGAAAAATTGATATGAATTTAGTTGATGCCTATCAAGCTAGAAGATCTTTAGACTACCTTATGGGTTATTCATTATCTCCTCTATTAATAAGAAAGTTACCAGGTTGTAAATCTGCAGGAAGAGTTCAATCTGTAGCATTAAAATTAATTACTGAAAGAGAAAATGAAATTCAAAAATTTAAACCTGAAGAATATTGGACTATAGAACCTAATTTGGTATTAGAAAATGACAAAAAGATTGAAGCTAAGCTATATGAGGTAGAAGGAGAGAAAATAAAAAAACTTAGTATAAAAAACGAAAAACAAGCTCAAGAATTAAAAGAAAAAATATCCTCTTCAAACTTTTCTATTATGGAAATTGAAAGTAAAATAAGAAAAAATAACCCTTATCCACCATTTATAACTTCTACCTTACAACTTGATGCAAGTAATAAATTAGGTTTTAGTCCAAGTAGAACAATGTCACTAGCACAAAAATTATATGAAGGAATAAATATAAATGGAGAAAATAAGGGATTAATAACTTATATGAGAACAGACTCTACAAATCTCTCAAATCAATTTATTCAGGAAGCCAAAAATATCATTGCAAAAAATTTTGGAGATAATTATGTTTATAACAGTGTAAGGACATTTAAAAATAAAGTAAAAAACTCTCAAGAAGCCCATGAAGCCATAAGACCTAGTGATCCTTCTATAAAACCTAATGAATTACCTTCCTCCTTGGAACAAGATTTAAAAAAGTTATATGATTTAATATGGAGAAGATCCTTATCTACTCAAGCTAGTCAGTCTGTTAGCAAAATTATTTCTATAAAAGTAGCTAATAAATCTAATAGAATAATTCTTACTGCCTCAACCTCAGAATTACAATTTGATGGATATAAAAAAATCTATCAAGATGAAGAAACAAATAATGTTAATAAAAATAAACATATTGATAAATTAAATAAAGAAACATTAATTAAAAAAATTGAAACAGAAAAAAAACAACACTTCACTGAACCTCCTCCGAGGTATTCAGAAGCCTCTTTAATAAAAAAACTTGAAGAATATGGTATAGGAAGACCTTCTACTTATGCAAATATTATGAAAAAGAATCAGTTAAGAGGCTACGTTACCTTAAATTCTAAAAGATTTTTTCCTCAGCCGAGTGGTAGGATTGTTACATGCTTTTTAGAGAATTATTTTCAGAAATATTTAAACTATAACTTTACAGCAGAAAAAGAAAATGAATTAGACCTTGTATCACAAGGAGAAAAGGATTGGAAATCAGTTCTTCATGAATTTTGGGATGATTTTAATGACAGTGTAGAGTCAACTGTTAAATTATCTAATACTAGTGTTTACGATTATATAAATGAAGCTATGAAAGATTATTTATTTCCTCATAAACAAGGAAATAAATGTCCTTGTAAAAAGGCTAATTTATCAATAAAAATGCGAAAAAATGGAACCGGCCCTTTTGTTGCCTGTACTAATTATCCTGATTGCGATTACATCAGAAGCGAGGTTTTTCCTAATGAAAATGAAGAAGAAACAATACTTGAAAATAAAGTTTTAGGAAAAGAAAATGATATTGAAATATTATTAAAAAAAGGTCCATATGGACCTTATGTACAACTAGGTCAAGACGATAAAGACAAAAAAAAATTAAAAAGAGCTTCTATTCCCAAAAATATTGCTATAAATGAAGTAGATTTAGAGATAGCTAAAAAACTATTAGCTCTTCCTCGTGAAGTTGGAGAACATCCAGAAACTGGAGAAATAATAATTGCAAACAATGGTAGATATGGCCCGTATTTGAAATACAATAATACTTTTTATTCTATACCTAAAGATGAAAGTCCTCTCACTATAGGAATTAATAGAGCTGTTGATATTTTATCAAAACCTAAAAAAAGTTCAAACAGATCAGTAAAACCTCTAAAAGAATTAGGCACTCATCCTGAAAATCAAGAAAAAATTTCTCTTTTTAAAGGAAAATATGGCTTTTATACTAAATATAAAGGAGTTAATTTCGGTTTACCAAAGTCTATTGATCCTGAAGAAGTCAAGTTAGAGGATATTCTTAAAATAATTGAAAAAAAGCAGAAAAGGTAGTCCTTGACAAATACTCTTTTATTATTGTATTAATAATCATGGCAAAACCTTCTTCTATAAAAATAAGGCTTAATAGTACTGCAGATACAGGTTTTTTTTATGTTACTAAAAAAAACAACAAAACTATGACTGAAAAAATGCAAGTACGCAAATACGATCCAGTAGCTAAAAAACATGTCTTGTTTAAAGAAGGTAAAATTAAGTAGTTAAGTACTTAAGTTGCAGCCCTTAACATTTCCAGAGCTCATTTCATATAAAATAAAAAAAGATAAGCCTTTAATAGTTTGTGATGCTGATGAAGTCATTTTTGATTTTATGTATAGTTTCGAAAAGTATTTACATGCTAAGAGTTTATATTTTAATTGGAAAAGTTATGCGTTAGAAGGCAATATTTTAAACAATAAGAATGAAGCCTTAAACAAAAGCCAAATTACTGATACAATCAATAATTTCTTTATGCACGAGACCGAAAGTATGAGTTTAGTTGAGGGTGCAGCAAATAGCCTGAAGATACTATCAAAACAAAATAGTATAATAATTTTATCAAATATTCCTTTTAAATTTTATGAAAAAAGAAGAATAGCCTTAAAAAAATGTGGTATTAATTTCCCTTTTTTTGCAAATACAGGTCCTAAAGGAAAAGCAGTAAAATACCTATCTGATATTCATAAAGGAAAAATATGGTTTATTGATGATAGCCCTTATCAGATAAAATCAGTTAAATTAGAAGAAAAAAATGTTAACACTATATTATTTGTAGGTAATAGTAAACTTGAAGCGCTTATAAAAAGTAAAAATAAATATTGTGATCATTTTTCTAATAAGTGGGAAGATAATATTAAAACTATTTTAAATTAAAGGAGATATATGATTAATATTGAAGAAAATTTAAGAAAATATAATATAACTATTCCAAAGGCTAATAAGCCTGTTGCTAATTATAGCCCTTATGTTAAGACGGAAAATCTCTTATTTATATCAGGACAAATTCCCATAGTTGATGGAAAAATGCTTTTTACTGGAAAAGTCAATAAAGACGTAGAAATACCTTCTGCAGTAAAGGCTGCAGAATTATGTATGTTAAACTCTTTCGCTATTTTAAAGGATGCCATACAAAATAATCTAAATTTAGTTAGAAAATGTGTAAAAATAAATGTATTTATTAATAGCGATGATTTATTTATTAATCAGCCTGAAGTTGCAGACGGAGCATCAAATTTGATAACAAAAATAATGAGTCCTAATAGTGATCATGCTAGATCTGCTGTAAGTGTTAATTCCTTACCAAAAAATGCAACAGTTGAAATAGATTCAGTTTTTGAGATTGCATTTGAAAAATAAAATAAATATCAAAGTAGTAAGCTCAATAAATAAATTTAAAGCCAAAGATTGGGATAACTGTAATAAAAATGGAAATGTTTTTTTAAGTTATAATTTCTTAAAACTATTAGAAGATAGTAAATCAATTGGAGGTAATACTGGTTGGCAACCAATCTATTTTTGCTTAAAGGTTAATGATAAGGTCACTATTATTGTCCCTTCTTTCATTAAATACCATAGTCAGGGTGAGTTTGTATTTGATCATTCATGGGCTCAAGCGTATCAAAGCTTAGGTTTAAACTATTATCCAAAACTTTTAATCGCTTCACCTTTTTCTCCTGTTACAGGTAAAAGAATATTAGTTACCCAAAATATTAATGCTCTAATTAAAAAAAAATTATTCGATTTCATTAAAGACTTTTGTAAAGAAAAGAAAATATCTAGTATTCATATTAATTTTTTTGAAGAACATGAATTAGATTTTTTAAAAAATGAAGGTTTTTTAATTAGATATGGAGAACAATTTCATTTTACAAATAATAATTATAATACTTTTGAAGATTTTTTAAATAAACTTTCTTATAAAATAAGAAAAAGTATAAATAAAGAGAGACAAAGTATTAAACATCAAGGCATTGATATAGAAATAATAAAAAATGAAAAATTCAATAAAAATCTTAGCGAAATTATGTATCAATTTTATATATCAACTATTAAGAAAAAATGGTCATACAACTATTTATCCAAGGATTTTTTTATTAAACTTCCACAATATCTAAAAAAAGAAAGTATATTGATATTAGCGAAGAAAAATAAAAATATTATTGCCGGTGCTCTTAATTTTATTTCTAATGATATACTTTATGGTAGATACTGGGGATGTAATTCTGATATAAAGAATCTTCACTTTGAAGTTTGCTATTATCAAGCTATGGAATACGCAATAAAAAATAAATATAAAAAAGTAGAAGCTGGAGCTCAGGGTGCTCATAAAATAAAAAGAGGTTATTTACCTAAAATAACTTACAGTGCTCACTATATTTTTAATGAAAAACTTAAATTGGCTATTAAAAATTTTTTGGAAGAAGAAAGGAGAATAGTATTAAATGATATAAATCATATAAATGATAATTATTCTCCCTTTAAAATTATTTAGTAAGCTTAATTTTTAACTGTTCTTTATCGGATTCTACAGTAACTTTTCCACCCTTTTTGAGTTTTCCGAATATTATCTCATCAGCCAAGGGCTCTTTAATTTTTTTTTGTATAAGTCTTTCTAAAGGTCTAGCACCAAACTTTCTATCGTATCCCTCTTCTATAAGATAATCTTTGGCACTATTTGATAAACTAATTGAAATATTTTTTTCTGCTAACTGTCCATCAAGTATATTAATTGCCTTATCTACTATACTTTTCATAACCTTCTTTGATAGAAAATCAAATTGTATTATAGAATCTAATCTATTTCTAAATTCAGGTGCAAACATTCTATTTATTTGTGTCTCATTATCTCTATCAATATTTGAATTAGTGAAACCTACGCCATTTTTTTCTAAAGCCTCTGCACCTACATTAGAAGTCATTATTAATATTGTATTTCTAAAATCAACTGTTCTAGAGTTATGATCTGTTAATTTACCATAGTCCATTATTTGCAATAAAATATTAAAAACATCAGGGTGCGCTTTTTCTATTTCATCTAGTAGCACTACACTGTTAGGACTTTTATTCACTGCTTCGGTTAAAGCTCCTCCTTGATCAAAGCCTACATATCCTGGTGGGGAACCAATTAACCTAGATATACTGTGTCTTTCCATATATTCAGACATATCAAACCGTAATAAATCAATATTTAAAACACTAGATAAAACCTTTGCTATTTCTGTCTTACCTACTCCAGTAGGGCCTACAAATAAATATGACCCTATAGTCTTGTTATCATCCCTTAAACCTGATCTTGATAATTTTACAACTCTACTAAGCTCATCTATTGCTTTATCTTGACCAAATATAGACAGTTTTAGGTTGCGTTTTAAATTAACTAATACTTTAGTATCATCAGAAGAAATATTCTTAGAAGGTATCTTGGCTATTTGAGCTACCGTATCTTCTACATCTTTAACCTTAATATCTTTTTTATTATTATTTAAATTAAATTGTGCTCCTATTTCATCTATTATATCTATAGATTTATCTGGTAACTTTCTGCCATGGATAAACTTAGCAGATAACCTTACAGCCTCAGATATAACTTCATCACTGTATTTTACTCTATGAAACTTTTCAAAATTGGGAATAATTCCTTTCATAATTAACACAGCTTC
>ENA-OSEY01002359-OSEY01002359.1-marine-metagenome-genome-assembly--contig:-NODE-2359-length-12252-cov-13.200821_pt1 | contig 12252 bp, 10 predicted proteins | sample MGYA00248465_ERZ534230 | MGnify/ENA primary metagenome ERZ534230 (study PRJEB26409, sample SAMN06344110) | marine metagenome | isolation source: Sea water from surface | place: Atlantic Ocean:Southern... | reverse complement strand
ATGCCAATACATCAAAAACCAGAACAAGAGTCATTATCAGATGCACATCTTAAATGGTTATCTGAAAATTATGTTAATGTTAAAACAGTAAAAGTTGATTTGACAAATACTTTTGATACATTTACAAATGATCTTGAAAGATATGCTACTGATAAACATGCACTTGCTAATACAAGATCTAGATTGAGAATGGTAACTCTATATCAGTTTGCAGGTCAATATAAAGGTATAGTAGTTGGTACAGGAAATAAAGTAGAAGATTATGGTGTAGGATTCTACACTAAGTATGGTGATGGTGGTGTAGATATTGCACCAATAGCAGATTTATATAAATCAGAAGTTTGGGATCTAGGTAAATCTCTAGGTGTAGATTCAAGAATTATAGAAGCAAAACCAACTGATGGATTATGGGATGATGGTAGAACTGATGAAGATCAATTAGGTGCTACTTATTCAGAACTTGAGGAAGCAATGGAGACAGGTAAAGGAACAGGATTGAAAGTTCTAGAAGAATATGCTAGAATGAATGCACATAAAATGAATCCTATTCCAACATTCACATTATGAAAATTGGTTTAATTGGCGCAGGCAGACTTGGACTCTGCCTCGCTTTGTTAATGGACAAAGCTGGATATTCTGTCATAGCATCAGATGTTCGTGAAGATTATATAGATGGTCTTCAGAGAGGTGAAGTAACTACTACTGAACCTTTGGTTGGTCAGTATCTTGATAGTGCTAGAAGAATAGAATTTACTACAGATAATTTAAGAGTTATAGAAGAATCAGATATAATTTTTACACTAGTTCTAACACCATCATTAGAGAATGGATCTTATGATGTAAGTAATGTTGATGATGTAGTTAGTGATATTTTAAAATATGGATGGGATAAAGATCTGTCTAATAAATCTTTAGTCATAGGATGTACAACTAATCCTGGTGATTGTGATTTCTTTCAAGATAGATTGAGTGAAACAGGTATAAGTGTATTCTATAATCCAGAGTTTATTGCTCAAGGATCTATCATTAAAGATCTTCAGAATGCTGATATGGTTTTACTTGGTGGAGATGGTAAACATAAAGGAAACTTAGTAAACATATACAAAAAAATACAGTATGGATATAGAGAACCTTCTATTCATTTGATGAGTACAAAGGCAGCAGAAATAACAAAGATAGCAGTTAATTGTTTTCTTACCACAAAGATCAGTTATGCTAATATGATAGGTCAAGTATTAGCACAATCTAATCTTTATGATGAGATTGAAACTGTATTATCTTCAATAGGATCTGATAGTAGAATAGGTCATAAGTATATGAACTTTGGATTTGGTTTTGGTGGTCCTTGTTTTCCTAGAGATAATCGTGCTTTTGCATCTTATGCACAAAAGGTTGGTGTAGAACATAATATAGGAACTACAACTGATAACTTTAACAAAGCACATTTATTATTTTTAAAAGATTATTTTATAAATGATAATTCAGATGATCTTCCTTTTTGGTTTGACTACATAGCATATAAACCTGGTACTGATATTCTTACAGAGAGTCAACAATATCAATTGTGTTTAGAATTTTTAGATCTTGGATACAAAGTATATGTTTCAGATGATTTGCTCAAAGATAAATGTGATGCTAGAATATTATTTGAAGTACCAGATGAAAAAGTTTATAGGATTGATTTATGATTGGATATGATAGATTGGGAACCAATGGTAGATTTGGTAATCAGTTATTTCAGTATGCTGCATTAAGAGGTATTGCTGCTCATCATGGATATGAGTGGTGTATTCCTCCTGATGATCATCATACTTATGCTAACTATGGTATTCATCATCCTTTTAAATTAAAACATCTAAAGCATGAGGGTTTTGTTAATGCTAACAATAGTCCACAGGCAATGTTTAGTTATGAGAATATACAACAATTAAATTCTACACCTAATGTAAGAGAGTCAGGTCATAATTTTGATCAAGAATTATTTGATAATTTTGAAGATGGATCTAACCTAGATGGTTTCTGTCAGACTGAAAAGTATTTCAAACATATTGAGAATGAAATTAGAGAAGATTTTGAATTTAAAGATGATATACTACAACCTTGCAAAGAGTTTATAGATCAGTATGAAAAGATAATATTCTTACATGTAAGACGTGGAGATAATGTAGGTAGAGAAGATTATCATCCTATAGTTTCATTTGATTATTATGATAGAGCAAGAAAATATTTTGATGATGATGTTAATATTTTAGTATGCACTGATGATCCAGAATGGTGTGCAGAACAATCATATTTTGATGATGATAGATTCTTACTTAACACTGATGTTCCAAAGTATGATCATCTATGTTTAGAGGGTGATGGAACACATAAACATTCTTGTGTGCCATACACAGATCTTTGTTTGATGTCTTTATGTCAAGGTGCTATTCTTGCTCCTAGCACATTAGGATGGTGGGGTGCTTGGTTACAAAATGGTAAAGGTCCAGTTGTTGCACCTAAGAAATGGTTTGGATCTAAAATGTCACACTTAGATTTGAGTGACTTATTTCCAGATGATTGGATTGCATTAGATGACTAAACATAATCTAACAGATACAACATTTATTATTCCAGTAAAAATAGAATCAGATGATAGACTTAGAAATGCTATCACTGTTTGTTGTTTTCTGTTGAGTAAGTTTGATACTAATATTTTAATTAAAGAAGTTAATAGTGAACCTGTATTTGAGAATGAAGCATTACCACAAATCAAAGAATTTATAGGTGATATATCAAACATAAGTTATTACTTTGAAAAGGAATCTGATAACTCATTTTTTCATAAGACAAGATACTTTAATGAGTTATTAAGTAAGTGTAATACTGATGTAGTATCAGCATATGATATAGATGTTTTATTACCTGTATCTACATATCTCAAAGCTGAGAAGATGTGTAAGGATGAATATGATTTAGTTTATCCATTTGGTTTTGGTACACAGGAAAATCAAGTAAAGTGGCAGAAGAAAGTATTTGCATCTGATGAATTAGTAAGTGATTTTCTAAATCAGAATTTTGATTTCTCTATCTTTGAAAATCATTCTCAAAAGGATAGAGCACAGTGGGGACATGCACAATTTTTTAAGAGAACATCATATATTGAAGGTGGAATGGAGAATGAAAATTTTAAAGCATGGGGACCTGAAGATGAAGAAAAACATTATAGATTTCCTAAACTAGGATATAATATTGGTAGAGTTATTGATTGGGTTTATCATCTAGAACATTCAAGAGGAGATGACTCTGAGAGAACTAATATATACTTTCATGATAACTTAAAACTTATGGAAGACATAAGAAGTTTAAGTGAAGAAGAACTTAAAAATTATTACAATACTCAAGAGTATTTGAAAAAATATCATGATTGATCTTAAAGACACAACCTTTATTATTCCTGTAAAGATAGAGTCAGATGATAGACTCAGAAATGTAATTACAGTATGTTGTTTTCTATTAGAAAATTTTGATACTAAAGTAATTTTAAAAGAGGTAGATACAGAGTCTGTATTTAAAGAATCAGCATTACCACAGATCAGTGAATATGTAGAAGATTCAATTAAAAATCTAACACATGTTCATCAAGTTCCAGATGATTCTGTTTTCTATAGAATGAGATATTTAAATGAGATGTTAGCAATGGTTGAGACAGATGTTGTTGCTAACTATGACTCTGATGTTTTGTTACCAATAGATACCTATGTCAAAGCACAGGAGATGTGTAAGGGTGAATATGATTTAGTCTATCCATATGGACAAGGAATGTGGCAGAAACAAATATTTGCAGATGATGAATTAGTAAGTGATTTTTTATCTAATGATTGTAAGTTTGATATCTTAGAAAGACAGAGTAAAGATTATGATGCACAATCAGGTCATGTTCAATTCTTCAAAACTAAATCTTATATTGAAGGTGGAATGGAGAATGAAAACTTTAAATCATGGGGACCTGAGGATGCAGAAAGATTGTACAGATTTACTACTTTAGGTTATAATGTTAGTAGAATAAATGACTGGGTGTATCATCTAGAGCATGCCAGAGGTGAAAATTCATGGTATAATAATCCATATATGCAGAACAATACTAATCTTTGGGAATCACTTCAAAGGATGAACAAAGATCAGTTGAAGCAATATTATACCAATCAAGATTATCTGAAGAAATACAAATGATAGGTTTTAATTATCTTGGTAAGTTAGGTCAATTAGGAAATCAAATGTTCCAGTATGCCAGTGCATTAGGAGTTGCTGAAGGTATAGGAACATCATGCTGTATTCCTAAACATGATGATGTTATGGTAGATGCATTAGGTAATAGATTAAGAGTTGAATTATTTGATGCTTTTAAAATTAATCCAAAGAATGTTGGTTTTATACCAGCACAAGATTTACATGAAAGGACATATGAATTTGATGAATCATTTCTCAAATTGAATCCTGAGAGAGATACAAATCTAGTTGGTTTCTTTCAAACAGAGAAATACTTTACACATATTGAAGATAAGATTAGAGAAGAATTTACTTTTCAAGATCATATAGTAAATGAGTGTGAGGATATTATAGAACTATTTGAAGAACCTATTGCACTTCATATTCGTAGAGGTGATTATCTTAGAAACTCAATGAATCATCATAATCTTTCTTTAGATTATTATGAAAAAGCATTGAGTCATTTTCCTAGAGATCAGCAAGTAGTTATATTTTCAGATGATACTGAATGGTGTATGGAGCAGTTGCTATTTGTTGATAATAGATTTATAATATCAGAGGGAAATGGATCTTATCATGACTTATATTTAATGACTAAGTGTAGTGACTTTATAATATCTAACTCTACCTATTCATGGTGGGGTGCATGGTTAGCAAATACAGGAACTGTAGTAGCACCTGATACTTGGTTTGGTCCTAATAATGCACATAAATCATTAAAGGATTTATATCCTTCTCATTGGAAAGTAATTCCTTCTTAATTACTATGACTTGGAATGTTGTTACAGTTGCCTTTGGTGACAAGAAATATAAAAAAGGACAGAAGTTTCTTGATAGACATTCACAGAAATGTGATGCTAATTTTATTGGATATACTGATGTAGATCTATTAGAATCAGATCTTTATAAACAGAATCCAGAGTGGATGTCTTCTGAAAATAATTATGGTTGGTTTGCATGGAAACCATATTTTATTTTAAAAACTATGGAAGATCTTCAAGAGGGTGATAAGATCTTTTTCATAGACACTCTTGATATTTTTCATCCAGATATTTTTCAATTTGTTGATGAAGTTATGGGAGATGATCCTTGTCTTCTACCACTTGGTGGTTCAAGAAATGGAGATATGACAAAGAAAGATTGTTTTGTTTATATGGATTGTGATGAAGAGGATTATCATGAGTCAAGACAATTAGAAGCAGGTTTTACTTTTTGGAAAGTATGTGATGAAGCAAAAGAAATATTGAGAGAGTGGTTAGAATGGTGTTTAGATGAAAAGGTTGGTGGTGATATGACTGGATTCTCAAATCTAAAAGAGGATGATAATTTTCAAGAGTGTAGGCATGATCAAAGTATCCTTACCAATATGGCAGTAAGGGATGGTTTATCAGTTGTTGATTCTAACATTCGTAATTTGATTGAATGTAATGCTGATTACTGGTATGAAAGAATGAGTAAAGGTGAGGTTCAACCTTACAGACCAATTGATACTTTTATGTTAAAGATAAGAGATAATGTTGATTACATGAAGGCAGATATTACTGATAGTATTATTCTTACAGTTCATAATCAAGAAGATATAATCAAACATGTGTTAGCAGGTATTGAGAATAATACTAAGGGTTCTTATGAACTAATAATAGTCATAGATGGATGCACTGATAATACAGAGAAAGTTATACTTGATTATATGAAAGGTTCTTCTTTAGCAAATAACCTAACAATTAGGTATGCTGATAATGTATTTGAAACTAAAGCTAATAATATTGGATTGAAGGAAGCAATTGGTAAGTATGTTATAATAGTTCAAGATGATATGGTTATTAATGAAGAGGGTTGGAATGAAAGATTAAGAAAACCATTCAATGCATTTGATGATGTCTTTGCTGTTACTGCTAGAACTGCACATAACTATGTCTTCAATCCTGATTCTCCTTATATTGGTATGAAAGAGGATATTGATACTGATTGGTGTAATATAGTAGAACCATGTGATGAAGCAAATCAAAGTAATATGCCTAGAGATGTGTTTGCTGTAAGAGGCACTGTTAATCGTGGTCCTCTTATGATAAACTTAGAAGATCTTAAGGAACTTAATTACTTTGATGAAGCATTCTCTCCACAAGATATGGATGACCATGACCTTATGTTTAGAATGCGTAAGAAGTTAGGAAAAGTTTGTGGATGTTATTGGATTGATTTTGTATCAGATCCATCTTGGGGTGGAACCAGAAAAACTGGGCAGACTGCTCCTTGGTTATATAAAGCACAGCATAAGAATTGTAAAATTTTCTATGAAAGAAATGCTGATGTATTAGAAGAGTATCGTATTATTGAACACAGGGAGTTATCATGACTTATTCAAAAAGATTTAGTAGCAAATTTTTTGCTAGGTTATTAAAACCAGAAGGACAAAATCCTATTAGAGATAGAGCAACTTCCTTTGAAATTATTTTTAATTTATTAGATGAAAAGAAAGATAAAAGTAATTACTTAATTGTAGAAACAGGATGTATGAGAGGAGATCATACACCAGTTAGTAGTCCTTATGCTTTGGGTGATGATGGTGCTAGTACATACATCTTTGATGACTTCATAAACTATTATGATGGTGAGGTTCTTTCTGTAGATATTAAACAAGAGAATGTAGATTATGCTAATAAATTTACTTCTGAAAGAACAAATGTATATTGTAGTGATTCAGTAAAATTTTTATGGGATTTAGATCCTAGAAATAAGATTGATTTTCTATATCTTGATTCATTTGATTTAGATCCAAATAATCCTACTCCATCTCAAGTTCATCACATAAAAGAATTATGTGCATGTATGAAGAATATATCAAAGGGAACTATAATAGCAGTTGATGATCACTTAAATACACCAGAGTTTGATCAGTATAGATCTACTCTAACTCAAGGTGGTAAAGCAAGATATGTTGAAGATTTTATGAATGATATAGGTGCAGAACTTTTACATGATGGTTATCAAATTGTATGGAGGTTATGATGAGTGATGTTTTAATTAAAGCATATCATGGTGGTCTAGGAGATTGTTTACAATTTTCTACACTTCCAGAACAATTCTCAAAACAACAGGGAAGAGATACTTATGTTTTAGATGAATCTCATTTTAGAAACAAAGAAATCTATGATCTAGTGTGGGGATGTAATCCATATATTAAAGGAGTAAAATCTGGTCATTGGAATGCTGGTGATATACCAGAGATAAGATTTACAAATGAGAATGGATATCATAGTTGTATTAAAAACTGGGAAGAGTTACATGGATTGAAACCAACTAATGAGTATCCTAAAATTTATTATGAACCAAAGAAAGTAGAAGGATATGAAGATTGTATATTAGTAGATCTATCATCAATATCATTGAGACATGATGGTGATAAGAGTAGTTTTCCACCTGCATATGATCCAAAGGAAGTGATTGCTGAGTATGAAAAGATTAGAAAAAAATATCCTGATAAAAAGTTTATACAAGTTTTCTTTGAACAAAATCTTGGATCTAAATCTATTCAAATAGATTCTGATGATGGTGTTTTAGTAAAGTCTATTTTTCATTATTGTGATCTTATGAGATCTTCTTTTGGTATCATTGGTTTGTATAGTGGACAAAGTGCCCTTAGTGCTGCTATACTAGAGTATAATCCTGATCTTCTGAGTTTCTGTATGGTATCAGAAGCTGTGTATAAAAAACATAGTCTTCAAAGTGGGTTTATCTTTGATAAGTTAAACTATGTTATTATACCTGAGACTGAAGAAGTATTAGATACTTCTGTTCATTAATGGATTACTATCGCAACATTTTAATTACTGGATGTTCATCTGGTTTAGGTCAAGCACTTTTTAATAAAGTGTGGGAAGATGACACTCTAAATCCTTTTGGTCATTATAGGACTGAGGATGGAGATCCTCACGCTTTAATAGGTGACATTACAGATTCTGATTTCCCAGAAAAATTAGACAATTATATTAGAAAAAATAAAATTGATTGTTTCATCAATAATGCTGGTATCTATCAGGGAGATATTATAGATACCAATTTAGGATCTCAAATTAGAATACTACAAGTAGTTTATAAGTATTTTTTAGAGAGAGAAAAGGGAAGAATAATTAATATAAATTCTGTTGCAGGTCTTTATCCTAGTGCAAATGAATCAATATATTGTGCTTCTAAATTTGGATTAAAAGGATTTTCTCAATCAATACAACTAGAGGCAGTAGGAACAGGAATAGAAGTAACTGATGTTTATCTTGGTGGAGTTCAAACTAGAATGACACAGCACAGAGATAACTATGATGAATTAATGAGACCAGAAGATATAGCAGAGTGTATAATAGATCTAACCAACACTAAAACTTTTTATGTAAATGAAATTACTTTGAGAAGAAGAAATGTGTTTAGTCCTAATCACGTAATGTATGATTAAATGAAAGCAGCAGTTCTTGAAAAATTAAATTATCCTCTAGCAATCAGAGAGGTTTTTCCTACAGAATTATTACCAGGTCAAGTATATGTAAAAGTATTGGCTAGTGGATTATGTGGTGCACAGTTACATGAGATCAGAGGACACAGAGGTAATGAAAAGTTTTTACCACATCTTATGGGACATGAAGGTTGTGGAATAGTTAAAGAAGTAGGACCAGGTGTAACCACAGTAAAGGAAGGTGATAAAGTTGTAATGCATTGGAGACCTGGCTCAGGAATAGAATCAGAGTTTCCAAAATATCATTTAGGTGAGAAAATAATATCAAGTGGAAAGTGTACAACATTAAGTGAGTTTTCAATAGTTTCTGAAAATAGATTAACTAAAGTTCCTCATGATACACCAACAGTTCTTGCTGCTATGCTTGGTTGTTCTCTTACAACAGCATTAGGTATTATTGATAATGAATGTAATTTAAAGTTTGGAGAATCAGTTGCTGTAATTGGATGTGGTGGAGTTGGATTAAATTTAATTCAAGCAGCAAAAATGAAGAGTGCATATCCAGTATATGGTGTAGATATCAATGATAAAATGTTTGATCTCACACATCAAATTGGAGTTGATATCTTCACTTGTGATTTGGAATTTATTCCAGAAAAGGTTGATGTAATTCTTGATACTACAGGAGTGCCAGAGGTTATATCAAAAGCATTTGATAAACTAGCACCAAGTGGTAGATTGATTATGGTAGGTCAACCTGCACCAGGCACAGACTTGAATATTTTTAATCCTTTATCCATGTTTGATGGTCAAGGTAAATCTATAAGAGCATCACAAGGTGGTGGAACTAAACCTGATGAAGATATACCAAGATATATTAAACTTGCTAACAGAGAGATGTTAGATTTTAACACACTACATACTGATACATTTGCATTAGATAATATCAATGATGCATTTGACTTGCTAAAAACAGGAAATGCAGGTAGAATAATGATTAAGATAGGAGAAGATGACTAGTGAGAAAACAATGGACTAAAGAAGAACTGATTGCTTTTGAGGATCATATTGGTGATCTTTATATGGATAATCAACTTCCTTTTCTTTTTCATCTCTCTGGTGGAAATGAAGATCAACTGATTGAAATATTCAAAGATATTAAAGAAGGTGATTATGTAATCTCTAATCATAGAAATCATTATCATGCTTTACTTCATGGCATACCACCTGATGTAGTAGAGGATAGAATTAAGAATGGTAGAAGTATGTTCATCTATGATCGTAAAAGAAACTTCTTTGTTTCTGCAATCATAGGAGGAACACCTGCTATTGCTGCTGGCATAGCATGGGCATTGAAAAGAAAGGGATCAACCCAAAAGGTCTGGTGTTTTGTAGGAGATGGCACAGAGGATAATGGACACCTCTCAGAGGCAGTTAGATATGTAGAAGGATTTGATTTACCATGTAAGTTTATTATTGAAAGCAATGACAGATCATGTGAAGCATCTAATGAAGATAGATGGGGTAAGACAGCTCATCCAGAATATAATTCTGATTATGTTATTAAGTATCATTATGAGCCAACATATCCTCACTGTAGAAAACCTGGTATGATTGACTTATCTAAGACAGATAAGAAAACTGATAATGAATATTTTCCTCCACTTAAAGAACCAAATATAATGACATATTTGGCAAAGGATTGGGTAGCACCACAGACATCTTATAAAGATGCAATGATAGAATCAATGACTCATCTAGGAAAGTTAGGTGCTATTTTTATTGGATATAATGTTAAGTATGGAAATGCCATAGGTACATTGAAGAATGTTCCTGATGATCAAAAGTTAGAAACACCAGTAGCAGAAAACCTGATGGCAGGTCTTGCTATTGGAATGTCATTTGAAGGATTCTTACCAGTTCTTTATTATGAAAGACATGACTTTATGATGGTTGCTGCTGATGCAATTATCAATCATATTGATAAGATAGAAAGAATATCTCATGGTGAATTTAAGTGTCCTATAATTATCAGAGCAGTGACTGCTGATGCAGGTCCTTTCTACTCTGGTATCACACATTCTCAAGACTTCACTGAAGTATTCAGAAGAGCAGTTAGTTTCCCAGTTTTAGATCCAGTAAATGGTGCTGGTGTTACTAGTTGTTTACTTGCTGCTAGAAGAAGTGGAAAACCATGTATGATAATAGAAAGAAAGTCTAGGTATTAATGGAAAAGAAAATCCTAGTGATAGGAGACAGTTGTATAGATTCATATGCATACTGTAGATCTACAAGATTAGCACCAGATAAACCTGTTCCAGTATTGGAAGTTTTAGATACTGTCAATACACCTGGCATGGCATATAATGTTTTTCGTAATGTAGTATCTCTAACAAAGTTTCCAAAAGGAATAGATCTTTTAACAAATGAAAGATATGAAGATGTTGTGAAAACAAGATATGTTGATGCATTTAGTAATCATATGTTCATGAGAGTTGACTCTGTAGTTAATATTGATAGAATAAAGGATAATAATATTAGAGATGGTTATGATACAGTGATCATCTCTGATTATGATAAAGGATTTTTGACAGCAGAAGATATTGAGTACATATGTACCAATCATCCTCAGGTGTTTTTAGACACTAAGAAAATTCTAGGTAACTGGGCAAATGCTGCTAGGTTTATTAAGATCAACAATCATGAATATGAAAGATCTAAAGATTATTTTCAGAACACTAATGTTCAAGATAGGGTAATTCAAACTATGGGATCAGAAGGATGTTATTTTAATGGTAAACAATACCCTGTAGAACAAGCAGAGGTTATGGATTTATCTGGAGCTGGTGATACATTCATGGCAGCACTAGCAGTTAAGTATACTGAGACAGGAGATATAGATTCTAGTATTACATATGCAAATTCTTGTGCATCAAAAGTTGTTAAAAAGAGAGGAACTACAGTAGTATGAGAAAAGTTATTCTAACTGGATCTGATGGTTTTATTGGTAAATCATTTAAGAAAACTCTGAGTAAAACATGGGATATAGTAGAGGTTGAAAAACATAATTGTTGGAGTTTCTTATTAACTTTTAAAGATTGGAGTCAGGTTGATTTTATATGTCATCAAGGTGCTAACTCTTCTACAGTTGATAAAGATTTATTTGATATCTGGAAATCTAATACAGAGTTTAGTTTAAATTTATTTCAACTAGCAATAGAACATCAGATACCTGTAAAGTATGCATCATCTGCATCTGTATATGGTATGACAAATGATACAATGAATCCATTAAATTATTATGCCATATCAAAATTGACTGTTGATTATTGGGTTAAAGATCATATCAAAGAGTTCAAACATATTCAAGGATTTAGATATTTTAATGTGTATGGTGAAGGTGAAGAAGAAAAAATAATTAGAGATCAATCTAGTCCAATCAGTAAGTTTATTCATCAAGCAAAAACTGAAGGAATAATTAGAGTATTTGAAAATTCTAAAACTTACTTTAGAGATTTTGTTTGTGTAGATGATCTTTTAAATATCATATTAGATAATAC
>ENA-OSEY01002358-OSEY01002358.1-marine-metagenome-genome-assembly--contig:-NODE-2358-length-12268-cov-2.599213_pt1 | contig 12268 bp, 8 predicted proteins | sample MGYA00248465_ERZ534230 | MGnify/ENA primary metagenome ERZ534230 (study PRJEB26409, sample SAMN06344110) | marine metagenome | isolation source: Sea water from surface | place: Atlantic Ocean:Southern... | reverse complement strand
ACAGCGGCAGCTGAACCAGAAGAGGATCCTCCAGGCGTATGTCGTATGTTGTACGGATTTACAGTTGGGCCAGGCTGCCAGTAAGCAAATTCCGTTGTGACTGTTTTCCCAACTACAATCGCTCCGAGAGACCTCAATATGGCGACCAATTTTGCATCGGTTGACGGACGGTGATTCTCGTAAATTGTCGAACCATAGGTCGTTACAAAATCTGCAGTGTCGTAAACGTCTTTCACCGCTATAGGAACCGATGCCAGCGGAAGGAAACGCCAATTTTGCCTGGAAACAAGAAAATCAAGCTGTTTGGAGACATGATCCCAATTCAGTGTTTGCCAAGCCTTGATGGCTCCATCGATTTCTGAGATAAGTCTCCGCGTATCCTCTATGATTATTTCTGCATCAACACTTTTGTTTTGTATTTTTGAGATAATACCCTGGATAGAGGATATAGTTTCTGGTGCCTGATTCACGGTATTCACGCGCGCCACCTAAAATAATTGAACCAAAACTGCAAGTTTGACCGTGGTGCAAACCGAAAAATTAGTCATCACCTCAACAAATATAAAACTATCCTTGGGTCTTATTCGACACAAAAACATAACCAGAAATCGCCATAAATAAGGCGACTGCGACGTACCAGAAATTGGCGTCATATGTGAAACCTAGAAAGCCCGACAACGCTACAAAAGCATACACGCCACGCTCAAAACCATTCAGCGAACGAATTAGGAAACCATACGACGCTACTGACACTGCAAGCTGAACAAAAACAACTTCAACAACCGCCAGCATTGTTCCCCAAGTAACGTTAGGAAAAAGCATCAATTCCGGTGAAAATACGAATGCGAACGGGATAATGAAAGTTGTTAATGCGATCTTCATCGCGTCTTTTGCGGTGCTCAGAAATGTGGCTTCCCCTAATTTGGCTGCCGCAAGAACACTTACAGCCACCGGTGGAGTGAGCGTCGAGAACACTGCAAAATAAAATACAAAGAAATGTGCTTGTAGAGGGGGTATACCAATTTGCTGCATAAATGGAACCAATGCGAGTGCAACAATGATGTAAGCTACAGGAGTTGGTAATCCCATCCCGAGTATCAATGAAACGATCATGGCGCCCAATAGCAATATCAGCTGTGTGTCTGGCAGGTATTCCACCAGCGCTGAGCCGAGACGCCCCGACAGATTGGTAGTCAGCATAACCTGGCCAAGAGGTCCAACCGCAATCAGCAGCAACGAGAGGATAGCAACTAAATAGAAGCCCTCTTGAACGGCATCGTAGAGCTGTTGTTTTGTTGGTCTAAATTTTCCTTGGAACATTGCGAATAGCAAAGCAAGTCCAATACCCCACAAACCAGCTATTGCCGGCGATCGATAACCGAGCAAAAGCCACAACACTACGCCAAAAGAAATAATGAAGGTTGGCAACAAGCGTTTGATACGCTGAGTGTCAACCTTCTCAACAAGCTTAGGCAACTCATACCGACGAGCATAAACAGCAACTGCGATACAAACGCCCACTAGGTAGAGCAAACCAGGTATTAGAGCTGATAGCGCGACATCAATATAGGCTTTGTTGAGAAAAGAGGCGATTATAAAAGCAGCTAAACCCATGATTGGTGGCATGATCTGACCTGCGGTAGAAGCTGTGGCTTCAATGGCTCCCGCCATTGAGCCCTTATATCCGTATTTTCGCATCATTGGAACTGTCAAACGACCAGTCAAAACAACATTTGACACAGCTTGGCCCATGATTGACGCCACGATACCGGAACCAATTATCGCCGGTCCAGCAGCACCACCTGAAACTTTTCGGCCAGCAATCTTCCCAACATCAAGAACCATGTCAAGCATACCAACACCAAGAAGTATCGCGGCATAAATAATTAAAAAGTAAACGGAGTCTGCAGCAACTTGCGCAAGGTAATAAAAACCCTGGTTAGTCCCCAAACCAATGTAATTCATTACAAATTCAGGGTCATACTCTGGTGTCATGAACAGTGGATTTTCAATTAAATAACCTAAAAAGAAATATATTATTGATATGGTAATAATACTGGTTAGCAAGAGACCCCAATGTATAAGAGTCAGCATCAAAATAGACACCGTCATGATCCAGCCAAATATCATCTGCGTTTCTGTAAAGAACGGCTGAGTTTGCTCCAGAGAAACAGCATTGTAGCGCACATATCCCATGGCAACCGCCGAGAGAACAAAAGCAATGCTGGCAAAAGAGAGCCTCACGGCAAAAAATGGTTTAACAGCACCACTGACTTTTTCGTCTGCCAGGCTCCGAATAGCTAGCAGCCCAGTCATGATACAAGTCCCAAGAATAAAATTTGAGTAATGTTCGGAGGAATTCTTGACCAGCCCAAACGCTGACGCCGCAATATAAAAAGTCAGGATTACGCCGGTTATTAAAAACGGTAAGTCAACAAGTTTGCGAAGCTTAGACCACACAACATTTTCCTTCAAAAAACATACTCCCAGCCTGGTGACCGATAGGTAAGGTGACCTGCTAAGCGTTATTATTAAGGGCGGCGGCGTTAGCCACCGCCCGAAATGGCGTGTTATTAATTTGCTGCCGGATATGTCATTGGCGTGCAAAGTGGATTATCACTTTGTTTCCACCAACCAAGCTCTTTGTAGGCACGGACTGCACCTGGGTGAGCGTTATCATCTGATAGACCACAGGTCATCAATTCTGGAGACCAGACACGCCAAAGAGCATGCAACTCTCTCATTTTGGGTGCAATCTTAGCAACCGCCATGACAGTCTTATAGGCTTTTTCTTCATCGAAGCTCTCGTGCACCGCGGCATAAGCGCGATTCACACCGATGCCAAGCGGCTCAGACTGGTGAGGCAAAGTATTTGGTGGAAGCACAGTGTGCAACCATGTTGCCTGAAATTTTTTATTGAGTTGCTCGATGTTCTCTTTCGTTACACCAATATAACATAATTTTTTGCCCGTAGCCTCGTGCTGACGAACAACACCAGGGATCATGAACTCTTTGAAGTTTGGCTCTGCGCCCAGAGGAATGATGGCAGCATCTGTTGCACCATCAATAAGCTGTTGTGTCAACTGAGCTGGTGACATGTGCCTGATGTCCGTATTATCCGGTGTTATGCCAAACACCTCCTCAAGCAACAGGCGGGGGAACACTCCCCAATCAGACTGACCACGCAAACCAAGTGAGATACGCTTGCCCTTGAGATCAGACATGGTTTTTAACGAACAGTCATACGTACCTAAAAACTTACCCTGCGCCCACCAGGTTTCACCGTAGAGCAGTTTCCATGGGACTTGAACCGGCTCAGGAACGAATTCCTTCATTTCCTTCGAGCCACCGGCATATGCGACTTGAATCAGTGTATCTTCTGTTTTAAAGACAGAGGATTTCTGTTTGCGCTCATTTCTGCCCATCTCTCTAATATTGTACATGTAGCCTGGAGTTTCCTGAGGCAAAAGAACAACGTCTGAACCATCTTTAATCAGCTGGTTCATCATAATCGTATCACCTGCCATTGGACCACAGCCAAAGGGGCAAAGTAAAATTGGAACAGTCTCTGCTGCATTAGCACTCAACTGCCCGCCGAGCGCCATTGCACCTACAGCGACGGCACTAAGAGCTTTGTTGAAACGCATTTTCTTCAAAAACATAAGTGACCTCCCTTTTGTCAAAACTGGCTTTGTAATTTTCCTATTCACAGTTCATGAAAGCAAAGCCTCTCATCATGTCTGCGTCAACAATAATTCGTATCCCTTTTCGCAATTGGTTGTTCATGTAATCGAAAATAGTGGCTGGTCAAATTCCACCAACGCGCCATCTTCTGCGAAAATCATCTCAACCGTTCCATCGGCCGTGCACTCCACCGCTGTAAATAATTTCATAACCTCTATCAAACAGAGAGTGTCACCTTTTTTAACCTCTTGTCCGGTAATCACAAATGGTGGCTCCTCTGGTGATGGTTTGCTGTAAAAGGTGCCAACCATCGGTGATTTAATAATATCACCTTTACCTGTCGTCGCCTCGCCAGCATCAGCTGTATCAATTGGTTGAGGCGTGGCTTGGGTCATCGGCTTACTTGTTTTGGGCGCATCGATATTCGATAAACTTGCATCAGGGATTGCCGCGCTTTCTATCGGGGATGAGCCTTGCCCTCCCTTCCTTACAACCATCTTAATGCCATCAATCTCCAAAACGACCTCTGTACATGAAGACGTGTCAATCATTTTGAGTATTTCACCAACATCAGCGTAAGACAGCGCCATTATCTTCCTCTTCCAAAAATTTTATCCAACGTTGCTCAAAAACATTTTTGCTAGGACTAGTTTGTGGTTTGAAGCTTTTAACACAGTGTAAGTTATTCAATCATTTTTTGTGACTCGAGGTCTGATACGTAATCAGCAGCCGTTCGCCGCAATTCTGGCAATAGTCTTTTAAGTTTTGCAAGCGACAATCTCGCCTCTGGCGCTGAGAGTGCCATGGCAGCAAACACCCGCCCATCTGACGTCCTCAGTGGCACAGCAATACAATAAACACCATCCATGAACTCTTGATCATCAATGCTAAAATCTTGTGCACGTATTTTTTTTAGGTCCGCAAGCAAATCTGGAATCTTGGTTTTCGAACGCGAGGTGTAGCGTTGCAATTCAGTCTTGGAAAGCCATGTCTCAGCGTCTCGAGAAGGTTTTAGTGCTAGCATCAGTTTGCCTATGGAAGTGCAATGCACCGGCACCTTACTGCCAGCCTCAAAATGAAGGCCTAGAGGCCAAGACGCCTCCACACGATCGTGATAGACAACATGATTTGCGGCCAATGCACCAACATTTACAGTTTCATTTACACGCTTTACCAAACGCTCCAAATGGATTCTTTGCGGGCTACTACCAGTTCTATTTGCCAAAACCTCATGTGCTAATAATGACAAATTCTTGCCTACTATATAACCGGTAAGAACTGGGTGCCGTTGAACATATCCACATTCAACCAGAAAATTTATCAGCCGATGAGCAGTAGGTTTGGGTATGCCAGTCGCTTGCACGATTTCTGACATCTGCACGGGATAATCTCGATTAGCTAAAAGTTCGACCAACGCGAGTGCCTTACCGGCCACGCCATGCTCTTTCATGCCATCGACACGCGATGACGATGAGTCATGCACAAGTGTGACCGAGGAACCAGTCATTGACTATTCCAAATAAGCTCTAAATTTATCACATAGTCCACGTTCATAAATGCAATCTATTTCTCACTAACCAATATTGTTGACATAGCCAGAGCCGAAACACAAGATAGGGTTTCAATTATTGAGATAAAAAGTTTCAAATACAAGTTAGTTTCAACACGAGTTTATGAAAAAACAGAAATCAAAATTCGCTAAAGTTTTAATCGCAAATCGCGGCGAGATTGCGTTAAGGGCCGTGAAAACTGCAAGAAAACTCGGATTACAGAGTGTTGCAATATACTCAACAGCCGACAAATCATCGCAACATGTGATTCAGGCAGATGAGGCTATCTGCATCGGGCCTGCACCAAGCTCGAAAAGCTACCTGGTAAAAAACGCAATAATCCATACAGCACTGAGGCTTTCATGTGATGCGATTTACCCAGGGTACGGATTTTTATCTGAAAATGCAGAATTCGTTGATTTATGTGAGGCCAATGATATCAAATTCATTGGTCCCGCAGCGGAATCCATTCGTGAGATGGGTGATAAATCAACCGCTCGAAAGTTAGCCGTCAAAAATAATGTACCCGTAGTACCTGGTTCAGATGACGCCTACGACTCCGAGGACGAAGCGCTGCTCGCCGCAAAATTTATCAACTATCCACTTTTGCTAAAAGCGCGCGCAGGCGGTGGCGGAAGAGGAATGCAAATTGTCAAAAATGACACAGATTTTGCTAACGCTTTCCAGCGTTGCAGTGCGGAAGCAAAAAATGCATTTGGCGATGGGCACATTTACATAGAGAGATATTTTGAAAAAATTCGCCACATTGAAGTTCAAATTTTTGGCGACGGGCGAGGCAAAGCCATAGCGCTTGGAGAGCGCGATTGCTCTGTTCAACGCCGTCATCAAAAATTGATTGAGGAAGCGCCGGCTTCGATACTCAGCCCAAGGTCACGAAAGCAGCTACATAAAACTGCCGCTATGTTAGCGGCTGGCGTGAAGTATGAAGGCGCAGGAACCATTGAGTTCATTTATGACCCAAAAACCACAGAATTTTTCTTCATAGAAATGAATACGCGGATTCAAGTTGAACACCCAGTGACAGAGATGCTTATCGGAATCGATCTGGTTGAGGCTCAATTTCTGGTTGCGCAAGGTAACTCATTAAATAATGTCTTTCCGAAGCAAAACCATTCTGGGCACGCAATAGAATTCAGAATTAATGCCGAGGATTGGGAGCAGAACTTCACGCCAAATCCAGGCAAAATAAGCCAATGGTCTCCGCCAAAAATGGCTGGCGTGCGCATCGATACTGCTGTTTACGAGGGCTATCACGTGGTACCATTCTACGACTCGATGATCGCAAAACTTATCATACACGCGGGAAGCAGAGATCTGGCTTTGTTAAAAGCAAAAGATGCGTTTCAAAGATTTTCTATAGATGGCATAAAAACCACGTCTGGCTTCCATCAAAAAATGCTCAGAAATGACGCTTTTCTGAAAAATGAAATCTATACGCGTTGGGTTGATGAAGTATTCTTGGGAGATAACAAATGACTGCAGTCGGAGATGTGCGACTTATTGATGTTACATTGCGTGATGCTCATCAGTGTTTATGGGCAACGCGAATGACAACAGCCATGATGCGACCAATGAGTTCGGCACTTGATGATGCAGGCTTTGAGGCTATTGACCTTGTTGGTGGTGCTGTTTTTGATGTTTGCGTCAGATATTTGCGAGAAGACCCCTGGGAGCGCATGCGCATTCTAAGCGAATGGATTTCAAAAACGCCACTTATCATTCATACACGTGGCCAAAGTCTCTTTACTTTTGAGTTTTTCCCAGACGATGTGGTTTCGCTATCGGCCGAACGATTTGCGGCAAATGGGATGCGTTATCATACTCCATATGATGCTCTCAATGACATTAGGAATCTTGAAATCCCAATTACTGAGGCAAAGCGTCATGGCCTTACAGTTGTGCCTGGAGTAGTGTTTTCAGAAAGCCCAGTCCATACCGATGATTATTATGTCGAGAAAACCAAGCAAGTTTTGGCGCTGGGGGTTGATGGAATTTTTATCAAAGACCCCAGTGGCTTACTGAGGCCTGAACGCGCCACGACACTCGTCCAAAGTATGAAAGCGGTTATGGGTGACATAAAATTGCAACTGCATTCGCATTGTTTGTCAGGTCTTGCGCCTTACACAGCGCTTTGCGCAGTACAGAATGGAGTCGAAGTCGTGCATTCTGCAACGGCGCCACTGGCAAATGGCGCGTCACATCCATCAACCCAAGGACTCACAAAAAATCTACGGCGTATGGGTTATAGTGTGGATATCGACCTAGCCAAAATCGATGAAGTGGCAGAGGTTATAAAATTCATTGCAGCAAAGGAAGAAAAACCGCTCGGCAAAATTGCCGAATATGATGCTTTTCATTTTCATCATCAGGTTGCTGGAGGAATGATCTCGAATTTAGAATATCAGCTTAGCACAGTTGGCTTAGCTGATCGGTTAGATGATATTCTTCAGGAAGCCGGCAATGTACGTGCCGATCTTGGTTATCCTATTGTTGTTAGTCCCTTTGCTCAGTATATCATCACGCAATCAGTGTTGAATGTTGTAGCGATGGATAATGGAAAAGAGAGATTTTCTAACGTGCCTGATGAAGTAAGGTTATATGTTCGTGGCGGTTACGGAGAAATAGCAGGTGAGATTGATCCAAACTTGTATGACCGCATAACAAAAGGAGCCGAGCCAATCAAACAGAGACCAGGTGAATTGGTACCCCCCGCTCTGAAAAAAGCCCGAGACCGGCTTGGTCCGAATGCAAGTGATGACGATGTCCTTCTCTCAGTTTTTTACGACAAAAAAGAATTTGATGCCTTAAAAGAGAAGGGCCTAATTGATACGTCCTATCCTATTATGGATACACCACTTAAAACCCTCATTAAAGGAATTACATCGAGGAGCGATATTACAAGCTTCCACTTTATCGAAAACAAAAATAGCCAAGAGATATTAAAATGAGCAACCCTTGCATTGTGACCTGCGCTATCACCGGCGCAATACCAACTAAAACTGACAACCCAGCAGTGCCAGTCACTCCGAGCGAACAAATTGAGTCTACCCACGAGGCCTTCGAGGCAGGCGCCACTCTTGTTCATATTCATGTTCGTAATAAGGATCAATCCCCAGGTTCAGACCCAGACAAGTTTGCTGAAATTCAGGAGGGGGTTAAGAAACATTGTCCAAAAATGATAATTCAATTTTCAACTGGTGGGCGTGGTCGCGATCAAAGTCAACGCGGTTCAATGTTGCATCTAAAACCTGATATGGCCTCCCTAGCAACTGGCTCGGTAAATTTTCCAAAAAGTATATATGAAAATCCGCCTGAATTTGTGGATGGTTTGGCCAAGACCATGTTGGAACACAGTGTTAAACCTGAAATTGAGGTATTTGACCTTGCTATGCTCTACAATGCTGTTTCGCTCATTAAACGCGACTTGTTGAAAAATCCACCACATGTCCAATTTGTCATGGGCATTCCCAACGCGATGCCCGCCCGCCGCTCAATTTTAGAATTCTTGATCCAAGAATACAAAGAACTTATTCCAGGTGGCACATGGACAGCTGCTGGCATTGGAAGACATCAATTTGAAGTTGCCCAGTGGTGTCTCGAATTAGGGGGGCATTGCCGAACTGGGCTTGAAGACAATATAAAGTTTGATCGTGACAGATTAGCGAAGAGCAACGCTGAACTCGTTAAAAAGCTGGTTGATGCAATGCCAAATTTTAATCGGCGACCTGCTACCGCAGCTGAAGCGCGTGAATTACTTAGTCTGAAAATTTAATTGTTTTTCCTGGCAAAAATTGGCGAACAGTGATCTCTTTGATCTAAATGTCGAGTAAAAGCCTGCTACCTCACGCGTCCTTCAAAATCATGTCTGCCAGTTTTTCGCCAATCATAATAGTGGGTGCATTGGTGTTGCCAGAAGTGATTGATGGCATGATTGAGGCATCTGCAACACGCAAATTAGACATACCATGCACTCGCAACTGGCTATCAACAACTGCCATATTATCCTGTCCCATCTTGCAGGTGCCGGTGGGGTGATAAATGGTTGTTGCCGTTGATCTGGCCCAATCAAGAATGGCGTTATCATCATCGCGGCCAACGCCAGCACCAGGCGCATATTCCTCAGTAATTAAATTCTTTAGTGGGGCAAAATCACATATTTTCCGGGCAATTTTTATACCAGCCACCAAGGTATCAACATCTGTTTTGGTGGCCAGATAATTTGGATGGATAGCTGGATAATCATATGGCGAGGCAGATCTCAAAGCGATCCGACCTGTACTTTCTGGGCGGAGTTGCAAAACAGATGCGGTAAACGCCGAAAATTTATGGCTGCCCTCGGCTGGATTGTCCGCACTGAATGGTTGAATATGGAACTGAATGTCTGGACACTCCAATTCAGCGCGTGTTTTCAAAAAACCAGTTCCAAGACTGGCTGCCATCGCCATCGGCCCAGACCGATTTAACGCATATTGAAATGCGATGGCCGCCAGTTGAAACATGTTTTTTGTCTCGGTGTTAATGGTGCTAGCTCGGCACTTAAATACCGGTCGGGCCTGCAGATGATCTTGTAGATTTTTGCCTACCCCCGGAAGTTGATGCAGCACGTCGATACCGTGCGGGCGCAATTCTGCTACATCGCCGATACCAGACAACATCAATAATTGTGGGGACCCAATTGAGCCCGCTGATAAAATAACCTCTCGGCGCGCAGATATATCAACAGATTTTCCTTGAATTTTACACCGCACACCCGTGACATCATTGCCATCAATTAACAATTTTTCACTATGTGCATTGGTAAAGATTTGAAGATTTGAACGTTTCCGAGCAGGCTTTAAATACGCAGCCGCGCTGCTGCACCGACGCCCGTTCTTCATCGTCATCTGAAAGTAACCTACACCTTCTTGATCCTCACGATTATAATCTACCGTTCGGCGATACCCAGCTGCCGTTGCAGCCTCCAACCACGCCTCTACAATTTCTCGGTCAACCTTATTTTCTGATACGTTGAGTGGGCCGCCAACACCCCGTTCTTCAGCCGCTGCACCCTCCCAGTTTTCAGCTCGCCGAAAGTAGGGCAGCACGTCATTCCAGCTCCACCCTGTATTACCAAGCTGACGCCAATGATCAAAGTCCTGCGGTTGACCTCGCACATATAACAGCCCATTAATCGAGCTGCTTCCACCCAGCACCTTACCACGTGGCCAGTCTATCGTCCGGCCATTTAAACCCGGATCGGCCTCGGTTTTATAGCACCAGTCAGTCTTTGGGTTGCCCATAGTTCTGAAATAACCGACGGGTATGTGGATCCAGGGTGAATTGTCAGCGCCACCCGCTTCAATCAATGCAACTGATACTCCATTGTTTGCTGAAAGCCGGTTGGCAACCACACAACCTGCTGAACCCGCACCAACAACCACATAGTCAAATTCCAACTCAAACCATCCTTATATGAGAGAACTGACACTTCAAATTTCTAAAATTGAATCTAAAAACGATTGGGACTCTCATTTTCGATCCGTATTAACTTGAGGCAAAAAGTTCACCTGTACTCTTTTCGTCCAACTTTAGACACTCGGTCTCACGAGAAAGATGCTGCTCCGTAGCCGGCTCGTCGGCCGAAAACCAATCCAGACGTTAAACCCGAGCCTCCAGGGTAACCGTTATAGAAGACACCGCCCACCAACTCACCACATGCGAACAATCCCCGTATCACATCAGTAGAATTTTTCATAACCGCACCGTTGGGAGAGACTTTCAATCCACCATAGGTAAAAGTGATGCCACCAGTTACCGGATAAGCTCGGAAAGGGGGACTATCGAGCGGTTGCGACCAATTTGATTTGGGCAAAGTCAAGCCAGTGGTACATAAACCGTCCAAAGCAGTTGGATCAAAAGCGTCCGTCGGACCGCAGGCTGAATTGAATGCCTCGATTGTTTTTAACGCGTTATTTTGGTCTAAGCCTGGCATCTTTTTTATCAAGGCCTCAACACTCCCTGCCTCTTCAAAGTGTGCCTCTTTGAAATGATACTCGTCGTACAAAAGATCGGTTACCTTACTATCAAAAATTTGCCAGGCTTTTTGATCAGGTTGTTCTAAGACACGTCGCCCAAATTGCGCATAGGTGTAGTTACGGAAATTTTCACCCTCATCGACGAAACGATTGCCATCCTGATTAATCATTATCCCAAGGAAATAACAAATTTTTCTGTACATCTTCCGCTCTATTGGCGGCAAGTGCAAACCTCCATAGTCAGGCATGTGCAAATCCATTGGGGTTGCGTGGCATTCTCCATATAGGCCATGCTTCATCGCACCGTTCTCGAGCGCCATCCTGATGCCATCGCCAGTGTTGTTTGGTGTGCCTCTTACTTTCGCACCTTTCCACTTATCGCCAATGAATTCCACGCGCATGTCCTCGTTTGCCTCAAATCCGCCAGATGCAAGGATTACCGCATCAGCCTCATGTTTTTCTCCATCCACAAGAACGCCATCTATTTTATCAACACTTTTGGTTAGGTCAGTCACACAATGATTGTATTTTATTCTGCCGCCTAATTTGGTGTATGCAGCCAGCTGCTGTTCAAAAAGTCCGACGCCTTCATTTGCAGCAGCGACAGCCAACCCACCCCAGAATATAAAGCGTCCGTTCTTTTTATAAGATTGACGAGAATAAATCGGTTCGAACTTTACACCGTGGCTTGAGAGCCAACTCATAGCTTCGTGCGATTGTGATATCAAGTATTCCTGCTCCTCGCTCAGAGGACGGCCGTTATTAAAATTCTGAAGATCTGCCGCGAATTTGCTTTTTGTATAAGAACCGAAATCAGTAATTTCCAATCTCTCATCTTCAGGATCCTTGAGCAAATCCCGCAAGCTATCTAAACCATCAAAACAGAACCGCATTGCACCAGCTGTATATTTCGTATTTCCACCCGCAAGAATTTTTTCCGCTTTTTCATGCATCACCACTGACGCACCACGTTCCAATGCCGCAATGCCAGCGCACATG
>ENA-OSEY01002356-OSEY01002356.1-marine-metagenome-genome-assembly--contig:-NODE-2356-length-12273-cov-9.123565_pt1 | contig 12273 bp, 15 predicted proteins | sample MGYA00248465_ERZ534230 | MGnify/ENA primary metagenome ERZ534230 (study PRJEB26409, sample SAMN06344110) | marine metagenome | isolation source: Sea water from surface | place: Atlantic Ocean:Southern... | reverse complement strand
TCAATCGCAATTCCAGTGCCTGCAGTATATTCGGTGTTAGTATCAGTAGAGGATATCACACCATTTGTAATGTCAATGTTAGTTCCCGCAGTCAACGCTGCCTGAGCATCAGCATCTGTATACTGAGTAATGGTTGAGGATATAGCGTTGTTGCCGTCAATCGCAATTCCAGTGCCTGCAGTATATTCGGTGTTAGTATCAGTAGAGGATATCACACCATTTGTAATGTCAATATTTGTCCCAGCTGTAAATGCTGCTTGTGCATTTGCATCTGTATACTGAGTAATGGTTGAGGATATAGCATTATTTCCGTCAATCGCAATTCCAGTGCCTGCAGTATATTCCGTATTCGTATCTGTGGAAGATATTACACCATTTATAATATCAATGTTAGTGCCTGCTGTAAGTTTGTCACTTAAATCATTATATGATCCTGAACTTGCAACAGTTGATAGCCCTAAAACATTTCTTGCTGAAGCTGCATCTGCTGCTGTGATAACACCCACCATAGGTGCAGTTGATGAACCAGTTCCTCCATTCCCAATTGGCAAGATTCCTACAACATCATCAGTTAAATCAACTTTATTTACTGTAATTTCATTATTACTAATTGTGAGATAATCTTGACCAGTTATTGTTAGAGCAGAGCCGGATGAATTGGAATATAAAGCATATGGCACACTCAACAACTGAGTGGTATCTTCAGCGATATAATTAAACCCCCCTTCAGGGTCAACTTCAACTTTTAAATAATATGGCCCATCTGACCAATCTATTGACTCCATTTCATCTGCTGAAAGCCCCTTTCCAATAATCATTGTAGCTAATCCATTAGTATTTGTAGTCACGGTATGCTCCTCTGAATATACGCTAGATCCGTTTTGAGAACTTTTAAGTATTGAAATTCTAAAGCTGATTTCTTCATTAGACATTAAATTTCCTGACGCATCTCTTACGACCGATTGATATGTAAAATTATTAGGTGATTGCGAATAGATATCATTAATAAATAAAGCTAAAAAGAGACAAATTATTAGTTTTTTCATTGCTTGTTTACGGCTACTTTAAAACTACGGAATAATCCGCAAAAATTATAAAACCCCAAAATATAAATACCTTCAGAATAAGAACTAAAATCCAGAGAAAATTCGTTTTCATTGAATGAGTGATCATAAATTTCTCTTCCTGCCGTATCAAAAACTACTACTCTTAATTCATCTGAAAGTTTTTCCATAGAAATGTTTACAATTGAAGATGTAGGATTTGGAAAAACAGATATTTTTATACTATTGTAATCTCTGCAGTCGAATACATCTATAATATAAGCATACTGTACGCCTTGGATAAAATCTAATTCAAGTATTGATGAATCAACTTTTTCAATTGTATTTACTTTAATCTGACCTATTGTATAACTTAAAGAAACCTGATTAGATTTTATTTCACCTCCACTAGTTGTTACGGTTTGCTGTGCTGATAAATAAGATCCTAGGAAAAAAAATGTAGCTATTAATTTTAATCTCATTTTACATAAGGAAAAGAAGAATGGTGCAAGATAATTTTTAAATCCCCGTTATTATTTCTCTTGTACACAAAACTATACTCAACTTTTGTTTTTCCACCATCATTGTCTGTAAAAAAATAATTGCCCATTGCAATTGCTATGTCATTGATAATATTGATAGAGTTGTTTTCAAAATCTACTTTTACCCATGGGTTTAGAGCAAATCCTTTATCCTCACTGAAATCAGAATCAGAGCCTATAAAATAAGATAGGGCTGCTTTAACATCTCCTCTAAACTGAGAATCCGATGCTTTAGTTGGCTTAAACTGAACTATGCCATTTTCATAATCATACATTTTATTAATGAAATCAATAGTAAACATTCTACACTCTTTTAAAGAGTCTTTTAGTTCTCCTATTTTAACAATTCCTTTTCCCCATTTTTCTTGGGCCTTTTCGATTTCTTGAATTTTCATAATAGTTAGACAAAATTAATTATAATTTTATGCTTTTATATGAAAAAACAAATTTCTATTTCAAAAACCGGAAAATATTCACAAATTGGAAAAAGCTCAAAAAAAATTAATAATGTATGGATTGTTTTACACGGCTATGGAATGCTAAGTGAATATTTTGTAAAGAAATTTGAATGCATTATAGATGAAACAACTTTAGTAATTGCACCTGAAGCAACTAACAGGTTTTACTTAGCAAATAATTATACACGAGTTGGTGCTAGCTGGATGACAAAGTTAGATAGAGAACAAGAGATTAGTGATAACATTTTATTTTTAGATAAACTTTTTTCAATAATAAAAAGAGAAATTGGGCACAATAACTTTAAATTAAATACATTAGGTTTTTCTCAAGGGGGGCCTACACTTGTTAGATGGCTAATGTCTAATAAATTAAATACTAATTCCTTGATTTTATGGGGCTCTGATATTCCAAAAGACTCATTAGTAATTGAGAATAAATCTAGGTGGAATTCTATGAATCTTAAGATTGTTATTGGAAAAAACGATGAATACATTAATGAAGAAAAAAAACAAGAATTTGTTGGAGTTGTTAAATCATATGGGCTAAAATATGAATTGATTGAATATGAAGGAAGTCATAAAATTATTGAAGAAGAACTTAAAAAGATTGCTAATAGCTTATGACTGAAAAAATTGAAAATTTAAATAAAGAATTAAGCTTAACTTTTAAAAGACTAAGTAAGTACTCAAACCAAGAAATTAATTTTAAGCCAAATTCAAAAAAATGGTCTATAGGTGAAAATATGTATCACTTATGGCTAACAGAAATTACCACAGAAAAATATATTAGAAAAAAAACCTCTTATCCTGATACTCTTGTAAATGTTAGTAAGATTGCAAAGCTTAGGTTGAAATTATTAAAACTTATTTTTTTTCTTGGGCTAAAATTTAAAGCACCAAAAATAGTTGTTGATCCAATTCCTGAGAATGTTGATCTACAGGAGCTTAAAAATAAATGGTTAAAATCAAGGGATTCATTTGAAATACTAATTAATAATTTGGATGAAGAAATTCTTAAAAAAGGTATTTTAAGGCATCCATTGGCCGGAAGAATTGACATGAATATGACTTTAAACTTTCTGCTATCTCATTTTATACATCATAAGAAGATTATTCATAAATTAGAGAAAAAAATTAATCTATGAATTGGGAAGATTGGTACGTAAAAAACAGATGGATACTCTGGTCTGTTGTTGGTGGTTACCTCCTTTTAAGACTTCTTGCTATACTCTAAACTTATTTAGATGATGTCCCATCTCTGTTAGGCTTTCTTACAGACGGCCATCCCCTAGCTCTCATCATTCTACCTGTCCTTGGATTTACACTACTTTCAGGTAAAACTCTTTTTTCTCTTGAAGCCTGATCTGGATCTTCACTTGCCTTATAAGCAAGAATTGCAGTCAGAATAACATTATTTTTTAAATCATCGAAAACTATTTTATCGTAACTATCAAGATTAGTGTGCCATGTATAATTCCAGTATTCCCAATCTAAAGCACTTAAGTTAAAAGCGGGAACACCTGCAGCAACAAAACTAGCATGATCAGTTCCACCAGAACCAGGCATTCCTGGGAAATCGGTTTCAATATGTTTAGTTACATCTTGAGGGACGGATGATAACCAATCGGAGAGATAATCGTATGAGTTAAGAAATCCTTGTCCACTTATACTCACAACCCTACCTGTTCCATTATCTTGATTAAATACTGCTTGAATATTTTCAACAATATTTGGATAATCTTCAACAAAAGCTCTTGAACCATTTAAGCCTTGTTCTTCACTTCCCCAATGACCAACCATTATAGTTCTTTTTGGGTTTGGGTAAAATTTCTTTAATATTCTCATCGCTTCCATCATGACAATTGTACCTGTCCCATTGTCTGTTGTACCTTGTGATCCATCCCAAGAGTCAAAATGAGCAGATAAAATTACATACTCATTTGGCTTTTCAACACCTTTAATTTCTGCAAGTGTATTAAATGTTGGTACATCCCCTAATTCTTTTGATGTTGAAATAATTTTAACAGTAGGAGTAGTTCCATTTTCTACCATTCTATATAACATGGTATAGTCTTCTAAATTTACATCAACATTAGGTATCTTATCAGTTCTTGCACTAAAAACTTTATTTGCACCAAAAGCTCTGGACCAATAACTTGAGATTAATCCTACAGCACCTGCATCTTCAAATGCTTTACTTATATCTCTGTAACCATATCCAGTTTTTCTAATATTTGAATACCAATTCTCACTAATCTTATCCCTTTGTTCTTTCATTTTTTCAAAAGATTCAGGTGTAGCATATTCCTCCCATTGTGAATCTGGCCTACCTGTTATTTGGTTTTGACTAACTAAGATAAATTTACCTTTGACTGTTTTTAACCAACTATCAAAATCTTCTTTATTATCGATTTCAGGAACTTTAGTTACCTCAGCTGTTACGCCTCTTTTGGATGTAGAAGGGCTCCATGCTAATTGTCGACCATTTAGCGTTCTTACTCTTGGTTTTAACATATCAATATGAGTGATTCCTCTCTCCCATCCTCTCCAAATTCCCCATTGGTGTAAGTATGAGTTTATTCCCCAACTTTTATATTTTTCTACTGCCCAGTCATGAGCATTTTTCATTTGTGGAGTTCCTACTAATCTAGGTCCCACTATATCAAATAATTCATGTGATAACTTTTCCACATGAGAATTATTCTTAACCTCATCGATAATATTTTTAATTACACTGTCAGAATTTTGAGCATTTAAAAAAGAGATTATTAACAAAAAAAAGAGAGAGATAAATTTTTTCATAATTAGTATTTTAATTTATTCTGGAGTCCGTTATAAACATTACACCAGTGTTATATTTTGGAATATAATAATTAAAGTTATGTTTATTTAAAATTTGATTTATAATTTTTTCTTGCAATTTAGGAGATTGTCCTGTAATTAATTCTAAATCGAGGTCATTATCAAATGAATTTAAGAGAAGATATTCTTCAACTTTAATTAGCGACTCTTCATGGCTAAGTCCATGTAAGTCAATGATTTTTTTCATTTAATTATTTTTCGAAAGACTGGCTTTCACCAATTTTAGAGGATCTAACATTGATCGTTTCTTTCTTGCTTGCTTCTGTTACAAAGGCAATCATCCTAATGTTATCTTTATTGAACTCACTGGGTATAACATATTGAAATTCTTTTTCAAATTCCTTATCATGGCCAAGCTGATCAGATGGTATTTGGTCTCCAAGAAGTCCAGTTATTGACTTTCTTAAAACATCATTGTGCTCATAATTTTTTATTGGATCACCTTGATAGTAAGAAGTCCAGTTCCTTTGATCATAAATTAATTTATCTTCAACTATGTATAAACCTAATTTTAAAGCCTTATAATTATAACCCATCTTGAGTTTAACCTTAATAGTTAGCATATCACCATCCAAAGATGAATCCATAGCTAATGCAGCATATGATTTATTTGAAAGTTTTCCAATTACTTCTGAGAGATTTGCAGGTTCAGGGGGGGTCCATCTTGCTTTTCTATCTATAAAAGCTGTTGGAAATCCTGTAACACCAAAATGACTTCTTAATGTTGATTCTTGTCCAAATTGCATAGGGTCACCTTGGTGAATGGCAATTACAATAGCATCATTAGTTTGTTTTTTTAATTGTTCGATCGCATAAGAAACCCTCGTGCAATATCCACACCATGTGCCAGTATAATCCTCCACAAGAACATATTGTTTATATTCGATGGGGACTTGATTTACAACTACCTGTTCTGTGTTACTCTTAATATTCTGAAATTTGGCATATATATCAAATGTACCTATGTCATTGAATGTATGTGAACTTCCGTCTATTTCACTTTCGTTAACATAAAATTTTGCTTCAGTAGTTCTATTTTTTCCATTATTATCAAAAACACTAAATAAAATAGATTGACCAACAATAATTTCATCTGCAGAAACATACATTTCCAATGAATTAACACTTGGAGTGTTATTTTGATCTGTTGATTGATCATCTTCACTTCCGCTACATCCTAGGAGAAGAAAAATTATAAATATTTTACCAAATAAACTCTTCATGGACCTTCGAAATTAATAAATTGCTATTAAATTTGTAGTCCAAATGTTAAAAAAAATCATTTTTTGCTTTTTAGTGTGTTTTTTTACATACAATACTCATAGTCAAGATATTATTCCTAATATAAACTTAAAGACCATAAATGGTCAGACAATCAGTGCTGATGAAGCTGTTAATAAAGATGGATTTACTATAGTGTCATTTTGGGCTACCTGGTGTATTCCTTGCATAAATGAATTAGATGCTATCAACGAAGTTATCTCATCATGGAATGAAAAAGAAAACATTAAAGTTTTAGCTGTTTCCACAGATGATTCCAGAAGTAAAAAAAGAGTTAGACCGCTAGTAAATGGTAAAAACTGGATTTTTGATGTATTATCAGATACAAATCAGGAATTTAAAAGGGCAATGGGTGTGGTAGGAATTCCGCATACAGTTGTTACTTATAAGTCTGAAATAATTCACAGAAGGATTGGGTATACACCTGGAGAGGAAGAGGATTTATTTGAAGTTATTTCTAATTATAAAAAATAATGCTTAAATCAGTAACGATAACCTTAACTGCTTTGTTTTTTTTAAGCTTGAGCTATTCTCAATCAAATCGAATTTACGGTTCATTTGAATCTAATGCTGTTTATTATCAAGAAAATGAAGAAGAAGATTACGAAAACAAACTTGGATCAAATAATTATTTAAATATAAAGTATCTTTTTAATTCAAATTGGAATGTTGAAATCCAAGTTGAATCATATTTGCCAAGACGATTGCAAAGTTATTCTGATAGTTTTGAGGATACACATTTATCTACATTAAGTATTAATTATTCTAAAAAGAATTTTAAAATGAGTGTAGGATCTATTTATGATCAATTTGGAAGTGGTCTGGTTTTAAGAACTTGGGAAGATAGACAGCTAGGAATCAATAATTCAATTTGGGGATTTAGAACATCGTTTGATACTGATAATGTTAGCCTAAAGCTGTTAGGGGGTTGGCAGAAAAAGGGCATTGGGATAAGTAGTGGAAAAATTGCAGGGTTTGACAGTAGCATTACATTAATCAATAGTGACACTAAGTATCAAAATTTAATTCTTGGACTTAGTTATGTTGGAAGGTTTGAGATGCCACACTATATCTCATATGACTTTAATGATTTAACTAATCTTTTTTCTACTAGACTAGATTATTTTTCTGACGATTTTTATTTTGAATATGAGCAAGTAATTAAATCGAAAGATGGTATTACTCAATTTGGATCAATTTCAAATGAATTTGTTAAAAAAGGAAGTGCTCACTCTCTTAATCTTGGAGTTACAAAGCCAGGATTTGGTTTAGATATGACATTTAGGAGGTTAGAAAATATGCCTCTTTTCAGTGATAGATTTGAGCAAGGAGAAATTTACAATGAATCAAATGTTAACTATTTGCCAGCTCTTACAAAACAACACGACTATCAATTAGCTAATATCAATGTTTATGAGTCACAACCTAATGTTTCATTTCCAGACCCAGAACTAATGAAATCAGGTGAGATCGGTTATCAATTCGATTTGTATTATGATTTAAAAGAAGGATCATCATTGGGTGGACAATATGGATCTAAGCTATCTCTAAATATTAGCTCGTGGTATAATTTAAAGGGTCAGTACACTTACTATCCCTCTGATTATGATACAGATTTTCTTGGTTTTGGTGAAAAATATTTTTCTGAACAAAGTATAGAAATCAGAAAAAAATGGTCAAATAAATTTGACAATATTTTTCTCTTTATAAACAAATACTACAACAGGAGATTTGTTGAAGAAAAAAGTGGAGAAATTAACTCTCAAATTCTTGTGATTGACAATACACTAAAACTAAATAATAAAAAATCGATTAGACTAGAAATTCAACATCTAAGTACAAAGGATGATAAAAAGAATTGGTATGGATATGGACTTGAATATAATTTTAACTATAATTTGTCAGCATATTATAATACAATAGTAAATTATGAAAACTTAGAAGATAATAAGCCAACTTATTATTCATTAGGTGCATCATATAATAAAAACGCTTCTAGATTTTCTGTTTCATATGGCAAACAAAGAGGAGGCTTGCTTTGTTATGGGGGAATTTGTCGATATATCCCAGAATTTAAGGGGATTTCTTTTTCAATAAATACTTCTTTTTAATAACTTTAAGTTAAATGAAAAAATACATAACAGAATTTGTTGGAACATTATTTCTTGTTCTAATAATAGGTTTGACACAAAACCCTTTGGCAATTGGTTTTGGTCTTACTATTCTAGTTTATATGGGTGCTCATATTTCTGGAGCTCATTATAACCCAGTTGTATCACTGGCTATGTTTATTAGAAAAGAAATTGGGGGAATTGATTTTATTAAATACTTAATTGCTCAAATATTGGGAGCTGCCCTTGCTGCATATTTAGTCTTTACGCTTTCATCAAATATGACAATCCAGCCAAATTTAGATGAGTCTGTTTATCAAATTTTACTAGCTGAGGTGTTATTTACATACCTTTTAGTTCTAGTTATTTTAAATGTGGCTTGTCATCCTAACTTAAAAGATAATTCCTTTTATGGGCTTGCAATCGGATTAACTGTGATGGCAGGAGCTTATTCAGTTGGGGGTCTTTCAGGAGGTGTATTTAATCCAGCTGTTTCAATTGGACCATCAATAGTAGATTTTATTTCTGGAACTGGTGTTTCGCAATATTTTACTTGGTATTATATAGTTGCTCCAATTATTGGTTCTTTAATTGCTGTAATACATTTTAACTTTATACTTAAAAAATGAAAAATATCTTAAATTATAAATTTGGGTTTTATCTATTAATTGTAGTTCTCATTGGAATTTTTGTTATTGATTCAATTGAAGAAGATTATGATGATGATGAAATTACTAAAGCTCAAGTAAAAGAAACCATAGGTAATTTTTTCTCATCAATTGAAATTGGTAGTGAATTAGACACCTATGATTATATAACTGAGGATTTCCAATTAGTTGAACTAGGAGGACCTTATACATTGGCTGAGTTTTGGTCTTTAATAGAATCTTCTCAAGGGGACAATATTCCAGTTTCAAGAAATTGGGATCTTTCAAACTGGACAATCTCAATAGATGATGAATCAGCGCATGTCAGTTATAAAAACAATGGAACTTTTGTGACATCAATAAATGGTGAAGAAGTAACTACAAATCCGATTTGGCTTGAAAGTGCATACTTAATTTTAGACGATAATGAGTTAAAGATTAAGTATTTTCAGTCTGAAGAAATATCAGACTATTTATCAAACTGAATATCAAAAGAAATATTTAAATAGTCTTCCATTTCAATCAACATAAATGAAGGCAACTTGATAGAAAATTCAGTTGGTATAATTTGAAATTTTCCAACAACATTTATTAAGTTCTCATTGTCATCAACAGTTCCTAAAACCTTTATGGATTTTTTTTGTCCGTGAAACTCAATATCTCCATTAAAAGTTATGGCATTTCCCTCAGTCTCAATATCATCTGAATAGAATTTAATATTAGGAAATTTTAAAGCTTCTAAGACTTCTAAAGAGTGTGAATCTCTGCCTGAATTTCCGCTATCAAAATCAACAACTTTTGCTGCAATTGCAATTTTTGAAATTTCATTGTCATAAATAATAACACCGCTAACATTATCGTTTATCCCCTCCCAAGCGTGAAGCACATGCTTAGCGTCATAATTAATTGTTGATTTTTCATTATTAATCATCAATGTATTTTGTGAGAATGAAAAATTGAAAACAAGTAATAAAATAAAATATCTTTTCATAATTAAAACTTAAATACAATTACAGCAGTAGCATAACTTGCAAATGCAGTATATGCTGCAGCTTTATGAGCTTTTTTATTATCGTCAGCCACAACATTTGTTAGAACCATAGCTGTAAAATGAATATTTGCTAGAAACTTGTGAGCCTTAATTGAGCTGAATCCTTTTGTCTTTTTATTTGTTAATGGTGGTGGTGAGAAAAGAGATAATGCTGCCCCAGTAAAATATCCAGCATTAACAATTTTTCCCATTGTTTTGTGTGTATTATATAAGCTATAATCACCATTGTATAATTTTCCACCAATAATTCCTTGTGCAACCATTGTACCCAACGTTGCGTATCCGAGAATTTGATGAGTCTTTAAAAAAGATCTTCTCAATTTTAATTCTTTTTCTCTGTTCTTTAAATTAAGTGGCGCAATTCCTGTTTTTCTTAAAATTCCTTTTTCACCCCAAAAAATTCTTTGAGTGAATATCATTCTTTCAGGCAGTAATTCAGGTGTAGCATTTTCATCAGCAATAATTAAATCAAAAAGCTCTTTTTCCTGAGAAAAATTAAATATTGGAAATAAGGCAATTAAAAAAATTATAATTATTTTCTTCAAGCTATTAATTTAAAATTGATAATAATATTTTATTAAACTCATTTGGATTCTCCATGTGAGGAAGATGTCCTGAATCTAAAATAAAAAACTCTTTTCTTTTTGGTAATATTGAATCGATTCTTTTTTCAAAATCTTTATATACAACTACTTGATCGCTATCACCCCAAATTGTAAAAACAGGGATATCACTGTTTTGAATTTTAATATGGATCTTGTCCATGGTGTAATGATTTTTTCTTGTTGATATTAAAGCCTTTGCAAATCCTTTGTATTTAAGCAGTTCTTCATATTTAATATCCCATCCAGAATGTTTTTCAGGATATTTAAAGTCTAATAGTTGACCCTCAGAAATTGTTGGATAATTATTTTTAATAAAATTAGAAACTTCGATTTCAGATACAGATTTATCATTTAATTCCTTAACATATTTAAATCCTGATGAAGCCACATAAATTAACTCTTCAACAATTGATGGATTAATGTCAGCAATTTTAGAAATTACTCTTCCACCATTTGAAAGTCCAAGAAACTTTGCTGAATCTATATTTAATTTTTGAAGCAATTCAATAACTTGATTAGCAAACAACTCATCTGTATAGATTTCATCTACATTTTCAGAGAACCCACGGCCATATAAGTCTAAAGAAATTACAAAGTATCCCTTGTCTGAAAGTAATTCAAATGTTGGATCCCAAATATAAGATGGAACAGAAAATCCATGAATCAATACAACTGGGATTGCATTAGTTTTTTTATTTGCTGATTTATAATAAGTGAATCCTTTTGATAGTTGAACTATATTGGAGTTTTCTGTATGAGTAAATTCATTAACAAAAACATTATCCTTAATTATGTACTCATATTTATTGAAGGTATCATTACAAGAAAAAAAAAGTGTTAAAAAAAGTGTTGAAAATAATCTAATCATGAAGCTAATATTTAACTGCTACAATGACTTCATTTCTTCTTCCATAGAATTTATATGGACTGTCATAAGAAAGATATAGCATTTCACCAGCTGCTTCAACATTATGCTCTTGAAGTTTTTTTATTAATGCTTTTGTGTACTTTTCTCTTTTATTATTGTTTGAGTAACCACCATACTGTATTGATGCATAGTGACCCCCTTCATCTAGATATATTTCGACATTACCTGATAGAGGCATAGAAACATTTTTCATATCATATTTTGAAGGTAAAACAAACTCCATCATTGAACCTTTATCTTCATTTTTCATATAAACTGGTGTGGTCATTGAAATCTTTTCGTTTTTCTCATTGTAACCAGATATATATCTAAACAATTTTCCAAAATTATTATTTGAACCTTTTGTTGAATAGGTTTTTGCCTTTAAAACTGGTTCATACAATCTTATCTCAAATTCATCATCAGAAAATAGAGTTTCATATTTATGCGTTTCATAGCTCTGAGAAAACATATATGTTGTAAAAATAAAAAACGATAAAACAGCAATAAAAATTAATTTATAAATTGATTCCATATCTTTTTATTTATTATCATACAAAAATGAAACCACAAAAAGAATTAATGCAATTATCAAAAAAAATAAACCAAATACAAAGGACTTAAATTCCTGATAACCTAACAGACCTATAACTAGAGAAATAAGGCCAAATACAAAAGAGTTATTTATAATTATTTTTTTCAATTATTAAATATAGTTAAATCAGAATAATAGTTTTTTTCTTCAATATTAATTTCATTACTTTAT
>ENA-OSEY01002355-OSEY01002355.1-marine-metagenome-genome-assembly--contig:-NODE-2355-length-12274-cov-3.722391_pt1 | contig 12274 bp, 13 predicted proteins | sample MGYA00248465_ERZ534230 | MGnify/ENA primary metagenome ERZ534230 (study PRJEB26409, sample SAMN06344110) | marine metagenome | isolation source: Sea water from surface | place: Atlantic Ocean:Southern... | reverse complement strand
AAACATGAACATCTTCATTGATTTGCGATGCAGCAGAAATTGCATTAAAAGTAAAAGGTTTAACTTCTTTATTATTATGTTCTGCTATTAATAAAACTGACATTATATTACTTTAGCCTCATTTTTTAATTTTTGAACTAATTCTTCAACACTTGCGACTTTAATCCCAGCCTTTCTTTTTGGAGGCTCTTCTACTTTAATTTGTTCTATTCTTGATTTTACGTCGACTCCAAGATCACCAGCACTTATTTGCTCTATAGGTTTCTTCTTGGCCTTCATTATATTAGGTAAAGATGCATATCTTGGTTCATTTAATCTTAAGTCACAAGTAACTATAGCAGGTACTTTCACCTCAATAGTCTCCAGTCCTTCATCTACCTCCCTAGTGACCTCCAATGATTTTTCTTTTACCTCTATTTTTGATGCAAATGTTGCTTGTGGCCAATTTAATAATGCAGCTAACATTTGACCGGTTTGATTACAATCATCATCAATAGCTTGTTTACCCATAAAAACTAGATCTGGTTTTTCTTTATCAACAATTTTTTTTAAAATTTTGGAAACTGCCAAAGGCTCTATTACCCCATCAACTTTTACTAAAATACCTCTATCAGCTCCAACAGCTAATGCCTTTCTCACAGTCTCTTGAGCCTTTTCTTCTCCTACCGAAACTGCTACAACTTCTTTAGCCTTGCCTGCTTCTTTAATTTTTACTGCTTCCTCTATTGCATTATCATCTGGAGGATTTGTAGACATCTTAACATTGTCAGTAACTACCCCAGAGTTATCTTCTTTGACTCTTATTTGAACGTTATAATCAATAACTCTTTTGACTGCGACTAGGATTTTCATTAAGCTCTCAATAATTTATTTTCATTATCGTAAGGGCTTTCTTCCAAAATTGTTGCCTCGTACATTTTTCCCAGTATATCAACTTTTAGTTTTTCTCCAACATTAGCTAAATCAGGTTTGACCATTGCTAGTGCGATTGATTTATCTAATCTAAAACCATACTCACCACCTGTAGCTCTTCCAACTAATTTATTATCTTTATAAATTGGATTGTTTCCTAAAACATCCGAGTCAGTTGTATTATGAACTTCAAGTGTAACTAACTTATTATCAAAACCTTTTTCTCTCCATTTATTAAGCGCTTCTAAACCAATAAAGTTGCCTTTATTTGGGTGAACAAATCTATCTAAACCTGACTCATATGGAGAATATTCAATTGACAATTCTGTACCTACAAGTTTGTAAGATTTCTCAATTCTTAAACTGTTCATCGCTCGTATACCAAAAGGTTTCAGTCCTAAGTCTTTACCGGCTTCCATCAACTTATCAAAAATATGATTTTGATATTCAATTGGATGATGGAGTTCCCATCCTAACTCTCCAACAAAATTTACTCGCATTGCATTTACTGGTGCATATCCAACATTGACATTTTTAGCGGTAAGCCATTTAAAGTTTTCATTTGAAAAATCATCGGTCGAAACTTTTTGCATAAGTTCTCTTGCTTTTGGTCCCGCAACTACAAGAACTCCAGTGCTATTTGTAAGATCTTCAAATATAACTGAACCATCCGTTGGCATCCATTTTTGGATCCAATCGTGATCTAATCTTAAATTTGCACCTGCTGATACAAGATAGTAACTATTTTCTGCCTCTTTCATAATTGTAAATTCTGAATGCACACCGCCTTTTGTGTTAAGGGCATGGCATAAATTTATTCTACCGATCTTTTTAGGTAGTTTATTTGCAACTAAATAATCTAAAAACTCCTCTGCTTTTGGACCCCTAATTCTACATTTTGCAAATGCAGTCATATCTAAAAGCCCAACATTTTTTTTCACGTTTTCACATTCTTTCTTAATTGCATCAAACCACTTAGATCTTCTAAACGACCAATCATCTTTTTGCTCCATACCATCAGTTGCAAAAAAATTTGGTCTTTCCCAACCAAATTTTTGACCAAAAACTGCTCCAAGTTCTTTCATTCTCTCGTAACAAGGTGATGTTCTAAGTGGTCTTGCAGCTGGTCTCTCTTCGTCGGGATAATGAACGATAAAAACGTGACTGTAAGCTTCCTCGTTTTTTGCTTTTAAATAAGACTTAGTCGCATAATTACCATAACGTCTTGGCTCAACACCAAGCATATCAATTGTTGGTTCACCATCAATGATCCATTCTGCTAATTGCCAACCTGCTCCACCTGCAGCAGTAATTCCAAAACTATGACCTTCATTAATCCAAAAATTTTTAAGCCCCCATGCAGGTCCAACTATTGGGTTTCCATCTGGTGTATAACAAATTGCTCCGTTATAAACTTTTTTAACTCCAACTTCTCCAAAGGCTGGTACTCTGTGAATAGCTCCTTCAATGTGAGGTGCTAACCTATCTAGATCTTCTTGAAACAATTCGTATTCTGAATCTTTTGATGGGCCATCTACATAACAGCATGGTGCACCATCTTCGTAAGGTCCCAAAATCAAACCACCAGCTTCTTCTCTCATATACCATCTACTGTCACTATCTCTTAAAACTCCCATTTCAGGAAGACCTTCTTTTTTTCTTTTTTGTATCTCTGGATGTGGCTCTGTTACTATGTATTGATGTTCTACTGGAATAACTGGTATATCTAATCCAACCATTTTGCCTGTTTGTCTAGCAAAATTTCCTGAACATGAAATTATATGTTCGCATTCAATAGAACCTTTGTCTGTCTCAACAATCCAGCCATCTTTAGTTTGCTTCATAGCTAATACATTTGTATTTCTATAAATTTCTGCTCCTCTATTTCTTGCACCTGTTGCAAGGGCTTGTGTTAAATCTGCTGGCTGAATATATCCATCTTCTGGATGTTGAATGGCTCCAATTAAATCTGAGGTATTACATAATGGCCAAATTTCTTTAACTTGATCTGGTGTTAAAAACTTTACATCTACACCAATTGTTTGTGCTACACCTGCATATTGAAAATACTCATCCATTCTATCTTTAGTACTTGCCAATCTAATATTTGAAACAACGCTAAAGCCTACATTTTTTCCTGTTTCTTCCTCAAGTTTTTTGTAAAGATTAACTGCATACTTATGTAATTGACCAACAGAATAACTCATATTGAATAGCGGAAGTAGACCAGCTGCATGCCATGTTGACCCTGAAGTTAATTCTTTTCTTTCAATTAAGACTACATCAGACCAACCTTTTTTAGCCAAATGATAAAGTGCGCTTACTCCTACAACACCTCCACCAACTACAACTACTTTTGTTTTAGATTTCATTTTTTCGATTCCTACTAAATTTTGAATACTTCTGAAACAAAAATCGGACTCATATTGATGAACCTAAAGACACAGGCTGAGACACTCCAATGGTTAGCCAACAATCTTTGAGTGGTCCCTCTCGCTCGTATTTTTCAACTATCCATCTAAATTTGTAGTATATTTTACCTTCAGCAAGCACTGTGACCTCAAATGCAGCTTTTTCATCAGTCACGTTTACTTCCTGAACTTGATGGTCAATATGATTTAAGAGCATTTTATAAGAGTCACTTTTCAAAAGAAGTTTAAAATTTTCAAGTGGACCAGTAATTTTTTTATTATTTGGATGAGCAAACTCCCATGTTTGCTCTATACCTGCGTTTTCATATGGTTGATCGTTATCTTTTAAACTCCTTAACTGAATTTTAACTACTTGAAAAGGCTCAATACCATTATTTGGTTTGATGATTTCTGCTCTAGTAGTCACAATAAACATTACTGCAAAAACTAAAATTAGAATTATATAAATAATTCCATATATAAAAAATTTAATATATTTTTTCATATTTTTTGAACAGTTTTTTTAACAATTTCTAAAAAATTTAATCTTTTTTTTTGGTCTACAAATGGTACAGAAAAAAATCTCTTATAGGTAATGTCAGTAATGCCGCATAGATTAAACACCCCTCTCTTAAGTCTTTTAGTAGGCATGTTTAAAAAGAAAGTTCTTATAGCAAATTGAGGTGATCCATAAGTACAAAAAATAACTGCTTTTTTTCCTTTAAGCTTACCAACTGGGTAACCATAATTTCCAAATAATTTCTTAAAAGTAAATGCCCAAGGTGGAGCTAATACTTTATCAATCCAACCTTCAGCTATTGCTGGCAATCTAAAATTCCAAATAGGAGCAATAATTGCTATCACATCACAATTTTCAATTCTTTGTCTATGATCTAGTACGACATTGTCGGGACCACTACCATCAAAAACTGGATCAAATTTTTCCTTATATAAGTCAACTAAATCTACTTTATGATTATATTTTTCTGCTTCGTTTATAAAAGTTTGCTTAATGGATGAATTGAAAGATTTATCATCATAATGACTATAAACTAAAAAAATTTTTGTCATTTATTCCAAATTTTATTTAACCTATCCTCCCTTCCACAAGCCTTTTTATATATTAAATAATTTATAAAGTATTCATTATAATAATCTTGATGTTTGTCTTCAGCTTTATAAAATTTCTCAAAATTTCTAACGTAAGTTACAACTTTTTTATTCATATCATTTTCAATTTTTTTAATGCTTTGTTCAATTAGTTTTTTTTGATTATCATTTTTATAAAAAACTACTGATCTATAACTATAACCTTTGTCACAAAATTGTCCTGCTGAATCAAATGGATCAATATTTATCCAAAAAACATTTAGTAAAGTTTTATAGTTAGTTTTTGATTTGTCATATATCACTTCAACTGTTTCAAAATGGCCAGTATTTCCATATGTTACATCTTCATAAGTTGGGTTAGATGTCTTTCCTCCCGAATATCCTGATATTACCTCTATAACACCCTCTGTTTTTTCAAATGATTCTTCCATACACCAAAAACACCCTCCAGCAAAATATGCTTTATTTATTTCCTGAGAATATACCTGTGTATTAAATATAATAATTAAAATAATAAAAATTTTTATCATTCATTTCTTAAAACTGGAAAAACCGGATTAGATTTTTGAAAAATTTTTTGATATTCTTGTTTTATACATTTATCTGAAATATATTTCATATTTCCCTCTACTGAAATTTTTTGCGCTTCGTCATTATGAATCCCATACTGCAGCCATAAAACTTTTGAACCAATCTTTATTGCCTTTTTTGCGTAAATTGATGCTTCTTTTGATGGTCTAAACACATCAACAATATCTATTTGAGTATTTATGTCCTCTAAATCTTTTATTACTTTTTCTCCATTTATTATTTCTCCTTCAGCAAAAGGATTTATTGGAATTACTTTATAACCAAAACCTTGCATATACTTCATAACTACATTGGCTGGTTTTCTTTTAATATTTTTAGGATCTTCTTTTTTTTTTTCGGAACTTACCCCGATCATAGCTATAGTTTTCGACTCTTCTAAAATTTTTTTAATATCTTGATCGTTCATTTATTTTTCCATTTTGGATTTCTTTTTTCAATAAAAGCTGAAATTCCCTCATGAGCATCTTGGGTCATCATATTCAATGACATCATTCTACTTGTATATAAATACGCTTTCTTTAATGGCATCTCTAACTGTTTGTAGAATGCTTCCTTGCCAATTTTTATAGTAAGATTTGATTTAGATGCTATTTTTTTTGCCAAAATAATCACTTCTTTTTCTAATTTTCTTTTAGAAAAAAAATCATTTATTAATCCAATTTCTTTAGCTGTACGTGCATTTACTGGTTCTCCGGTAAGAAGCATTTTCATCATTCTTTTCCTGCTAATTTTTCTACTTACAGCAACCATTGGTGTGCTACAGAAAAGCCCAATATTTACTCCTGGTGTAGCAAATGTTGCATCGTTTGAACTTAATGCTAGGTCACAACTTGCAACCAATTGACATCCAGCTGCATAAGCAGCACCATGAACTTTTGCAATGACTGGTTTTTTTCCATTCACTATTTGCAACATTAATTTTGAACAAAGATTAAATAGTTTTAGATATTTTGATTTTGTTTTTTGTAATTTAACCTCTTTTAAATTGTGACCAGCGCTAAAACCTTTTCCAGATCCCTCTAAAATTATCACTTTAGTTGAATTCTCTTTGTCAAGTTTTTTGAAAGTCTTTAAAAGTAATTTCATCATTGAAATTGATAAAGAGTTATAGGTTTTAGGATCGTTAATTATAATTTTTTTGATGCCTGATCCTACATTTTTTACTTTGACATTCATTTTTTTAATCTGCTAAACCGTCTGATCTAGATGTGTTTCTTTCTAAATGAATGGGTAATACCTTTCCATAAATAGCTTTTGAATGCTCTGGTGTGTTTACTCTCCACGGGTCTAAAACATAGGCTGGTATACACATATATCTTGATTTTTTACCTTCTATTTCGGTTACTCTGTGTAAAGTAAATCTACCTTTAAATATTTGTAAATCACCAGGTTCTAATTTAAGCTGTTTAACTCTAGTTCTATCTCCATTCAAAACTTTTTTTACTTCTTCAAAGTTTTCATTTCCAGGTTCTCTTATATTTGGACAATATTCAAAAATCCCACCTCTTTCTGGTTTTTGTATCATTAAACTTAAGGTAAATTCGCAACTATCAAAGTGCCATGGCAATATCCCCTCAGGTTTCATAACATTGTAAGCATGGCATGCTAAAGGATCAGCCCATCTATAAATTGGATAAACACCCAAGCATTTAGAAATAAAGTTTAGAAGTTCATCAGTTTCGTAAAGAAATTTCATTTCTGAATCCTTTGGAAAGCAATCCGAGTTTAAATATCCATTATATCTATTCATAAATGTTCTTTTTGGGTGATCTTTATTTAATGAAGGATCGTCTTTAGCATATAAATAAGGATTAATGCTTTCTTTAGACATATAAACTTCATCTAACTGTTTTTCTAGCTCTTGACTCATTATTTTTAGTGATTTTGGCAAAATAAAATTAGGTACAGTTGAGCAGCTATGTTTATCTAGATCATCTTTACATCTTTCAATAAGTTTCTTTATAGTAGGTGATTCAAGATCGTGAATTGGATATTTATTCAAATCTACAATTGAATTTAGTCTTTTGTTCAATTTAAATCACCATCCTCTCTCATCTTTGCTCTTATTTTTGTAGCTGATATCTTTTGAATTTCCTCTGATAATACTATCTCCTCTATTTTATAACCCACCCCTCTTCCATAACATATATTTGTTATGTTAGGCACCATCATCACCTTAAATCTACCTTCAAATTCTGGATTTAGTCTTTCTTCTATTTTTTTTTTCACTGTTTCAAAATCAAATGGATTATCATCTACTCCTTGAACATCTCTAATTTGTATACATACTTGACCAGTTTTTTTTATAATTTCTTTAAACAAAGCATAATGTCCATCATGAAAAGGTTGCCATCTACCTAACATTTGTGCTGTTGGTTTTTTATTATCCCACTGATAAGTCATTTTTTTAAATCCTCTAGTATTTTTGGTACCCAAGTCTTAGCATCTTGAGTAGTAACATGAAAATTAAATTTTTCAGGTTTTATGAACATTTGATTTGTGTCTTCAAATCTTCCTTTTTTAATTGTATCTACCCACACTGTATAATCAGCAGGAAAAAGACTTCTGGCTTCTGGTGTTGGGCAGATAAAGTCAGCCACAACATAGTTACCCTCTTTTTTTAATTTGAGTGCCATTTCAGCCATTCTCTTTGCTTGTCTTTTTCTACCTTCGGCAGAAAAGTCCCAATCATTTGCAGCCTTTCTCACTTCATCAGCATTTAATCTTTTTGCATTTAATTTTGGAGCAAGTTCATTTGCTAAAGTTGTTTTGCCTGCTCCAGGTAATCCCATAACTAAAATTATTTTCATTAAATATCTTCTAGCGGATGATGAGACATTAGTTCAAGTCCATTTTCACCCACTAAATATTGCTGTTCTAATTTAACTCCCTCTTTTCCACCTACTTTTCCTATGTAGCTTTCAAGAGTAATTGTCATATTTTTTTCAAATTGGCCGTTTCTTTGACCTCCATCTGTTGGATATCTAATTGCAGGCCACTCATCACACATACCTATTCCATGTAACATAACTGAATATCTATTCCCATAATACTCATCAGGTAATGTCCACGACCTTTCTGTAAACTCTTTAAAGGAGACGCCAGGTTTTATTATTCTATAATTATGATTTATTTGATCAACAGCCATAGAATATAATTTTTTTTGTTCATCATTAAATTTATTTCCCTCTACAAAAGCTCGCGAAATATCCGCACAGTATCCATATGGTCCGACCATATCTGTGTCAAAAGAAACAATTTCACCACTTTGAATTATTTTATTACTACTTTCTTGCATCCATGGATTAGTTCTTTCACCCGAGGATAATATTCGACATTCTATCCATTCTCCTCCATGCTCAATATTTGTTTTGTGTAAAATTGACCATAGTTCATCTTCTGTCATTCCAGCTTTTAATTCGTTTCGCATTCTAGCAACTCCAATTTCAGCTACTTCAACGGCTGCTTTCATACATTTTAATTCCTCTGCTGATTTTATAACTCTTGCTTGTTCAAGAATTAATTTCGCATCAACTACATCGATGCTGGCTTTATTTAAAGCTGTTACTGCTGGTCCATTTATTACATCGATTGCTACTTTTTTACTTTTAAAATAAGAATTTGATAAATCTTTAATTTCATTAATCCATTTTTTTAATTGTTCACTTGCTTGATCACCATTGCTAAAATAATCCCAAGTTATCGCTGGCCTTATTTCATTAATTAAATTTAAGTGACTAGACAAACCCTCACAATTAAAATACTCATATAAAATTACTGGTCCTTCTACTGGCACAAAACAATATCTTGTTAAGTTATGCATATTATAAACACTCATATTAACAGTATCTAACGCATAGCGAACATTTACTGGATCAAATAATATGCACGCTTCAAGATTATTTTTTTTTAATTCTGATTTAACTCTGTCTAATCTATAAGATCTTAGCTTATCAAAATTAATTTCATCTTCTTTTAATCTTTTTTTAGTAATAAAATTTGGCTGTACTTTTAAATCTGGTGATATTTTTCTATTAATTTTCATTGAACTATATTTGTTGCTACCCACTTATGAAAATGATGAGTTGGATTATCCATCTTTGGAGAAAAATTACCTCCATTATATACTGGAGAATTTCTTCCTATTTGCATTCCTTGAATAATATCGACATCTTCTTTTTGTATATCTTCCCATTGTTTATGATTTTGTTCTCTTAAAGATTTAAATTTTTTTGAGTTAGCAGCTTCATCCCCTACATAATATATTTCCATATGTTCAAGAGTATACTCGTGATTAATTGGTTCTAGCCAATAAGCATAGTAATGGTCTTTATGTATACCAAGCATAACATTAGGAAATAATGCTACATATTCAGCTATATTTTCCTTATTTTTTGGCCAGTTAGGAAAACATGGAAATTTTTCACTACCTTTAAATCTTGGATTGTAAACAACGGTACCTTGGCCTGCAAAACGATTTGGCAAACCTTGAATGTGATAATGGTCTTCTAGTTTTGAATAAGAATTTAATCCTGGATGAACCCATGGCAAATGATAACTTTCACAATAATTTTCAATAGCAAATTTCCAATTACATTTTGCATCTAATTTAAAATAACCATAATCATCAGCATGATAAATTAAATCCCTATCTTTAATTGGCCAAAATTGTTCCCATCTTTCACTTAAAGGTTTAATATAATCTTCAAATGAAATTTCATTATTATTTATATTTATCATTATTAAATCTAACCAGATGTATGATCTAATTTCTTTTAAATTACTTTTTGATTTTTCAAACTCAGGACTTTGATGAATGTCCATCCCACCTATATGTGGCGTTGCTATTAATTCCCCATCTAAATTGTATGACCATGAATGATAAGGACACCTAATAACATTTTTAATTTTTCCAGGCTCTCTAACTAATTTAACCCCTCGGTGGCTACAAATATTGTGAAAAACTTTAATTTGATTATTTTTAGTTCTAACAATTAATATAGGCATTCCAAGAAGATCAATTGGTCTTGCATCACCAATATTTGGTAAAGAACTTGCAACACCAATTACAATCCATTTATCTTCAAATAATTTTTTTCTCTCAATTAATGTATATTCTTTACTTGTATAACATTCGTTTGGAAGTCCATGTGCCTCGCTGATTGGTTTGTTTACAATATCTAGTTTTTGTTTATCTATAATATTATAAATATCTGACATAACTTATTTTATCACTTCATACAAACCAAGCCAAGCGTTTACATCTTTGCTTGCAATGTAATCTGATTTAAAAAATTCTATTTCTTTCCACTTATTGTCATTGTTTAATTGGTCAATTTTTTTATCAAATCCATATTCTTCATGGATGCCTTCATTAATAGTAAAGCAAATCAGTCCTTTATTTTTTGTTATTCTGATAAATTCGTCAAGAGCGGGTGGTTTAACATGACCAAATGTAAAAGTTCCTACACACATAACAGCATCAAAAGTATTATCAGTTTCATTAATAGTTTTGTTAAGATCAACTTTATCTAATTTTTGGTAAAGATTTTTTGGAACCAAATCTAAGAGCTTTTGTGAAAGATCTGCCCCAAAAAAATTTTTATAACCATATTTTTTTAATTCGACACCTACTAAACCTGTTCCACAACCTGCATCATATATTTTTGCTTCTTTATCTTTATTATATTTTATGAAAACTTCTGTAGTTTCTTTTGGACCTGTGTAATTCCAATCAACCATGTCTTTGTCATATTTATTTTCTTCACCCCACTCATCATAATATTTCATTACCTCATCAGTTTTTTTTAGTTTATAAATTGGAACTTTGTTACCTACATCTTTTTGAGCCATTAACTTCTCATTTTCTGACCACTAGGATCGTAAAGAGGTTCTTTAATAATTGCACAATTAAACAAATCACCATTGATTTCTACTTGTATACCTTTTTCAGAATTTATCTCATTTGTATTTAAATATGAAAAAGCAACACTCTTATTTACAAAATGTGCGAAACCCCCTGATGTGACATAGCCAATACTTTTATCACCTTTCATAACAGCTTCATTGTAAGTTACATCTATATCATTAGTCTCTACAATAAGCGGTACCAGTTTGTTGTGACTCATATCTTTTTTTGCGGGCTCTTTTCCGATAAATTCTTTATCCCAGTAAATAAATTTATCTAGTCCAGTTTCTTTAGCAGTAAAATCTGGTCTAAAATCTAAAGTCCATGCGCCCCAATTTTTCTCAAGCCTCATTGACATTAACGCTCTTGAACCAAAAGGTTTAATATTAAACTCTTTTCCTGCATCCATTAATTCTTCGTATAATTTAATTTGAAAATGTGGAGCTACATAAATTTCGTAACCCAGCTCTCCAGTAAATGATATTCTATTAACAACAGCGGGTACGCCTGCTACAAACATTCTCCTGCTATCTCTAAATTTTAATTTACTATTAGAAACGTCTTCTCTTACAATTTTTTGAAGTAAATCTCTGGATTTAGGTCCTGCAATGCCTAATCCATGAAAATCATCAGATCTATTTTTATAATTTACATTAAACTTATCAATGTGAGTTTCAAACCACCTTCTATGCATTTCTTGAGCAGCACCAGATCCAAAAATCATAAATTCATTTTCATCAATACAAGAAATTGTTAAATCGCCATATAGTTTTCCTTTATATGTTAGCATTGGACTTAATGAAATTCTTCCAGGATTAGGAATTTTACCAGCCATTATATAATCTAGAAATTTTCTTGCATCAGGTCCTTTAAACTCATGTTTTGAAAAATTAGCAACTTCTATTGCGCCGACATTTTCTCTTACATTGATAACTTCTTGAGATACATAATTATGAGATCTTGATCTTTTTATTGTTGGTTCTTCAAACGCATCTTTTTGGTTTTTTGCAAACCAAAGAACATTTTCTAATCCAAAAGAATCTCCCATTACAGCTCCTTGATTTACAAATCTGTCATATAAAGCTGTAGTTTTTTGTTTTCTACCTTTTGGCAAAGTCTCATTTGGAAATGTCATTATAAATCTTCTCTCATAATTTTCAGATGACTTAATTGTTCCATATTGAGGTGATGCGTAATCACCAAATCTTGCAACATCCATGGCCCAAACATCAATGGATGGCTCACCATCAATTATCCACTCTGCAATACATTTTCCAACACCTCCTCCTTGACAAAAACCAGCCATTACACCAACTGCAACCCAATAATTTTTCATTCCTGG
>ENA-OSEY01002354-OSEY01002354.1-marine-metagenome-genome-assembly--contig:-NODE-2354-length-12278-cov-3.440374_pt1 | contig 12278 bp, 10 predicted proteins | sample MGYA00248465_ERZ534230 | MGnify/ENA primary metagenome ERZ534230 (study PRJEB26409, sample SAMN06344110) | marine metagenome | isolation source: Sea water from surface | place: Atlantic Ocean:Southern... | reverse complement strand
AGTTTAATTACAAGACCTTTGATTCCACCATCTCTAATAAGTATATTTGATCCTAAGCCGAGAATATTTACACTTAAATCACCTTTTAAATTCTTAAGTATTGCACTCAGCTCTTCTTTATTATCTGGTATATAAAATATTTCTGCACTGCCAGCAACTCCAAGCCAAGTGTACTTAGATAAATTAAAATCAAATTTGTAATCACCTTTAGCATCAATTTGTTTGTAAATTTTTTTAAAGTGAACCTGGTGACTATTCATCTATTTTTTTTAACGTTTCTGAAAACTGTTTAGCCCAACTAGTTACAGTACCTGCTCCCAAAAAAACAAATAAGATGTGATATTTGTAATCTATTAAGTTCAGCAAATCATTATTGCTTGAATAATGTGATACCTTAACTTTTGAATTTTCACTTAATCTTTTGGTAAAAGACGACATTTTAAAATTTTTTGGTTTTTTTTCACCCGCCCGATAAACATCAGACACAAATACATGATTTGCTGATTTGAAACATTTTGTAAATTGTGTTTTAAGATTTACCATTCTTGAAAATCTGTGGGGTTGGAAAATACATATCATTTTTGTTTTTTTATATGATTTTTTCAAACCTCGTAGAACATTTTCTATTTCTGTGGGATGGTGAGCATAGTCGTCAATAATTGTAATTTTTTTTGAGGACCATAATTTTGTTAATCTCCTCTCAACTCCTTTATATTTTGATAGTGACTGTTTAATAATTTTATCAGGAACATTTAAATTTGAGCAAATTGCAATAGCCGCTAATGAATTTCTAATATTGTAATCTCCAAATAATGGTAAGGATATATTTCTGATTAATTTCTTTGTTTTTTTAAAAAAAACATCAAATCGCACTTTATCTTTTAAGTAATAAATATTACTTGCACGAACATCACTACTTTTATGAAAGCCATATTTTATTAATTTAGTAGATGTAACTGAGTTTACTAATTTTCTTGTAACTTCGTCATCAATACAAACAACTGCGAATCCATAAAAGGGAACTTGTGTTAAAAAATTTTTAAAATGAGATTTTAAATTACTAAATGACTTGTAATAATCTAAGTGCTCATGATCAATATTAGTTACAACCGAAATTGTAGAAGGTAATTTAACAAATGTACCATCAGACTCATCAGCTTCGATGACCATCCATTCTCCATTTCCTAGCTTTGTATTAGTACCAAATTGATTAATAATACCTCCGTTAATAACAGTTGGATTATATTTTGCGCTGTTAAGTACAGTAGCAATTAAAGAAGTTGTAGTAGTCTTTCCGTGTGATCCTGAAATAGCAATAGTTTTTTTTAAATTAGCGATTTGTGATAGTGCTTCAGCTCTTGAAATAATTGGTATATTTCTAGTTTTAGATTCCTTTAATTCACTGTTAGATTTTTTGATTGCACTTGAATAGACAACTAATTCAGCGTCCTGAATATTCTCTTTTTTATGTCCAATAAATACTTTTATTTTTTTTTTCTTCAATCGAGTAATATTAGTATTAATTGCTATATCACTACCTTGAACTAAATAACCAAGATCATTTAAAATTTCAGCAATTCCACTCATACCAATACCACCAATGCCAACTATATGTATTAGTTTACGTTTATTTATCTGCATAAATCTTTTTCAATAAAATTATAAATTTGAAATGAAGCATTTAAATTCTGTCTATTAGAACTTATTTTATATTTCCTATCTTTAAATAAACTAATTATTCGCTGTATCTCAAGATATATTTTTGCTTGGGTTAATTCTTTATCAAGAATAATTCTCGCTCCATTATTTTTCTCTAAAACTTTAGCATTAAAATATTGATGATCATCTACAGCATGTGGATAAGGGATAAGAATTGAGGGTTTATTATAATAAATTATCTCATTGAGTGTAGAAGATCCCGCTCGAGAAATTATAAGATTTGAAGTTGATAAGATACTTGGGATATCACTAAAATAATCTGAAGTAAATCCAGCTATTTTTGCACTTTTATAGATATTTTTTACTATTTTTACATCTTCTGGCCTACATTGATGAAATACTTTCAAATTCAATCCATGTGTTTCTTTTAATTGCTTAATTGCCTTAGATATTTTGATCGATAAATTTTTAGCGCCTTGACTTCCTCCAAGAATACAAATTTGAAATATTTTGCTATAATTTTCGTTGGATTTATTTTTCTTTTCAATTCTGATTGGTAATCCAACTTTTATTGCATTATTAACCTTTTTACCTCGATAGGTTGTAGTGTCAAAAGCTACAAATAATTTTCTCACAAAATTTATTAAGATAAAATTTGTTTTGCCAACTAATGCATTAGCCTCGTGAGCATAAGTTTTAATATTTAGAGACCAAGCAGAAATCATAGATGGCAGTGTGATAAAGCCACCAAAGCCAACACAGCAGTCAGGTCTAATAGAGACCTGAAAGTAAAAAGATTGAATTAATAAAATAGGTATATTGATAATATTAGCTAATTTTGAATTATTATTTAGTAACTTTTTTAAAACATATACTTTATTTTTATTGATATTCTCGAAGTATCTCTCCCCTCTTTTATCAGTAAGAATATAACATTGGGATTTTTTCAAAAGATCATGATAAAATACGTTCATTGGCAAACAATGACCTCCTGTACCTCCACCAATTAATAATATTTTAATCATTTAGAGATCTAATGTCTTATTTTTGTGTCTATTTTTAGATAAGAGTAAAATAATACCACATGTAACTGACATCCCAATAGTCGAGGAACCTCCATAACTTATAAAAGGCAGAGTAATACCAGTTGTTGGCAAAAGCCTTAAATTAACCCCAATATGAATTAATGCTTGAAGGCAAAAGAATATTACTAAAGTAAATAAACTTATCTGTAAGAAATGATTTTTGTTACTGTATACCGTTCTAAAACCATTGTAAGAAATTAGAAAAAAAATAAAAAGGATTAGAAGACATCCTAGTAAACCATATTCTTCAGCCACAACTGAAAAAATATAATCTGAGTTAGCCTCAGGAATTTTATTTTTTAAAATACCATTTCCTGGCCCAACACCAATAATACCCCCTTCTTTAATTGCTTGTAGAGAAAGCTCAGTTTGAGAAACATCATAATTTTCAGGATATAAAAAAGAATTGATCCTATTTTGAACATTAAAATTAAAAAAATAAATTGCAGTGAATAATGAGATTCCAAAAAATAAAATTGAAAATAATATGATGATACTAAAACCACTCATAAAAATTGAAGCAAAGTAAATTGAAGAAACAATGAAAAGTTGACTAATATCTGGTTGTAGTACTAGGATTGAAGCTAAAATTGCATATACGAAGAAACTTAGTGCATATGAGGTAACTTTTGTTTTTTCTTCTCTAATTTCTAAGATTGATGCCAGTAGAACACAATAAAAAGGCTTGATTAATTCTATAGGCATTATTGTAAAATATTGAAAGTTTAACCATCTTTTAGATCCTTTAAATTCTGTGCCAATAAATAATGTCGCGATTAACATCAATAAACATATTACAAAAATAAAATACGAAATATATTTGAGCCTTTCTACTGAAAAAAAAGATAATAAGATAAATATTATTAGTCCAAAGAGTAAGTATAGAGCTTGAATATTGAAAATTGAAAATATGTTGGACGAAAATCGACTGCTGGCGGGACTTATTGTAAGACTGATATACAGACCAATAAGCATCAATAATAAAACACAGAGAAGTATTGGCTTGTTTATCTCTAAAATCCAGTCTGTTAATATACTTCTTTCTTTATCTTCAGGTTTCAATTTTATATTAATCTCCTAAATAGTTTATTAAAATGATTGCCTCTATCTTCGAAATTTTGATATTGATCAAATGATGAAGCTCCAGGACTGAATAATATATTTTGATATTTTCTTTTTTTTAAATCTTCTGATATTTTAGGGACGACATCATTTAATGTTCTTACTGATACAGTCGGTTTTATTTTTGAAAAGTACCTCAACCAAGGTTTTGTTTTTTCACCAAAAACATAAATTTTTTTTACCTTTTTAAGATGTTTGTCTAAGACTTTAAATTTTTTATCTTTAAGAATACCGCCACATATTAAAATAGCATTTTCATATTTTGATAAAGCATAGATTAGTGAATCAAAATTTGTTGATTTTGAATCATTTATAATTTTTAAATTATTTTTTGCTAATATAACCTCTGTTCTAAAAGGTAAGCCTCTAAAAGATTTAATATTATTTAAAAATTGTTTTTTACCAATATGTAATCTATTTAAAATATTTACGGCATATGTAAATTTTTCATTATCAATTTGATCATTATTTTTTATGTCTAGTATTGTTTTAGAGGGAATATTTACATATTCAATCCTGTCTTTTTTTTCACAATATTTTTTATTTATTATTTGTCGCAATATATTATTTGAACAACAAAGTCCAAATTGATCTTTATCTAAATTTTGAAAAATATTTGACTTAGCATCGGCATATTTTTTAAATGTTCCATGTCTATCTATATGATCAATTGATAAATTGATTATACATGCAATATCAGGCTTAAAACTTTTCGTGATTTCTAGTTGATATGAAGATAGTTCAAGTATGATGATACCTGACTCAATTGGTTTTGAATTAAATATTGGCTTGCCAATATTTCCTGCAAGAACTGTAGTTTTTTGATTTTTTTTTATTATAAAGTCAAGCAAACTTACTAGAGTTGATTTGCCGTTTGTACCAGTAATTGCAATAATTTTAATTTTTTCAGGATGTTTTTTTTGATTTAAATAATTTTGAAAAAGATCTAACTCTGAAATTAATTTTATTTTATTAACCTTTGCTTTTTTTATAAGTGGATGTGCCTGAGCACCATTCAATTTAATACCGGGACTAGGAATAATATACTCTGCTTGCTTAATTTCTTTTGCTCCACATATATTATAACCTTTCGTTTTGAGAGAATTTCTCACTTTGAAATTGTCATCCCAGAAACTTACAATTGCACTGCTTTTAGAGAGTGAGTTATAAACAGATTGGCCTGAAATACCCATGCCAAGAATAATAAACTTTTTTCCTTTGAATACTTTTGATTTTAACATTTAAAAACTACCTTATTTTAAGAGTAGCTAAACCAACTAGAGCCAAGACTATTGCTACAATCCAAAATCTAATAACTATTTTTGATTCAGGGACTCCGTTTTGTTCAAAGTGATGGTGAAGTGGTGCCATCTTAAAGATTCTTTTGCCTGTCATTTTGTATGAACCGACTTGAAGAATAACAGAGACTGCTTCAGCAACAAATATCCCACCAACAATTGCTAAAACAATTTCTTGTTTAATAAGAACACTAATTGCTCCTATTGACGCTCCTAATGACAAAGATCCAGTATCACCCATAAATACCATTGCAGGTGGCGCATTATACCATAGGAAACCAAGTGCTGATCCGATGATTGCAGCACAAACAACTGTTAGTTCGCCTGCGCCCGGTAAGTAATTAATATAAAGATATTCTGAAAAAATAATATTACCTGCTAAATAACAAATAACTGCAAACGTAGCAGCAACTATCATAACAGGAACAATAGCTAGGCCATCTAAGCCGTCTGTCAAATTTACTGCATTAGCAGATCCTAAAACAACAATTAGTGTGAATGGAATTCCAAATAATCCTAAATTAATGAAAGCATCTTTTAAAATTGGTAATGACAAAAGCTTTACATCAATGGAATGATAATTTGAAATCCAATAAATAAATATTAAGGTAATTATAATTTGTAGAGTTATTCTTAATTTTGCAGAAATACCATTACTAGTATTAGATCTTACTTTATAAAAATCATCTATAAAACCTACTAGTCCAAAAGAGATTAATATAAAAATAATTGGAAATGATATAAAGCTTTCTGGATTAACCCAGAGTAAAATTGAACCAACTATTGATATTAATATTATTATCCCACCCATCGTAGGAGTTCCTTTTTTAGCTATCAGATGGCCTTCAGGGCCATCATCTCTTATAGGTTGACCATGGGTTTGATATTTACTTATTTGAGTTATAAGAAATGGACCAAAAACTAGGATAAAAGAAAATGATGTAAATAACGCAAGACCAGTTCTTACAGTTAAATAGCTTATAAAATTTTGTAAACTTATTAAATCGAATTGATTAATTAAATATAAGATCATTTTTTACTTGATACAAATTCTATAAACTTTTTTAAATTTATTGAATTTGATCCTTTCACAAAAATAGCACAATTTCTAATAATGACTTTATCAATATCATTGATCAATTCATCTATATTTTCATAAAAGTTAACATTTTTTTGTTTGAATTTTAGGTCATGAAATTGTTTTCCTACAAAAAAATAATTTTTAAATCTTTTACTAAGAGCATGAGATAAAATGTCTTTATGAAAGGCTTTTGATTTAAAGCCTAATTCATTCATATCGCCCAAAATACACAATTTATCAGCCATTTTTAAACTATTATAGATATTGATGCTCTCTCTCATTGAAAGAGGACTGGCGTTATAAGAGTGGTCTATAATATTTAACTTATAACTTTTGTATGAAGATTTAATATGATTACCTCTTCCAGGAGTAAGAGGTATTTTATTGAATTTTTTTATAATATTTTGATCTAAATCTAATATATCGAGACAACAAGCAATACATACACTGTTTGATATTAAATTTCTCTGGTCATTTCTAATTTCGTAAGACGACAATTGCTTTTGGTTACTCTTTATTGTCACCTGAAGCAATTTATTATTTTTTTGAGAAATTTTATAATTGTATTGTGTTTTTTTATTCAAACTATAATTGGCAAGATATTTTACTTTGCTTTTTTTGAATAAGTTTTGAATATAAGTATAATGGTTGGTATCACTATTCAAAATTAAAGTCTCAACATTATTGGTAGTTGTGAATATTTCAGATTTTGCCAATGCTATTTCTCTTAAAGATTTAAAGTTTCCTAAATGTACGTTTTCTATATTTAAAATAACTGCAATGTGAGGCTTTAAAATTTTTACTAACTTTGAAATTTCACTGTGGTGATTCATTCCCAATTCAAAAAAGCCATATTTTGTTTGTCTTGGCATATTCAAAATTTCTAGAGGTAGGCCAATATTGTTATTGAATGATTTTCGATTACAGAATACGTATTTATTTCCTCTAAATAAATGTGAAATAGAATCTTTTGTGCTTGTCTTGCCAACACTTCCAGTAATGCCAACAAACTTAGAATTTAAGTTTGATCTATATATTTTTGCCAGGTCTATAAGAGCTTTATGAACATTTTTTACCTTAATTTGCTGTAATTTTAATTTTTTTGATACTCTCTCAACTATTGCTATGGACGCTCCTTTTTTTTCAGCTTTATCTAAAAATTTGTGTCCATCAAATATTTTGCCTTTAAAAGCAAAAAAGATATTTCCTTTTTTTAGTGTTCTTGTATCAATAGATGCACCTGATATGGATAGTTTTGTAAGTTTTGTACCAAATAGTTTATTAATTTCTGAGACGCTTATGTAATTACTCATATTTTCTGAGATATTTCTTTACAATTTCTTTATCGCTAAATTTGTATTTTTTATTTTTAATTATTTGATAATCCTCATGCCCTTTGCCTGCAATCAATAAAAGATCATCAGACTGTAATCTAGAGATCGCCTTTTTTATTGCATTTTCTCTGCTGCCAAAATCAATCAAATACTTTGAATTGTTTATTATCTCCCTTCTTATTTTCTTAGGTGACTCTGTTCTCGGGTTATCATCTGTTACATACGCTAGATCAGCATATTTATTTGCAATTTGACCCATTTTAGGACGTTTTTTCTTGTCTCTGTCACCACCACACCCAAATAGTACAATTAATCTACCTTTACATATTTTTCTTGCCTCTTTAAGTGAACTTTTAAGGGCATCAGGGGTGTGTGCAAAATCAACATAAATTTTTGCAAGAGATATGGTAGATCCAACCATTTCCATGCGACCAGGTACATAGGGACAATTTAGACTTAATTTGGCAATTTTTTTTATATTGTAACCAATTAGATAAAGACCAACGGATGCTAGAAGAAAATTTTGAATTTGAAAGAAAGGCCAACTCCTAAATTGAAAAATTATTTTTTCTCCACCTATAATTGCAGTTATTATGTCAGTACCATTTTCATTTCTATGAATTGAGTCTACTTTGAATTTATTATTTAGATTAAAATAAATAGGTTTTAATTTTTTATTTATTTTTATTTCTGACTTAAAAGCTTTCAAATGTTTGCTATCTGCATTAATGAGAGTTTTTCCATTGTCATTAGTGTATTCTGTAAATAATTTAGCCTTACTTTTTATGTAATGTTTCATAGTCCTGTGATAGTCCAAATGATCATGTGAAATATTAGTTAAGATACTCAGATCAAACTTTAAACCAAAAAATCTCTCCTGATCTAACCCATGAGATGATGTTTCCATTACTAGTATTTTGTGATTTTGTGATGAAGCTAATTTTAATTCTTTAAAAAGTGATATTGGATCAGGAGAAGTTAAATTAACATTTTTACGACTGTTAGAGAATCCTAATGTACCAACAGAGATAGTTTTTTTGTTAAGTTTAGTAAGCAAATATTTTAAAAAAAAGGTAATTGAAGTTTTACCATTAGTTCCTGTGACTGCAATTTTTGTTTTAATATTGCTTTTGTAAAATAGATAAGCTGATAGTGATAATTCTTTTCTTACGTTATCTACTCTGATGAAAGGTATTTTTAATAGTTTTGGAATAATAGTTTTAGATGAAACAACTATTAAAGAAGCACCTTTTTTTTGTGCCTCTAATATAAAATTATTTCCATTGTTGCTGCTTCCATCAATAGCAAAAAAAATATCTCTTTTTTTTAGACTGCGTGTATCGAAAGAAAACTCTCGAAACTTTATTTTTTTAGCTTTGATGTAATTAAGTGTTTGGCTTTCAAGCATTCTAATGAGAAGTTTTGATGATTATATTCTCATTAGGTAAATATTTTGTTTTTGTGTCTAAAATAGGGCCTATTCTATCTATTATATTTCTTACTACTCTTGTTGAATTCCATCCAGCATCAGTCCATCCAAAAGTATTGTATGGATGATAATCATCATTGATTCCTTTAGGCTCATCCAAAGAGACAAGAACAATGTATTCAGGTTTATTAATAGGAAACGTAGAAATAAAAGTGGTCATTTTTTTATTATCATAGGACTTATCTATAATTTTTTTTGCTGTTCCTGTTTTTCCACCCACAATATATTTATAGTCTGTGTGTTCACTAAATGCGCGTGCTGCTGTTCCTTGATCTACTACTTTGCTCATGAGATATCTCATAATTTCACTTGTTTGTTCTGAAAATAATCTTTCACCTTTAATCTCTTCCCCCGTTTTTTTTCGAAGAGTAGGTTTAATAAGATAGCCTCCGTTAACAACCGCTGCAGTTGCACTTGCTAAATGTAATGGAGAAATCGATAATCCATAACCATATGATATGGACTCAGTATTAGCCATTCTCCAAGGATCAGGATATATAGGGCTCGCTAATTCTGGCAATTCTAAATCTATCTCATCAAGTAAACCTAACTCATAAAGGTAGGATTGTTGTAAATCTTTTCCAACATCTCTAATCATCTGAATAGTTCCTACATTCGATGAATGAACGAAAATATCTTCAACTGAACAATAGTCTTCTTCACATGGGCGATGAACATCTCTTACTCTGTATTTTCCAATTTTAATACTATCATTTATTTCATACATTGAGTTTGGAAAAAATTTCTTTTCTTCAATACCTATTGCTGTTGTAAAAGTTTTCATGACTGAACCAAACTCATAAAGACCTAATGTATTTTTATTAAACATATTATCATGGTTTTGAGTTTTTGCATTTGGATCAAAGTCTGGCAATGACACCATAGACAATATCTCTCCAGAATTAACGTCAATAATTAGTCCTGAACCACCCGTTGCACTGTATAAATCCATACCAGACAATATTTCATCCCTTACGATGTGTTGAAGTCTTACATCAAGAGAAGTTTCGAACTTTTTTTTACTTTCAGATTTTAATACAGCATTAAAGGATTTCTCTATGCCTGAAATTCCCTCATTATCAATATCTACTTTTCCAATCAAATGGCTAAATAGTTCTTTATGTAAATATTTTCTCTGATTTGTATTTTCAATAGTGATGCCTGTTTCTCCTAAGTCTACTATTTCTTGTAAATCAGTTGGTGGAGTATTTCTTTTTAAATAAAAAAATTTATCTTTTTTAAATTTTTTTCTTAAATCTTCTTCATTAATTCTTGGATATATAGACTTTATTTTTGATATAAGCCCAGATTTATCATCTACTTGATTAGGATTGATGCCAATATTATACATTTTAATATTTGCAGTTATAGATACATCATTTCTGTCATAAATATTTCCTCGTTCAATTAATTCATTATTAGAAAAATATTTATTTTCTTGATGATAAAATAAATTAACATCAATCATTCGAATGGCTACCGCTAAATATATACTGCTAAAAACTACAGCAGCTAAAATTAATCTATTATTGATTTTTAAAGCGAAATTATTTCTGATTGACTTAAGTTTTTCAAATGCAAATTTCTCATCATTATATCGATGCGTGAAGGCAAAGCTTTTTTGATATATGTCGATTTTTTTTCGTTTGTGTGATTTTTTTTTCACAAAACTATCTTGCAGGTGAATTAGTATCCGGCTTTACAACATTTATGACATCATTGAAATATTCTTGTTCTTGCTTGATGTCATTTTTATCCATTACTACAAAATATTTGGTATAATCGTTAGTGATAACCATCTCAGAAATTTTTTTTAAATTTATTGGTGAAATGATTCGGCTCCATTCAATTTTATAAAGCTCATTCTTTGCTTCTTCATTTCTTAATGTAAGTTCAAGCTCATTAATTTGTTTTTGTTTGTTCGCTGATATATTTTTGATCACCATTATTGATAAGATGCCTAATAACAGTAAAAGAATTGAAAAAATCTTTAATATTCTTGAAATCATAAGCTAAATCCACACTCCTCAATTGGTATATATTTATTTTGATTACTTATTTTTTGAATAAGCCTTAATTTTGCAGATCTTGACCTTGGATTAAGTCTTACTTCGTCATCAGATGGCTTAATCACTTTTTCTACTTTGACGCTAGATCCAAGCGCTTTTGAAAAGTTTTTTACCATGCGGTCTTCTAAGGAATGAAAGGTTACAACACAGATTTTTCCAGCGATTGAAAGTAAGTTTAAGGCTTGGTTTAGACCCGAATGTAATTCTTCTAGTTCGTTATTAATGAACATTCTTAATGCTTGAAACGTTTTAGTTGCTGGATTTATTTTTGACTTAAAATTTGTATTATTTTTTTTAATGATGTCTGCAAGTTCTAAGGTAGACTTAATTTCTTTTTTGTTCCTATAATTTATAATACTTCTTGCAATTCTCCTTGAATTTCTCTCATCTCCGTAATGAAATAAAATATCCGCTAATTCATTCTGATCTATTGTATTTATTAATTCACCAGCTGTTTTCCCAGTATTGCTCATCCTCATATCTAATGGTCCATCCTTCATAAATGAAAATCCCCGGTTCGCATTATCTAATTGCATTGATGAAACTCCTATATCAAATAAGAAACAGTTAACTTTTTCTCTTTCGAGTTCTTCCATAACTTTTTTGATTTGACTAAATCTTGACTCGATGAATTTAAAGCGGTCTTTGTATTTTTCTTCAAATTCTTTTGCTTTGGAAGATACCGATGGATCCCTATCAATTGCAATAACTTTACAATTGGATGAAGATAAGATCTTTTTTGAATATCCTCCGTTCCCGAATGTTGCATCAAAATAGATTTTGTCATCAGCTGGCTCTATTGACTCAATTACTTCATTTATTAGAACTGGTTTATGCTTAAACTCATCATCGATCATTTACTCTGTCTTCTAAGGAATGATGGTATTTCAAGTAAATCTTGATCTATCTCGTTATCATCATTACTTTCATCTGAGTTAGATGTTTCTAGCTCGTGAACATTTTGTTCACTAAATAAATCTGGAGTGCTGTCTCTAGCCTGCATCTCCTCATTTACTCTATTCTGATCGATGAAATCCATTATGCTTTGATGTTCTGAGTTATTGTCTGGTTCAGTGATTTCTGGTTCAGACACCTCTTCTTCAGCAATCATTTCTGGTTCAGTGATTTCTGGTTCAGACAC
>ENA-OSEY01002352-OSEY01002352.1-marine-metagenome-genome-assembly--contig:-NODE-2352-length-12282-cov-2.637362_pt1 | contig 12282 bp, 11 predicted proteins | sample MGYA00248465_ERZ534230 | MGnify/ENA primary metagenome ERZ534230 (study PRJEB26409, sample SAMN06344110) | marine metagenome | isolation source: Sea water from surface | place: Atlantic Ocean:Southern... | reverse complement strand
TTTAGTCTTTGCTGATTATGAGCGACCTGCTCTTCGACTCGGTGCATTACAAAATATTAGAGTCATTCATGAGTTCACACATGATTCTTTTTATGTTGGGGAGGATGGACCTACCCATCAGCCCATCGAACACGCTATGTCTCTAAGGACAATACCAAACTTTAATGTTTTTAGACCTGCTGATGCTAAAGAAACAGCAATCTGTTTTCGTATAGCGCTGGAAAATATGCATACTCCTAGTGCCTTACTGTTAACTAGACAGGGTGTACCTGTTCTCCCAAATGACTATGACGAGTTAGAAAATGGTGTAAGAAAAGGGGCATATGTGATAAGGGATTGTGATGAACCGCCAGAATTAATTTTAATAGCAACTGGCTCAGAAGTTTCTTTGGCACTTGAAACATGTGAATTAATGAAAGATAAAAATATTCGCGTTGTTAGTATGCCGTGTATGGAAATTTTTGAAAAGCAAGATCTGCAGTATCAGTCTTCTATTATTCCAAATAGAGGATGTTTGAAAGTTACAATTGAGGCAGGCATAACTCACGGATGGGAAAAATTTTCAGGAATTAATGGTTTGTCAATTGGGATTGATCGTTATGGTGCTTCGGCACCAGGTAAAGTCCTTGCGGATGAATTTGGATTTACTGCTGAAAAAATAGAATCCAAGATTAAAGCTCATTTGAAAAATCTTTTATGAAAATTCATTTAGCTACTGATCACGCGGGTCTAGATTTAAAAAACACTATAAAAAATTACCTTAGAGAATCTGGATACCATGTAGAGGATCACGGAGCTTATGAATATGATGCTGAAGATGATTATCCAGATTTTATTTTCCCATGTGCAAAAGCTGTTGCTGATGATGAAGAAAGTAGAGGAATCATTCTTGGGGGATCAGGTCAAGGTGAGGCAATGGCTGCAAATAGAATAAAAGGATGTCGAGCTGCAGTATTTTATAGTGGTCCTAAAGAAATTGTAACCCTATCGAGGGAGCATAATAATGCGAATATATTATCTTTAGGTGCTAGGTTTATGAATGAAAACGATATTTTTGATGTTATTGATTTATGGCTTAAAGAGCCATTTGAAGGGGGAAGGCATCAAAGGCGAATTGATAAATTAGATATCTTTTAGATTTAACATATCTTTCCACCGATACTATAGTAACCAAGTTTTTTCCTTTCAATCATTCCTTTCTCCAAATCATAAATATCACAGGCTTCATACGGTTTTGCGTAAATATGAAGACTAGTAGAAAAATCTTCTGATATATTTTTTACAGAATGGATATCGGCAGGTCCATCTAAGTATCCGGCATCGCAGGATAATTCATTTATTATATTTAGCTCCAGTGGGGAGTTTGATAACATTTGATAGTTACCTATGTGAAGATTGCCACTTTCAACCCTTGCCCAGCATTTTTCTCCCTCATGACCATGTATTGGAGCATTTGTTTTTGGAGGCCAACATATCACTAGTATTTCAAAATTTTTTTCTCGATGGATTAAATTTCTAGTATAAAATTCTTTTTTATAAAAAACATAGTCATGCAAGCTATTGTCATTAAGTGGAAGATTTTGCAGGTATTTTGAAACTGTAGGAACGGGAAAGTCTTTTTCTGCAAATCTTTGTAAACTTGATATTAATTCCTTAACCAAAACTTCTTTAACCCATATAAATTTGATTTGATATATTTAATTTAGTAGTGAACAAAAGATCTCAGCTTTTAAGATTTATAATACTAATTTAACTAACCTTATTTTTTTTAACTATTTAATTAATTAGTGTAATAGAATTTAATTTTAATAGAAATACAAATTCGAAACCTTTCATGAAAAATAGATTCTCCAATTTTTCTATTGGCATTTTAATATCTTTAATAATAGCTCTTAGTAGCCAATTTTTGAGCAAGCTTTTGGGTACACAAGTTCTGCAATTAGAAAAAAGTCCAATCTCACCAATTTTTTTAGCCCTCATTATCGGTTTTTTAATTGCAAATACAACCAGTTTAGCTGATTTATGTGATTTGGGAATTACATTTTGCATTAAATATATTTTAAAAATTGGTATCATATTGATGGGAATTAGGCTAGGATTAAATGAAATGATATCTTTTGGCATTAAGGGTTTTCTAGTTGTAACTCCGTGCATCATTTTAACGTTGCTATTGGTAGAAAAAAGTCGTGCTTATTTTAGATTATCTTCAAATTTAGCTACTTTGATTGCTGTTGGGACTAGTATTTGTGGCGCGACAGCGATAGTCGCAACCGCTCCCGCTATTAATGCTAAGAAAGAGGAAATAGCTTATGCTATAGCTAATATTTCTATTTTTGGGATTTTTGCAATGGTAGTTTACCCATTTGTCGCTCATTATTTTTTCCCCGGAAACTCCTTATCAGCAGGTTTGTTTTTAGGATCTTCAATACATGAAACTGGTCAAGTAGCTGGAGCAGGTATGATTTATGCAGATCAATATTTATCTCCAAAAGTGTTTGATGTTTCAACAGTTACTAAATTAGTTAGGAACACTGCAATGCTTGTCGTCATACCATACCTCTCACTAAAGCATACTAACAATAAAGGAACAGATATTTCCATAGGAAAAAAACTTTACCAAATCTTTCCTTTTTTTATACTTGGATTTTTATTTTTTGGATTTGTAAGAACATTCGGCGATTATAGTCTAGAACAAAACTCAAAAGCTTTCGGTTTATTTAACATTGAGTTATGGAATGGGTTAATCCTTGAAATTAATTTTTTATCAAAATTATTATTAACAATAGCAATGGCTGCAATTGGGATTTCTACAGACTTAAAAAAGCTAAAATTAATTGGATTGAAAGTTTTTTATTATGGATTCGCAATTGCATTATTTGTTGGTGTAATAAGTCTCCTTACCACTTTATTATTTTTTGGATTATGAAAAAAATAATTAGAATTTTTTAAAAAAATTCTAATTATTTCTTAGGATAAAAAAGATTTTTTCCTTCAAATAGTTTTGTTCCATTTACATAGCTGTAATATTTTCGACATTCGCATGAAAGATACTCGATGTCAATCGGGTGAAAATTTCTTTTCGCTTCTGGCCAGTATTTTTTTTGAAGTTTTATCATATGAGCAAAGACTTTTTCATCGCTGTCTATTTTTAAATAAGATTTAAGTATCTCAATATAAGCCACAGCACCGATTCCAACGGGGACATTACTATCTGGTTTAATGATGTCCGGTCTAAACCAAGCAATATCCATTACTGCCATAAAAATTGGAAAATCATTTTTCATTTGAAAAATTTTATTTATTTGAGCTGTTGCTTCAATTACAGATCCATTTGAGTTAAGAATTAGGTTGGATAACATTTCTTTGTTTGATTTAAGTATATGGGTAGCAGTCTCGATTCTAGAGTACTCCGTATCATTTAATTGAATGGGCTCTACAGGGTATGCAGTTGTATTACACCAAGAATTCATATCGATTAAAAAGCTAGAAAGTTTATCAGGGTTTTTGAGCAATATTGGATCCAAAATATCTAATGTCTCTTGCCTATTACACCATCTAGAAAAAAAGATTGCCTGAACTAATGTTGGAAAATCAGAGCTAGTTTTATTGACAAATTGTATAATGGCTTTACTACCTCTATCGTCTTCACGAAAAACATTAAGAAATCTTCCTTTTTGAAAAATGGGATCGTTGCTCCAAGGAGCAGGCAGACCCGATTCTCTTTTTATGCGGATGTCCTCCCTTTTTTTACAAAATTGAAAAAATGCCAGCACAGGATTTTCTAAGATCAATCCGTCTAATGCAGATTTGTAAGGATTAAAATTCTGGTTCATAATAAAATTAAAAACAGGCAGTTTTTTTCAACATAACATCAAACAATTAAAAAATTATGTACAAGTGTTAATTTACACATACTGATTAATTATTTTTTTAAGTAAAAGAACGGTTTGATTTTGGTTAAACACTTTTTATCTATTTTGGTTTTAGTTCTGGTTTTAGGCTGCACAAGAGAAAATAAAGAAACTCAACCCAGACCAAATATTTTATTTATTATGTCCGACGATCATGCATTTCAAGCAATCAGCGCCTATAATCAAAAATTAATTGATACCCCAAATATTGATCGGATAGCAGAGGGTGGTGCTATTTTTGATAATGCATGTGTTACCAATTCTATATGTGCTCCCTCAAGGGCTACAATCCTTACCGGTAAGCATAACCATATTAATGGTAAGATTGATAATCGTTCTCCATTTGATACCACTCAGATTACATTCCCTCAGCTTTTTAAAAAAGCTGGGTATCAAACTGCGATGTATGGGAAGTTACATTTTGGTAATAATCCCAAAGGCGTTGATGATTTTATGATATTACCTGGACAAGGTCATTATGTTAATCCTGATTTTATAACTCCCAGAGGTGACACTACGATAATAGGATATGTTACAGATATCATTACAGACTTAACACTTGAGTGGCTAAAAAAGAAAAGAGATAAAGAAAAACCATTTTTGATGATGTATCTTCATAAAGCCCCTCATAGACCATGGTGGCCAAGTCCTGAAAAGTTTCGTGAATTTTCAAAAAAGGAATTTCCTTTACCTCAAACCCTTTTTGATGATTATAAAGACAGAGGTTTAGCGGCTAAATCAGCTGAAATGAATTTATTACTGGATTTAAGATATGGTCATGATTCAAAAATAAGGCCGGAGACATTGGAATCGATGATTGATATCGATCCATACGTTGAGCCTTATAATTGGGGCGGTAGTGATGGATTTTCTACTTCTTATGTAAGGTTTAATAAAGAACAAAGGGCCCTTTATGACCCTGTAATAGATTCAATTAATGTATGGTTCAAGGACAACTGGCCTTCTTTATCAATGAAAGAGAAGATGGAATGGAAATACCAGCGTTATATGCAAGATTATTTGGGCACTATCTCATCAGTAGATGATAATCTGGGGAGGGTATTAGATTATCTTGAAAAATCGGGCTTAGATAAAAACACAATAGTCGTATATACCTCAGATCAAGGGTTTTTTTTGGGAGAGCACGGATGGTTTGATAAAAGATTCATTTATGATGAGTCTTTTAAAACGCCTTTGCTTGTTAAATGGCCGGCAAAAATAAGCCCAGGTATGCGGATATCCAAAATGGTTCAAAATCTTGACTTTGCCCAAACTTTTCTAGATGCAGCGAAGATAAATCAGCCTGCTGATATGCAAGGAAAAAGTTTAATGCCATTGCTCCTTGGGCAGGAAAAAAATTGGAATAGAGAAGCTGTATATTATCATTATTATGAATATCCATCGGTGCATATGGTGAAACGTCATTATGGTATTGTAACTGAAGATTACAAGCTTGCTCATTTCTATTATGATATCGATGAATGGGAATTATATGATCGCCACGCTGATTCAATGGAAATGAAAAATGTATATTATGATTCAACTTACACTGAAATTGTAGAAGAACTTAAGACTCAACTTTCCGAGCTAAGAGTAAAGTATAAGGACTCAAGGGAGCTAGATCTTCATTATATAAATCAATATCTTGATAATTAGTAACAAAAAATCACTTTTCATCAAATTAAGATAATCGCAACCCTTACTCAAAAGTATTTTGATTCAGATACCAAATATTTGGCAAATTTAGGCAATGCTATTAGGTACTAATTTTTGAAAAACTATTCTAATATAACTATTGTAATAATTTTGCTTTTGATTTCATGTCAATCCGAAGACCAAATTAGAACATATCGATTGCCAAAAAAATCTAAGGATTCTCCATTGAATGTTAAAGAAGAAAAGGTCGTACCTGAACTTCCAGGAAAGAATAAAAAGTTTACTTTAAAATGGCAAAAACCCGAAGGCTGGGAACAATTTGATGGACATTCTATGAGGATGGCAAGTTTTTATGTTCCCCACTCAACTGGAAAGGGAGAACTATCTATTACTGAATTTTCAGGAATGAGTGGAGGTATTCAAGCAAATATTAATAGATGGAGAGGGCAAATATCCCTCCCGCCTGAATCTGAGCAAAGTATTTTAACATCCTCAACCTCATATAAGAGTGAATTGGGTAATTTTTTATTTTTTGAATTAGCAAATGAAACATCTAATCAAAGTATATTGGCATCTATTTATGAATTGTCAAACAGAACGGTATTTGTAAAGCTATCTATTGAACAGTCTGCATTAATCGAGGTCAAAAAGGAATTTTTAACATTTTCTAAATCTATTACACTATGACCATTAATTATCTAGACAAGTTTTTAAAGATTATAATGAGCCCAAAGGTTTTTTCGTACACTTTGATATGGTTAATTATTCTTGTATTCTTTGGCACAATTGCACAAAAAGACATTGGCTTATACGCCTCGCAGATGAAATATTTCTCCTCTTTTTACTTCTTATTCCTAGGTTTCATTCCTTTACCTGGAGGGAGACTAGTTTTACTTCTTATGACCGTTAATTTATTTTCTAGTATGTTTAAACGAAATTTGTGGCAGCTCAAGAAAATAGGAATTATAATTGTTCATTTAGGCGGATTGTTGCTTTTAGCGGGTGGAGGACTTACTGCATACTTTAGCTCTGAAGGGAATATGGTGATTGCTGAAGGTGAAAGTTCAAATTATGTTGATGATTACCATAATATGGAATTAGCATTCGTAAACAACTCTCTTAAGGATAGTTTAGAATATACCGTTGTGGATGAATCTCTCCTTTATGAAGGTAGCCGGTTTCAAATTTTTGATGAAGGACCAGAAATCTACATTATTAGTAATATAAAAAATGTTCGAATTGAAAATCGTATTTCTCCAGCTGATTCAATATACAAGGGCCTCTTAGAAAAATTTGTTTTATTACCAAAAAAGCCTGAACCAGAGAACACTCAAAACAGGCCGGCTTTGATATATAAAATTCAAGGGACAAGCAATGGCTCAGATGGTATTTATGGACTCTTTCTTGGTCAAGGATTGAACGACCCTTTTAAAATAAATGATCAAATATTTCACTCAGAATATCGAAGAGAAAGAACATATGTACCTTTTAATATTGAACTAATTGACTTTGAAAAAATTATGCACCCTGGAACCAATGTCGCCAAAAGTTTTAGTTCAGATGTTAACCTAATAGAGAATGATATTCCTAGACGAACATTAATTAAGATGAATGAGCCACTTCGTCATAAAGGATATACTTTTTTTCAAGCTTCTTTTATTGACGACTCAGATGTAGAGACAACTGTCCTTGCAACGGTTAAAAACTACGGAAGATTATTCCCTTATATTTCAAGTATCATTATGAGCATAGGGCTTCTCATTCACCTACTTTTGATGATCCCAAAGATGGTTAGGAGGAAATCAAAATGAACTTCATAAAAACAAATTTATCATTTTTTCATTATATTTTTCTTTTTGCAAGTTTTTCACTTTCCCCATTGGGTGCATTTGAAGTTCAAAATATACCCGTTCAAAGTGAAGGAAGGATTAAGCCTCTTGACACGTTTGCAAGAAACATGTTACTTAGATTTTATGGGAAAAGAGAAATTAAAGATCAAAATATTAAAGCATCGGATTGGTTATTAGATTTAATCCTAAATCCAGAGGATGGCCGTAATCTAAAAGTTTTTAATATTCGAAATCCTGAGGTGGTTTCAAGTCTGTTCCTTGAATGGTCTACTCAACATAAATACAGTTTTAATGAAATAATTAACGGGATTAAAAACCAAGTAGAGTTGATAAAAACCATTGATCAGAAAGAAAGTCAAGATAGAACTCCCTTTGAAAAGCAATTACTAGAACTTAGTCAAAGTGCTATCATGTTTGAAGAACTGTCATACATGAAAAATATTAAATTGATACCTCCTGCATTATTAGATGAAAATGCGGTATGGCAATCTCCATTTGATTTTATCATAAGTGGTATAACGCCTGCCTATCATCAAGAAGAAATTTTAAATTCCCTTCAGCAATATTTAGCAGCTCGTTTTCAGAAAAATGAATTAGAAATGAATAATGCACTATTGAATTATGAAAAGATAGTTTCTGATTTGTCTTTTAGTACTGTTGATGTGAAAAAGTTAAAAAGTGAAACTTGGATGAACGATGTTAATCTATTTGTTAAAAGTTTAGCTTTCTACATCCTATCCTTCTTACTCATTGGAATAAGTTGGATGGCAAAACCAAGTTTTTTTCGTAATATTTCTTTTTTCTCTCTTATTATTGGTTTTCTGATACATGGTTATGGAATAGTCATGCGCATGTATATAATGGGCCGACCACCTGTTTCCACCTTATATGAATCGGTTATTTTTGTTTCATTTATCCTTTTACTTTTGGCAGTTGCATTAGAATATTTTCGCAAAGATGGGTTAGGTATTTTTGTAGGATCTGTTGGTGGAAGCATTTTGCATTTTATAGGGTTTAGTTACGCTGCAGATGGAGATACACTTGGGATGTTGGTGGCAGTTTTAGATTCTAATTTCTGGCTTGCTACTCATGTAACAACAATAACAATAGGGTATGGTGCTTCTTTAGTTGCAGGCTTTATAGGTCATCTTTACCTTATACAAAATATCTCAGATTCATCTAATTCTAAAAAACTAAAAAGTATATTTAATAATTTGTTCGGCATGACATTGTTTGCTCTATTCTTTACCTTATTCGGCACTATTCTTGGAGGTATTTGGGCAGATCAATCTTGGGGTAGATTCTGGGGATGGGATCCAAAAGAAAATGGCGCATTATTAATAGTACTATGGCAGCTTCTTATGATCCATTCGAGGTTAGCCGGAATAGCAAAACCCCTTCTTTTTGCATTAGGGATGGGGCTGAATAACATAATAGTTGCTTTGGCTTGGTTTGGAGTGAACCTTCTTCAGGTTGGATTACATAGTTATGGCTTTGATGATGGAGTTGCAAGAAATTTATATATATTTATTATTTTTGAATTATCTATTTGTTTGTTTTTATATTACTTTCCCTTCATAAAATCTCGATTTCAAAGTCCTCGAGTATTGTAACTTTTTCAAATTATAAGGGATTAGATCGTTACCATAACTATGGCTTATCTTGCTGTACTTTTGATAAAAAGACTAATTTACTACTAACGATATGAAAATAGGTGTAACTATATTAGCTGCGGGTTCATCTAAAAGGATGGGTAATCAAAATAAGCTATTGCTTTTAGTAAATAATAAGCCAATTCTATACATTTTATGCAAGAGTGTTTTAAAGGCGGATATAAATCAAGTTGTTTTAGTAACTGGATATCAGAAAAAGAAAATTGAAAATGTTTTGCCAAATGGTATTGATACCATTGTCCATAATGACCATTGGAAAAAAGGTATGATGAGTTCAATCCATGTAGGTATATCTAACTTACAACATGATATTGATGCGAATATGATAATTTTGGGCGATATGCCGTTGATAAAAACTAATACAATTAACAGCATTATTTGTGCATTCAAAAATAAGAAGGGTAAGTATATTGTTTATCCAACTTACAATAATATTCAGGCTAACCCTGTTATTTTTCCTAAAAAGTTTTTTCCCGAAATTTTGTATTTAAAAGGTGATTATGGTCCCAAACAAATATTAAAAAAATATTCTTCAAAGGCTTTGGGTTTTCCTATCAATTCAGATGAGGTTATTCTTGATTGCGATACTGCAGAAAATTTTTCTTCATTGAGAACAAAATTAATCAATAATGTCAAGGCATAAAGATTTATTTAAAAAAATATCTAAATTGGAATCTGATGAAACTCCTTATGCAATAGCTTCTGTTTATCAGGTACATGGTTCTAGTTCGGGAAAAGTAGGAGATAAAGCATTATTTGATGAGCAAGGTAAAAGAATTATTGGGTATATTGGAGGCGGTTGCATTGAAAACCGCGTAGCTGCAACTGCAAAAGAATCACTAATCGATGGTATTCCAAAAACGATTGAAATAGACTTAGATAGTGATGAAATGGGAATGGGCATACCATGTGGAGGATATATGTCAGTTATTGTTGAACCTCAGATGTTAAGTAAAACCCTTTTGATAAGGGGAATGGGTGGTCTTACAGAAATTTTGTGTGAAATGGCAAGTCTATTAAAGTTTAAGGTAGTTGTACAAACATCCGAGCAAGAGAAAGAAAGATACCCTAGCGCTGCAAAAATCATTACAAATGAGCTTGATTTAGAAGACATTGATTTCCATGTTGATTATTTTATTTTAGCTACTCACCACCGTAATGATGATAGAATTAGCCTAGAAGCTTTAAAGAAAGGCATCCCTTATGTTGGCGTCGTTGCAAGTGCAAAAAAAACTGGTATAATTTTAGATTATCTTAAAATGAATGGCGTTACAGAAAAAGAATTAGAACACTTTTATGCTCCTACTGGATTGGAGTTAAATGCCAAAACCCCCGAACAAATTGCATTAAGTATATTATCGGAAATGGTCATGCTTGCCAACGGTGGATCCGGTAAACAAAAAAAATCAATTATAAGTTAATCAAATGTCTGATACTATTTATTTAGATAACCAGGCAACTACACAAATTGATCCAGAAGTGATAGATGCTATGATGCCTTATTTTTATAATAAATTTGGGAATGCATCTAGTATCCATCATTCTTATGGTAGAGAGTCCAAAAAAGCAGTGGAAAGATCTCGAAAGATATTAGCTGATAGTATTAAAGCAAAAAAGAGGGAGATTGTTTTTACCAGCGGAGCAACTGAGGCTATTAATCTAGCCATAAAAGGAGTTGCTGGGACTTTTAAAAAAAAACACCATATGATTACCCAAGCTACCGAGCACAGTGCCGTTTTAGATACTTTCAGATCAATTGAAAAAAAAGGATGGGATATTTCTATTCTTCCAGTGAATCGAAATGGTCTGGTCGATCCTCAAGATATTGCTAATGCAATTACCGATGAAACGAGTTTAGTATCCATTATGCATGCTAATAATGAAATTGGAACTATTCAACCGGTAAAACAAATTGGAGAAATATGTAAAAAAAACAATATTCTATTTTTTGTGGATGCTAGTCAGTCATTTGGAAAGTTAGAAATAGATGTCAAAGAAATGAAAATTGATTTGTTGGCCTCTACTGCTCATAAACTATATGGGCCAAAAGGTATTGGACTTCTTTATATATCACAAAAAGATCCAAAGGTTACGTTAGAAATGCAGATGGATGGTGGAGGTCATGAAAAAGGATACCGATCTGGGACTCTACCAGTACCGCTGATAGTCGGTTTCGCTAAAGCGATGGAGATCTGTGAAAACAGGAGAAAATTTGAATATCATAATTTAGGAAAACTTCGGAATTTTTTATTCAAAGGCATTCAAATTGAACACCCTGATGTGATTTTAAATGGTAGTTTCGATAGTCGCTTATCTCATAATTTAAATCTTTGTTTCCCAAAGCTTGAAGCAGAAACTATAATAATGAAAATGAAAGAAATAGCATGTTCTACTGGTTCTGCATGTAGCAGTGCTTTTTTAGAGCCATCCCATGTCATTAAAGCTTTAGGACATGCCAATGAAATAGCAAATTCATCTATAAGGTTTAGTTTGGGAAGATTTAATACGCAAAGTGAAATAGAAAAGGCAACCCTCATCATAAACAATGTTATAACAAATTTAAAATTGAATCAAAAAAAACGAAAAAGACCTAATTCTTTTTAACCGAACTATTCATTAAATGGCAACCGCTTATTCAATTGCAGTATATTTGAATTTATTTTCACGATAAAAAAACTGTAAAATGAATAAAGAAATAACACTTCATAATTCATCAGAATTTCAAAATTCAACGATAACTGATCGTTTTGGAAGGGTTTTTAATTATTTAAGAATTGCGATTAATGAACGTTGTAACCTTCGTTGTATTTACTGTATGCCTGAAGAGGGTATTTTATTTCAAGAAAAAGATAGACTTTTGGATAAAAATGAGATTTGTAAAATAATCAAAGTAATGTCAGAATTAGGTGTCTCAAAGATTAGGTTTACAGGAGGCGAACCTCTACTTCGAAAAGATCTTTTAGATTTAATCCAATACACATATCAGCAAACCGATATTTCCTCAATCCACTTAACAACAAATGGAGTTCTTTTATCTAAGTATATCAATCAGTTAGAAAAAGCAGGATTGAATGGAATCAATATCAGTTTAGATACCTTAAATAGAGAAAAGTTTAAGGAAATAACACGACGAGAAGAGCTTGAAAACGTTTTAGAAGGGCTAGACTTGGCAATCTGCTCTGGTATAAAGTC
>ENA-OSEY01002351-OSEY01002351.1-marine-metagenome-genome-assembly--contig:-NODE-2351-length-12285-cov-6.450770_pt1 | contig 12285 bp, 8 predicted proteins | sample MGYA00248465_ERZ534230 | MGnify/ENA primary metagenome ERZ534230 (study PRJEB26409, sample SAMN06344110) | marine metagenome | isolation source: Sea water from surface | place: Atlantic Ocean:Southern... | reverse complement strand
CGTTATTAATCAAAATATCGATATCTCCAAAATCCTTTTTTATTTTTTTAAAAAAACCTTCATAATTTTTTGCTTTTCTAAAATTGAATTGAAAAGCTTTAAACTTTACGCTTGTTGCTTTCAATAGTGTTTTTAACTTATCAATATTAGAATGTGATTTGTTATATTGTATAGCAACATCAAAACCTTTATTAGCTAAGTGTTTTGTGATAGAACTACCAATTCTCTGAGCACCACCAGTTATTAAAACTCTTTTAAAATTTTTCATTAATACCTAATTCTTTTTTTTCTAAAATCTTAATTTTATCTCTAATTTTCGCAGCCTCCTCAAAATTTAAATTTTCTGCACATTCTAACATCTCTTTTTTAAGGTCGTTAATAGTTTTTTCTGTATCAACTATAGTGTCTTTGAATTTTTTTTTCTTTTTTTCTTCATTTTCTATTGATTCTTCAATTTTCCTGAAGGTAGATTTTGGTTTGATATTATTAATTTTATTAAAATTAATTTGTTTAATTCTTCGTCTAGCTGTCTCTTCAAGAGCGTTTTCAATAGATTTCGTTTTGAAATCAGCATACAAAATAGCTCTACCTTGAATATTTCTAGCAGCCCTTCCAATTGTTTGAATAAGTGATACCTGAGATCTCAAATAACCCTCTTTGTCAGCATCTAATATTGCAACTAAACCGCATTCAGGAATGTCTAAGCCTTCTCTGAGTAAATTAATTCCAACCAAAACATCATAATTTCCAACTCTAAGATCCTTAATAAGCTCAATTCTTTCTAATGTTTCAATATCTGAATGCATATACCTGGAATTGATTTGATTTTCATTTAGATAGTCCGTTATTTTTTCAGCATCTTTTTTGGTAAGAGTAGTTATTAAAACTCTGAGTTTTTTATCTTTAACCTTCCTACACTCTTCCATAACATCTTCTATTTGGTTTGAAGCTTTTCTTACCTCACAAATCGGATCTACCAATCCAGTTGGTCTAACAATCTGTTCTATGAACACCCCATTAGTTTTATTAAGTTCATATTCTCCCGGTGTTGCAGAAACATAAACTGTTTTTCCTTTGAACTTTTCCCATTCCTCGAACATCAAAGGTCTATTATCCTTACAGGACGGTAATCTAAAACCATAAGTTGATAGGGTTTCTTTTCTAGACCTATCTCCTTTGAACATTCCTCGAATTTGTGGAATTGTTACATGAGATTCGTCTATAAATATAACCGTATCCTTTGGTAAGTATTCAAAAAGTGTTGGTGGTGGTTCTCCTTCTTTTCTTCCAGATAAATGTCGAGAGTAATTTTCAATCCCAGAGCAGCTCCCAGTAGCAGCGATCATTTCTAAATCGAAATTTGTTCGTTGCTCAATTCTTTGAGCCTCGATAAACAGCTTTTTAGATTCAAAGTACTTTATTCTTTCCTTAAGTTCTTCTCGTATTTTTTTTATTGCTAAATTAAGAGATGGTTTAGGTGTTACGTAATGACTATTTGCGTATATAGTTATCTCACTTAAACTTTTTGAAATTGTTCCTAAAAAAGGATCAAATTCATCAATAGACTCAATCGTATCACCAAAGAAAGAAATTCTCCAAGATCTATCTTCCAAATGGGAGGGGAAGATTTCTAGAATATCACCTCTATTTCTAAAAGTACCCCTAGTGTGAATATTATCATTTCTTTTATACTGAAGCTCGACAAGTCTTTTTTTTATTTCTTCTAAATCAATATTTACATCTTTTTTAATTTTGAACGTCATTGAAGAGTAAGATTGGACTGATCCAATACCATAAATACAGGATACGCTTGCTACAACAATTGTATCAGGTCTCTCAAGCAATGCTCTAGTTGCTGAATGTCTCATTCGATCAATTTGCTCGTTGATTGAAGATTCCTTTTCAATGTAAGTATCACTTCTTGGAACATATGCTTCAGGAGTATAATAATCATAATAAGACACAAAGTATTCAACAGCATTATCTGGGAAAAACCCTTTCATCTCCCCATAAAGTTGGGCAGCAAGGGTTTTATTTGGAGCAAGTATTAGGGCAGGCCTATTTGTTTCTTCAATTACTTTAGCCATAGTGAAGGTTTTGCCTGATCCTGTAACACCTAATAAAACTTGGTTAAACTCGTTCTTCTTAGCGCCATTTACTAAATTTTTAATAGCTTCTGGTTGGTCACCAGCTGGTTTAAAATCAGATTTAATTTTAAATTTCTTTCCACCTTCAAGTTTTCCACCAATTTTTGGATTTTTACTTTGAATATCTGTAATTAAATCTTGATAAGTATTTTCCATATATTAAATAAAGTAATAGAATATAAACAATTTTCAATGAGCATAATATCTAACAGTCTTAAAAGAATTAAACCATCTCCTACCATTGCAGTTACGCAGAAAGCAAGAGAATTGAAAGCTGCTGGCAAAGATGTAATTGCTCTAGGTGCAGGTGAACCTGATTTTGACACGCCTAATAATATAAAAAAGGCAGCAGTTAATGCGATTAGAATAGGGGATACTAAATATACGCCAGTTGATGGAACACCCGCAATTAAAAATGCAGTAATTAAAAAGTTTAAAAGAGAAAATAACTTAACTTATACCTCAGACCAGATAACAGTAGGTACTGGTGGAAAACAAGTTTTATATAATGCTTTTGTAGCAACATTAAATAAAGGTGATGAGGTTATTATTCCAGCTCCGTTTTGGGTATCGTATCCAGACATGGTTTTACTTGCTGGTGGTAAACCAAAATTTATTAAATGTGGAGAAGAAGATGGTTTTAAATTAACTCCACCAAAACTTAAAAAAGCAATAACGAGAAAAACAAAATGGATAATTTTAAATTCTCCTTCAAATCCAACTGGTGCAGCTTACACAAAAAAAGAAATTATTAATTTAGGAAAGATATTATTAAAAAATAAGAATATGTTTATCTTGAGTGACGATATTTATGAGCATGTAAAATTTGATAATTTTAAATTTTTTACAATAGCACAGATAAAAAAGCTTAAAGATAGAACACTTACAATGAATGGTGTAAGTAAAGCATATGCTATGACTGGTTGGAGAATTGGTTATGCAGCTGGTCCTAAAAATATTATAGCTGCTATAAGAAAAATCCAGTCACAATCGACTTCTAATCCATCATCTATAAGTCAGGCAGCTGCTGTTGAAGCTTTGAATGGAACTCAGAGTTTTATTAAAAAAAGAGCTAAATCTTTTAGTGACAGAAGAAATTTTGTTGTGAATTATTTAAATAGTATTCCAGGGATTACTTGCTTAATGCCAAAAGGTGCGTTTTATGTATTTCCAAGTTGTAAAGGTTTAATTGGAAAAAAAACAAAAATAAAAAATGACACAGATTTTGTGCAAAAACTTCTAGAAAAACAAAATGTTGCCGTTGTACAAGGTTCTGCATTTGGTCTTGATGGTTATTTTAGAATTTCATATGCAACATCAATGAAAAAATTAAAGATTGCTATGCAAAGGATTAAGCTTTTTTGTGAAAGTTTAGGCTAAATTTAGTCTAATTACTGATTTTGCTGCATCAACTACTGAAACTTCTGGTTCTATAAATTTCATTTGAAGAATCTCCTCAGCATATTTTGTATCTGTCTCCATTTTAAGACCTAAATCAGGAACTAAATTTTTTGCACTTGAATCTAAATAACTTATAAGTTTAACCATAAAATTAGGTAATTCTTTCTTAGGAAGTTTCTTAGAATGACTTGGAATGTTTTCAATCATTATTTTTGACAATTCGAGAATTGATCTAGTTCCAGATCCTACAATTAATCTTCTACCTTCAGCTTTTTTATTGTTTAATGATAAAACATGTGCTTTGGCTATATCTTTAACATGGGATATCATCACTGAAAATTTTGGAGCCGCTGGATATTTGCCTTGCAGTAATTGTTTAATATATTCCATTGATGTACAACTTTTTTCATTCAAAAAGTCTCCCAAAACAAAACCAGGATTGATACAAGTAAGTCTATTTTTAATGCCTTTACTTTCCATAAGTTCCCAAGCAGCTTTTTCAGCTCTAGTTTTAGATACAAAATAATCTGTTGTTTTGTCCCATTCTAAGTCAGTCCAATCATTTTCACCAAATGTATAAGGGTTTGTTCGGTTTGGTTTTCTATACATACAAACAATAGACGATGTTTTTACAATATGTTCTACATTTGCATTTATTCCTGCATTTAAAACTCTCAAAGTTCCATCTTTTGCAGCTGGAGTAAGTGACTCTCTATCATTTGAAACTTTTAATGGGAAAGGAGAAGCAACATGAATTATGTATTTGCAACCTTCAGCGGCTTTATCCCACCCATTATCTTTTAATAAATCTAATTCTACAAAGGATAGGTTTTCTGTTGAAGCATTATTTTCCTCAAGTGTTTTTTTTGTTATTTCAACTGAATTAATATCTCTAACTGTTCCTAATACCTCATAACCAGAATTTAATAATTCTATAGCAACATGTTTTGCAATAAATCCACTGATACCAGTCAATAAAACTTTTTCACTCATGTAATTGTAAAATTATTTTGATTTTCTTTTTTTCTCTAAGCCAAAAATAGGAGAATTCCTGAATCTCAGAACTAGTATAGCTATTGCAATTAGCACAATTGCTCCAGCTTCATAAAGCAATACTTCTGGATTTATTGATTTTCCTTGTAATATAATAAATCTAGCAAGTGCTGTTATAGCAATAAACAATGGTAAAGTTATTTGAATAGATTGACTCTCCCAAAATACTCTGACCATAGCTAAAACCTCTAAATAAAGAAATAGTAATAGCAAATCAGCTAAAGTGACTTTTTGAACTTCAATCATTTGATATATTTCTATACCAAACGCAATAACAGTAGCCCCAAGTATTATTACTAAAGCTAATAATTGAATTTGTTTTACAATATTCTCCATAAAATTATTTTATAAATGATATTTTATTAATTTGCAGCTAAATATTTCTCTGCCTCTAATGCAGCCATACAGCCCATTCCTGCTGCAGTTACTGCCTGCCTATAAATTTTATCTTTCACATCTCCAGCTGCGTAAACTCCTGGAATATTAGTCTCAGTAGAATCACTTTTAGTAATTAAATAACCTGTGCTATCCATTTCTAACTGATCTTTAAATAAAGATGTAGCAGGATCGTGTCCAATAGCTATAAATAATCCATCTATTTTTAATTCTGATGTTTCATTATTTTTAACATTTTTAATTTTTAATCCTTTTACATTTTTTGGCTCTTCATCACCTATTACTTCTTCAACAACAGAGTCCCAAATAATCTCAATTTTTTTATTTTCCATTAATTTTTTTTGCAAAAGTTTTTCAGCTCTAAGTTCATCTCGTCTATGAATTAATTGTACTTTTGATGCGAATTTTGTAAGAAACATAGCTTCTTCTACTGCAGCATTTCCTCCACCAACAACTGCAACTGTTTTATCTTTGAAAAAAAAGCCATCACATGTTGCACAAGCTGATACTCCAAATCCCTTAAATTTTTGTTCAGATTCAATGTTTAACCATCTTGCTTGTGCTCCAGTAGAAATAATAATTGAGTCTGCAGTATATTTTTGTCCTCCATCACCAATTGCCTCAAACGGTTTAGATTTTAAATTTACTGACTGGATATGATCTTCAACTAAATCTGTTCCAACTGCTTTTGCCTGCTCTCTCATTTGTTCCATTAACCATGGTCCTTGAATAACATCTGCAAATCCAGGGTAGTTCTCAACATCAGTTGTTATAGTTAATTGACCACCCGGCTGCATACCTGCAACCAACATTGGTTTAAGCATAGCTCTCGCAGCATAAACAGCAGCAGTATAACCAGCTGGCCCTGATCCAATTATTAACACTTTTGTATGTTTAGTTGGTTTTTCACTCATACAGGTCTATATAGTAAATAATGAGCAAATTAAAAGGTATATTATTGACTGAGGGCATGCACGGCATGCTTAGCCAAGTAGAAGGTTTGGCTAAAGCTCTTGATCTTGATTTTACTCACCACAAGGTTGAACTTAAAAGTTTATGGAGTTTAATTCCACCAAAATTTACGCCAATTTCTCAAAATGTTTACAAAAAAATAAACTATTCAGATTTTGATATAATAATTTCTTGTGGAAGAAAAAGTATAATTCCATCAATCCATTTAAAAAGTATCTCAAACAAAAAAGTTTTTAATATTCATATACAAGATCCAAAAATAAACTTTGATTATTTTGATTTTATTGTAGCACCCGAACATGACGGAATTAGTGGTTCAAATATAATTAATACGAAAGGTGCAATTCACTATCTTACAAAAGACGAAATAGAGGAAAATAAGGATTACTTAAACTCATTTATAAGAAAAGATAACAGAAAGATTTGGTGCTTAATTATGGGTGGACCAACAAAATACTATGATTATTCAACAAAAAATATGAAACATATTTTTTCAATTTTCTATAAGCTTTTAAAGAAAAAAGATTTTCAACTTGTCGTAATTCCATCAATGAGGACACCATTAAATACCATTCATTATGCAAAAGAATTTTTTGGTGAAAATCATACAGTTATAATGAATGTAGATAAAAAAGCCTACTTATCTGCTTTAGCCATTTCAGAGAACATTATAGTTACTTGTGACTCAAGCTCAATGATCTCTGAAGCTGCTTTAACAGGAAAACCTATTTATATTGCAAATATTTTGCCTAAAAAAAATGATATTCGGTTCCAAAGATTTCGAAATTTGTTTAGAGATTTAAATATTACTAGAAATCTTGGAGAAGATGTTGAAAATTGGACCTATCAAAGTCTTGATGAAACTAATAGGGTAGCAAAAATTATAAAAGAAAAAATTAATTATTAATGTCATTTTTAAACTCAATACTAAACGACTCAAAAAAATTTGATAATCCATTTGAGCATTGGGAATTAAATAAACCTCTAACAGATGATCAAATAAATGAAATAATAGGAGCAGATATATCTGACCCAGCAAAACATAACCTTAATTATGATGGAACCAGAGCTATTGATGGAGGTGAGGGAAAATTTAGAGAAGGAATTTCAGATGGTGGAAAAGCTTTAAAATTTCGATGTTTTGTAACTCATGAAAATACCAGAGAATTTCCAGGACTTACAAATTTAATTAAAGAACTTCAAAGTAAAGAAACTCATCTAAAAATTTCTGAATTAATCAATAAAGATTTGTCTAATTCTTATGTACGAGTTGAGGTTATATGTGATCGAGAAGGTTTTTGGCTGAAACCACATTGTGATATTAAGGAAAAACTTATGTCATGTTTATTATTCGTTAACAAACATAATGAAAGTGAGGAACTTGGTACAGATTTTTATGATAGTGATTTAAAGCTAATTAAAACATTACCTTATAAAGATAATTATGGATATTTTTTTTCTAGTGGACCCAATACTTGGCATGGAATGGAAAAGAAAGAAATAATTAAAGAGAGAAGGTGTTTACAAGTAAATTATGTGACTTTTAAAACTGATTGGAAAGTTGAAAATTAATCCTCCCAATCAAATCTAGGAAATGTATCAAATACTTTAAAAATTCCCTCAGACCAGGTGTTGCAGACTTTAGAATAATCTTCATCATTTAAACTTAAACATTTTAATGACGCTAATTTATTTTCATCTTTTTTGTAAATTGCAAAATCAATGGGAGGACCTACAGTTAAGTCACTTTTTAAAGTAGAGTCCATAGAAATTAGTGCACACCTTGATGCATCTCCAATTGATACATCTGGTTTAATAACTCTATCAAGTATTGGTTTGCCATACTTAACCTCACCAATCACGAGATAAGGTTTACTATCTGCTGGTCTTATATAGTTTCCCTGAGGATATATAAGGTATAGCTCTGGCTTTTGTCCTTTTATTTGACCACCTATTATAAAAGTTGAACCTAAAAGAACATCATCAGTATTTATTCCTTGAGGAGATGAGTGTTTTATATTTAGACTTCCCACATAAGATGCAATTTGTTCAAAGTCTTTACATGTATTTAAATTAAGTATTCCCGATGAGCTTTTTAAATCCTTCTCTACAGATTTGTAAACAGCTTGTGATGTTCCTAAATTACCAGATGTTACCATTACGATTGTTCTATCACCAACATCATGAGTAAACATTTTTGAATAAATATTTACATTATCTAAACCTGCATTAGTTCTCGAGTCTGATGCGAAGACCAACCCTTCGTTTGTTTTTATTCCAATACAGTATGTCATGAGCGATTTTTATTTAAAAATGACATAATTATCAAATATTTTATGTCATAGCAGCTATTTGTATTTAGCAATTGTTTTGCAATTTTTTTTATCAAAAATTGTCTAATGTCTGTTTCTCTATGGAAAAATTATGACTCAAAATCTGCATATGATGGATATTTGACAGAAGAAAATAAAATTAGAAAACATGCTAGAATAATGACTGGCATATTAGAAAGACATGGAACAAAAAAACTTCAAGAAATTGAAAAAAATTGTCAAAGCACAATAAGTGCTAGAGGTATTAATTTTAGAGTTTATGCAGCAAATAATAGAGCAGAGGAAAAAAAATGGCCGTTAGATATAATACCAAGAATTATTCCAAAGTCTCAATGGAATAAAATATCAAGAGGATTAATTCAAAGAGTAAAAGCATTAAATTTATTTATAGATGATGTTTATAATAAAAAAAAAATTTTTAAGGATAAGGTTGTACCAAAAGAATTAATATTTAATTCACCTTATTATTTAAAAGAATGTGAGGGTTTTTCTCCAAAGTATAAAGCTTGGGCAAATATATCAGGAATTGATTTAATAAGAAATATTAATGGAGAATATTTAGTTCTTGAAGATAATTTACGTGTCCCATCTGGGGTGTCTTATATGTTGGAAAATAGAATGGTAATGAGGGATGTATTTCCCGAATTATTTACTCGATATAAAGTTTCCTCTATCCACCAGTATTCTAATAAACTTTATCAAAGTATGGTTGAGTGCATACCAAAAAAAACTGACAATCCTCATATGGTTGTTTTGACTCCAGGTATTTACAATTCGGCTTACTTTGAACATTCATTTTTAGCTCAACAAATGGGAATAGCTTTGGTCGAGGGTAAAGATTTATTTGTTGAAAATGATTTTGTTTATATGAAAACAGTTAAAGGAAAATTAAAAGTTGATTGTATATATAGAAGATTAGATGATACTTTTCTTGATCCAAAAGTATTTAACAAAGAATCACTCATCGGAGTTCCTGGTTTATTTAAATGTTGGAAAAAGGGAAATGTTGGCATTATTAACGCTCTTGGAACTGGAGTTGCAGATGATAAGGCTGTTTATTCTTATGTTAATAAAATGATTGTCTATTATTTAGGTGAGCAACCTAAACTTAACCAAGTAGAAACATTTTTGTGTGAAAACAAAGTTCACAGGCAACATGTAATTGAAAATATAGCTAAGCTTGTTGTAAAACCAGCAAATGCTTCAGGTGGATATGGAATAATGATTGGTCCTAAGGCACCAAAAAAAGAGCGAGATGAGATGGTAAAAAAGATTAAAAAAAATCCTCGAGATTTTGTTGCTCAACCTTTAGAAATATTATCAACAATACCAACTATTTGTGAAAATGGTATTGAGCCAAGACATTTAGATTTAAGGCCTTTTATATTAACTGGAAAAACTTCTTATGTTACAACTGGTGGTCTTACAAGAGTTGCTTTGAGAAAAGGAAGTACCATAGTAAATAGTTCTCAAGGAGGTGGGTCTAAAGATACAATGGTTGTAGATGCTTAGTTTTCTTGAAGAGCTTTAACTTTAAGTTTTTTCGTCTTTAGAGCATTGATTGCTTCTAAAAATGAATATGCAGTAGACATATTCGTGCAATAAGGAATTTTATTAGCTAAAGTCCCCCTTCTTAGTGCTCTTGCATCACTAATTCTATTTTCACTATTTCCGCCACCAGTATTAATTACCAATGAGATTTTTTTTGAATTAAGTATATCTACTATATGAGGTTTACCACTACTCACTTTATTAATTTTTCTGCATTTCATACCATTCTTAATTAAAATATCTGCAGTTCCTTTAGTTGCCGATAGAGTAAATCCAAGTTTTAATAATCTCTGTGCAACGCCAACAATTTCTTGTTTATGAGAGTCTTTAACTGATAAAAATGCTAAACCTTTTGTAGGTAATGAATTTGCTGCAGCTATTTGACTTTTGGCTATTGCCATACCAAAGTCATCATCAAACCCCATCACTTCTCCAGTAGATTTCATTTCTGGTCCAAGCAATAGATCGCTATCAGGAAATTTATTGAATGGAAATACTGCTTCTTTGACTGCAAATTTTTTATTGGTTTTATATTTTAATTTGTACTTTGAAAGTTTTTCTCCTGCCATTATTCTAGATGCAATTTTAGCTAGTGGGACGCCATTAGCTTTTGAGACGAATGGAACTGTTCTACTTGCTCTTGGGTTTACTTCTATCACAAATATTTCATCATTTTTTATTGCAAATTGAATATTTAAAAGTCCTTTAACTTTTAGTGCTAATGCTAATTTTCTAGTTTGGATTTTAATTTCTTTTAAAAGATTATCTTTGATTGATACTGGAGGTAAGCAACATGCTGAATCCCCAGAGTGAACTCCTGCCTCTTCAATGTGTTGCATTATACCTGCAACATAAACATCTTTACCATCAGAGATAGCATCTACATCAACTTCCATGGCATGATCTATAAATTTATCAATTAAAATTGGATTTTGCTCTGAAGCTTTAAATGCTTCATTAATAAATTTTTTAAGTTGGCTTTTATCATGAACTATTTCCATCGCTCTTCCACCCAAAACATACGAGGGTCTTACAACAACTGGAAGACCAATGTTTTCACTTATTTTAATTGCTTGATCAAACTTGTTAGCAATACCACTTTTTGCTTGTTTTAAATTCAGTTTGTTTAATAGATCTCTGAAACGATCTCTATCCTCTGCTAAATCAATTGAACCATATTGAGTACCAAGTATTGGTAATTTGTTTTCATGCAAAAATTTTGCTAATTTAATTGGGGTTTGACCTCCAAATTGAGCAATAACTCCAATCAAATTTCCTTTTGATTTTTCTTTTAGAATAATATTTTGAACATATTCCTCTATAAGAGGCTCAAAGTATAATCTATCACTTGTATCATAATCTGTCGAAACAGTTTCAGGATTGCAATTTACCATAATTGTTTCAAATCCAGCTTCCTTTAGAGAAAAACTTGCCTGACAACAGCAATAATCAAATTCTATTCCTTGACCAATTCTATTTGGACCTCCTCCAAGTATAATTATTTTTTTTTTATTACTAGGATCAGCCTCACACTCAGTATTCAATGCAAAATTTCTCTGATACGTTGAATACATATATGGAGTAAAAGATTTAAATTCTGCTGCGCAAGTGTCTACTTTTTTAAATACAGGCAAAACTTTAAGAGCAACTCTTTTAGATCTAACTATTTTCTCTTTAATTCCTGTAAGTTTTGATAATTTTTTATCTGAAAAACCAATGGATTTAATTCTATTAAACTCGTTGTATGTTTTTGGAATTCCTTTCTTAATTATATTTTTTTCTTCATCAACAAGATCTTTGATTTGATTTAAGAACCAAGGATCAACTTTAGATAGTTTATATATTGTGTTTAATGAAATATTTTTCCTAAAAGCTTCTCCAATTAATAATAGTCTATTTGGAATGCTAACTTTCAAATTTTTTAAAATCTCTTTTTTTGAATAATTAAAAAAATTGTCCAGTCCTGATAATCCAGTTTCTAATGAAACCAAAGCTTTTTGAAAAGACTCTTTAAAGTTTCTACCAATTGCCATTGCCTCACCAACCGATCTCATTGAAGTTCCAAGCACAGCTTTGGTGTCAGAAAATTTCTCAAATGTAAATCTAGGTATTTTTGTAACCACATAATCGATGGTTGGTTCAAATGAAGCTGGCGTTACCTTTGTTATTTCATTTTTTAATTCATCAAGAGTGTATCCAACTGCAAGCTTAGCAGCGACTTTTGCAATTGGAAAACCTGTAGCTTTAGAAGCTAGAGCTGAGGATCTTGATACCCTAGGGTTCATCTCAATTATAACCATTCTTCCATTTTTAGGATTAATGGCAAATTGAACATTTGACCCTCCCGTTTCAACCCCAATTTTTCGAAGACAAGCTATAGATGCATTTCTCATTACTTGATACTCTTTATCAGTAAGTGTTAATGCTGGAGC
>ENA-OSEY01002347-OSEY01002347.1-marine-metagenome-genome-assembly--contig:-NODE-2347-length-12293-cov-4.881058_pt1 | contig 12293 bp, 11 predicted proteins | sample MGYA00248465_ERZ534230 | MGnify/ENA primary metagenome ERZ534230 (study PRJEB26409, sample SAMN06344110) | marine metagenome | isolation source: Sea water from surface | place: Atlantic Ocean:Southern... | reverse complement strand
GACTCTCTTCCGATCTAATGTTCTAAAGTCATAGAATTAATTATTTGATTACTCTTTTCGTCATATCCTCTTACAACGCCAATAAAGTTGACTATTGCACCAGTATTATTTTGATGTAGAATTTTTATTTCATCTGAAACATCAAAATCTTCATTTTGTATTTTAATTTTAATAAAAGGAAAGTTTTTACTCATTTAACCTCCAGTAACGGGAGGGAAAAAAGCAATCTCGTCATTATTACTGATATTGGTATCAAAGGATGAATATGTTTTATTTACAGCTATTTTAATTAATTTTTTTTTCTCTAAAATTAAACTATATTTTTTATCTAATTCATTTAAATAGTTAATAAGTTCATTAACATTATTAATGTGATCTGGTAATTCTATTAGTTCCTCAGATTTACCAACATGTTCTTTTATCCATGAAAAGTATTTTATAATCATAATTTATTCTCTATTAAAAAATTTCATAATTTTAATGATATATTGCAGACCTGTTATAAAGGTAATTATTCCAGCTATCCACAAAAGAATATATGAAATTAATCCTAAAATCTCTATATTGTAAAAAAAAGTATTTGATCTCCAAACTAAAAAACTTCCACAAGCGATTAGTTGGATAGTTGTCTTCCATTTTGCAAAAAGGGTTACCTCTAATGAAATTTTATAAGAGGATATACTTTCCCTTAAACCTGAGATTAAAATTTCTCTTAAAACTATTAAAAGTGCAGGAAAGAATGCATAATAATAATCTAACATGTTTTCTGAAGCTAAGGCAAAAATTACCCCAATTACCAATAATTTGTCTGCTACTGGATCTAAGATTTTGCCAAAATTAGATGTTACGTTATATTTTCTTGCATAAAATCCATCAAAATAATCACTAATACCTGCTAAAATTAATATTGGTGTAGCCATTAGGGCTCCAATTTCACCGCCATAAATAATTATTATAGGAAGTACAATGGCTGCCAAACTTCTGAATGAGGTTAAAACATTAGGTATGATTCTTAATATAGAATTATTTTGATTCATAAAATAACCTTAACGAGATTTTTAAGAGAAGACTATATTTAAAACAAAATAAACATTTAGAAAATTTATTTTAATTAAAAAAATTAAATATTTTTTGAGCTGTTGACTTATTTATTCCCTCAACTTTTAATAAATCACTAATACTTGCAGTTCCTACAGCTTTTGCAGAACCAAATTCCTCCAAAAGAGATTTTTTTCTGTTTACTCCAATTCCATCAATCTCGTCTAAAGGATTTTTGAAAATATTTTTTTTACTTTTAATTCTATGACCTGCAATTGCGTATCTATGAACTTCATCTCTTAATTTTTGAAGAAAAAATAATGTAGGATCATCTTTGTTAAATCTAAAACTATCAGAATTTTTTGTATAAAAATTTTCTCTACCCGCATCTCTTTTTATGCCCTTTGAAATTGCCAAAACTTCAATACTACTTATTTGTAAATCTTTAAGTACATTTAAAACTATGTTTAAATGTCCTTTGCCACCGTCAATGATTATTAAATCAGGAAATCCAGATGAATTTTTCCCTGCAAATCTACGTTTAATTACTTCCTTCATCATTAAATAATCATTATTATTTATAAACTCATCACTGATTTGTTTTGATGAGTTTTTATACTCTGTTGAAATGTTATATCTTCTATATAATGACTTTAAAAAACCATCTTCGTTAAAAGCTATCATTGCACCTACGGGTGATTTTCCTTGATTATGTGAGTTATCATAAACTTCTAATTTTTGAATAGAATTTTTAAAGTTAAACGTTTGTTGCAAATTTTTAAGATTATTTTTATTTGAAGATCTTTCATAGATTTTTCTATTTAAATTTTCTTCTGCATTTTTGAGCGTTGATTTTATAATTTCTAATTTTTTTCCTCTTTGAGGTAGTTGAATTTTTACTTTTATTTTATGCTTTTTATGCAAAAGCTCTTCAATTAGACTTTTATCTTTGGGATTTAAGTTAACCAAAATATTTTCAGGGGGAATATTTTTATCATAAAATTGACATATAAAGGCTTGCATAATCTCTTCTTCTAAAACATCAGTACCATTTTTACCTGGACTAGGAAAATATGATTTAGAACCGTAATTACAACCACTTCTAACTATGGTCATTTGAATTACGACTTTATTTTCAATTTTTCGTAGCACAAGGAAGTCAACATCATTGACGTTTGGTACATTAATATTTTGACTTGCATTTACATCAGTAAGAGCTTTTATTCTATTTCTAAAAATTGCAGCTGCTTCAAAATTTTGTTTATTAGATGCATCGTACATTTTTTTTATTAAATTTTGTTTTATCGACTTTGAGTTTCCTTGTAAGAATTTTTTTGCTTCGTTAAGACTGTCTCGATAACTTTCTTTTGATATTAAATTTACACATGGAGCACTGCATCTTTTGATTTGAAATTGTAAGCAAGGGCGAGTTCTAGATTTAAAAATATTATCATTGCAAGTTCTTAAAAGAAAAATTTTCTGTAGTGTTTCTATTGTTTTTTGAACAGTTTTTTTTGAGACAAAAGGTCCAAAATAATCGCCCTTAATATTTCTTTGACCTCTATGTGCAGATAATTGAGGAAAAGAATGAGATAAATTGAATAAAATTGAACTAAAACTTTTATCGTCTTTAAGCAATATATTAAATATAGGTTCAAATTTTTTAATTAAATTAGATTCTAGGAGTAACGCTTCTATTTCTGAAGACGTAACAATTATCTCCAATTTAACAGTGTTTGAAACCATATAACTTAATCTTGAGTTAAGTCTTTTTGGTTGAGTATAAAATTTAACTCTATTGTTTAAATTTTTTGCTTTTCCTATGTACAAATATTCATTATTTTCTCCGATCATTTGATAAATTCCAGATTTGTTTGGAATTGTCAAAAGCTCATTTTTAATTATTTCAATCCCTTTACTCAGAGACGCTTTATTATTTTTAATCATTTAAAAATTTTCGTTTTTGATTAATTACATTTTAAATAATTTAATTTATTTCTTTTTATAATATGAACTCGTTTTAAAATTTGTATTAGGAATTGCCATCAAACCTAATTCTTTTTGTTGTAATTTTTTTATCTCATCTCGTATTCTTGCTGCTTCTTCAAATTCAAGATTGCTAGCTGCTTTCTCCATTTCGTTTTGGAGATCTTGAATTGATTCTTTTAAATTTTTTCCTGTATTTTTTTTGTTTTTATTATCTTTATCATCATCATTATCACTTAGGTCTGCTAATATGTCAGAAATTTTGCTAATAACTGTTTTAGGAGTGATATTATTTTTTAAATTGTAACTTATTTGTTTTTTTCTTCTTCTATCAGTTTCGTCTATTGCGTATTGCATTGAACCTGTAATGTTATCAGCATATAGAATTACTTTTCCTTCAACATGTCTTGCAGCACGACCAATAGTTTGTATCAATGAAGTTTTTGATCTTAAATAACCTTCTTTATCAGCGTCCAAAATTGCTACTAATGCACACTCAGGGATATCTAACCCTTCTCTCAAAAGATTTATTCCAATCAAAACATCAAAAACACCTAGCCTTAAATCTCTTATTATTTCAATACGTTCTAAAGTGTCTACATCAGAGTGAATATATCTGACTTTTAAACCTGCCTCAAACATATACTCACTTAAAGCTTCAGCCATTTTTTTTGTTAAGGTAGTAACTAATACTCTATTTCCTTTTTTTGATTGTTCCTTTGTTTCGTAAATAAGATCATCAACTTGAGTTTTTGTTGGTCTAATTAAAATTTCGGGATCTACCAGGCCAGTTGGTCTCAGAGATTGTTCAACAAAAACACCGTTTGTTTTATTTAATTCCCATTCCCCAGGGGTGGCCGAAACATGAATAGTATTGGGTCTAAATGCTTCCCATTCCTCAAACTTTAAAGGTCTATTGTCCAAACAAGAAGGTAATCTAAAACCATATTCAGCTAAAGTTGATTTTCTTCTAAAGTCTCCTTTATACATAGCTCCTATCTGACTAACTGTGATATGACTTTCGTCAGTAAAAACAAGGGCGTCATCTGGTAAATATTCAAAAAGTGTAGGTGGAGGCTCTCCAGGATTTCTTCCTGAGAGGTATCTACTGTAGTTTTCTATTCCTGGACAAGTTCCAGCGGCCAACATCATTTCAAGATCAAAATTTGTTCTTTGTTCTAAGCGCTGTGCTTCCACCAATTTATTACTTTTATATAAAATTTCTAAATGACTTTTTAATTCTTCTTTAATAGATTTAATAGCTTCGTTTAATGTTGGTCTAGGTGTGACATAGTGCGAATTAGCATAAATTTTTATCGACTTTAATGATGTAAGTTTTTCGCCTGTTAGAGCATCTATTTCAAATAATTCTTCAATTTCATCTCCAAATAGAGTTATTCTCCAGGCTACAGTTTCTAAGTGTGCAGGAAAAATTTCAACTATGTCACCTCTAACTCTAAAAGTGCCTCTTACAAATGACATATCATTTCTTGTATATTGAAGTTCAGTAAATTGTCTCAGCAATGTTTGTCTAGGAATTTGTTGACCTTTTTTTAATTCAATTGTCATTTTTGAATATGTTTCAACTGAACCGATACCATAAATACATGATACAGAAGCAACTATTATTACATCCTTTCTTTCAAGAAGAGCCCTTGTAGCAGAATGACGCATGCGATCAATTTGATCATTAATACTAGATTCTTTTTCAATGTATGTATCAGATCTGGGAACATAGGCTTCTGGCTGATAATAGTCATAATATGAAACAAAGTATTCAACTGCATTATTTGGAAAAAAATCTTTCATCTCTGCGTATAATTGTGCGGCCAATGTTTTATTAGGTGCCATTATCAATGAAGGTCTATTTAGTGAATTAATAATGTTTGCCATTGTAAATGTTTTACCAGAACCAGTTACCCCCAATAATACTTGATCTTTTTCATCATTTTGAATTCCAGAAACCAATTCTTTTATAGCCTCTGGCTGATCTCCTGTAGGTGTAAAGCTTGAATTTAAACTAAAAATGGATTTAGAGGGTATAATTGTATTATTTTCAATTTTTTCAATATTATTCATATTAATAAATTTTGTGATTAGATATTTGAAGTAATTATATATATCAAATAATAACTAATTAATTAATAAAAAAGATGTTAGTTTTAAATAAATTGTAGTAAAGCTAAATGGTAATCATATATTTTGGAGTAGTTAAATGACTTTTATTTCTGACAGTTTAAATAGGATTAAACCTTCTGCAACAATGGTTATAACTGCAAAAGCTACTCAACTTAAAAGAGAGGGGAAAAAGGTCATTGGTTTATCATCTGGAGAACCTGATTTTGATACACCTCAACATGTTAAGCAAGCCGCCATTGATGCAATTAATAGCGGATATACAAAGTATACTAATATAGAAGGTATCCCAGAATTAAGACAATCAATTGTAGAAAAATTCAAAAAGGATAATGATTTAAATTATGATGTAAGTAACGTCATTGTTGGAACTGGTGGAAAACAAATTTTGTTTAATGCTTTGATGAGTTCTTTAAATAAAGAAGATGAGGTAATAATCCCGGCACCATATTGGGTTTCCTATCCTGATATGACATTATTAGCGGATGGTAAACCAATATTTGTAGATTGTTCTTCCGAAACTAACTTTAAACTTACTGGTGAAGCTCTAGATAAGGTAATAACCAAAAATAGTAAATGGCTAATACTGAACAGTCCATCTAACCCAACTGGATCATGTTACTCACTAAGTGAACTTGAAGAGATCGCAAATGTAGTTAGAAAACATGAAAATTTATATGTAATGACAGACGATATTTATGAATATATTGTATATGATAACTTTAAATTTTATACTTTGGCGCAAGTTGCGCCAGATTTAAAAGATAGAATTTTAACGGTAAATGGTGTTTCTAAAAGTTACTGCATGACTGGTTGGAGAATTGGTTATGCAGCAGGACCATCATTACTTATCAAAGCAATGATTAAGATCCAAGGTCAATCAACTTCTAATCCATCATCAATCTCACAATATGCAGCATTAGCTGGCATAAGTGGTAGTAAAGAATTCTTAGATCCTTGTTTAAAAGCCTTTGATGAAAGAAGACATTTTGTTGTTGATAAACTTAATAGTATAAATGGTATTTCTTGCATTTTACCTGAAGGAGCGTTTTATGCTTACCCTAACGTGTCAGGTTTAATAGGTAAGAAAACACAAAATGGAAAAATCCTCAACAATGATGCTGAAATTGTAGAATGGCTTTTAGAGTCCGCCGAAGTTGCTGCAGTACCTGGGGTAGCTTTTGGTCTAGAACCATATTTTAGAGTGTCTTACGCAACCAGTTTAGAAGTTTTAAAAGAAGCAATGAACAGAATCGAAAAAGCTGTTTTAACTCTCTCTTAAATATTGAAGGTTTAAAATGGCATTTTATAAAATAAAGAAAGTTTGGAAATTAAAAGATAATAAAGTTACTCCAGAAAACTTTTATAATACTAGAAGAGATTTTTTAAAAAAATTAGGTGCAGGCTCATTATTTTTACCTGGTACATCTTTTATATCTCGTCCAGCTTTTAGTTCGCTTTATCCTCCGGAAGTGAATAAGTCTTATACAATCAGCAAACCCCTAACTCCTGAAAGTTTAGCGACAACTTATACAAATTTTTATGAGTTTGGATCAAGTAAAAATATTTGGAGAAGAGCCTCTAAGCTAAAGACTGAACCCTGGTCAATAACTATCGATGGGTTGGTAGATAATCCAATGATTATTGACGTAAATGATTTAATAAAAAAACTTGGTGGTATTGAAGAGAGGGTTTATCGATTTAGATGTGTTGAAGCTTGGTCTATGACAGTGCCATGGGCGGGTTTCCCTTTAAATAAAATTTTATCACTAGTTGAGCCAAAAAAAGACGCAAAATTTTTAAAATTTGAAACTTTTTATGATCCTGAAATTGCGCCAGGTCAAAAACAAAAATGGTATCCATGGCCATATCAAGAAGGTATTACAATCGAGGAAGCTAAAAATGAACTAAGTTTTTTAGCTACTGGGATATATGGGAAAAAGTTGCCAAATCAAAATGGTGCTCCTTTACGTCTTGTCTTGCCATGGAAATATGGTTTTAAGTCAATAAAATCAATTGTAAAGATAAGTTTCTTGGCTGAAAGGCCTATTGGTTTATGGGAAAAACTTGCTCCAAATGAGTATGGTTTTTGGGCAAATGTTAATCCTAAAGTTTCTCATCCTAGATGGTCTCAAGAAACAGAACAGCAGTTGGGCATTGATGGGAGAATACCTACTGTTAAATATAATGGTTATGAAGAGCAAGTATCCTACTTGTACAAAGGATTAGAAAAAACTTTGCAGGATAAACTCTTTAGATAAACATGGTTTGGTTTATGAATGATAAATAAAGCCAAAGTTGCAAATAATCATTTTAATTTAGGTGACTCCTTTTATCATATTGCCACACCAGCAAAGTTTCCTCGTCACATTTTAAGATTTAGAAATGATAGAGCTGCTAAATTACTTGACTTAGACCAATTAAACGATAATGAGTGGATTAAATATTTTGGTAAATTTGAAAAACTTCCCGGGTGTCTTCATAAGCCATTAGCATTAAAATATCATGGCCATCAATTTGGTTATTATAATCCAGACTTAGGTGATGGAAGAGGGTTTCTGTTAGCACAATTTTTAGATAAAAATAATATTTTATGGGATTTGGGAACAAAAGGTTCTGGGCAAACAAAATATAGCAGAGGAGGGGATGGTAGACTTACTCTGAAGGGAGCTGTTCGAGAACTATTAGCAACTGAATTTCTGACTTCCTTAGGTGTGCCCACAAGTCAAACATTTTCAATTATTGAAACAGCAGAAGAATTACAAAGGAATGATGAACCTTCTCCAACAAGATCAGCTGTTCTTGTGAGAAGAAGTAACAGTCATATTAGAATAGGCACTTTTCAAAGATTAAAATATTTTAATGAATATGATAATATTGCTTTATTATTAAACCATCTTAATGAAAATTATTTTACTAATTTAAAATCTAAAAAAAATATAAAAATCCTAGCTGAAAATATATTCTTAGAAAGTGTAAAAAGAATAGCAGAATCAATGGGTAGGATAGTTATCGCAGGTTTTGTTCATGGCGTTTTAAATACAGATAATTTTAATGTTACTGGAGAAGTGTTTGATTATGGCCCTTGGAGATTTATAGAATTTGCAAATACTTCTTTTACAGCTGCTTATTTTGATAATAATGGAAGATATTCTTTTGGAAGGCAACCTGAGGCCGCATTATGGGCACTAACGCAGTTAGGAAAAAGTTTAGATGAATTTATAGAAGAAAATATAATTATTGAAACTTTGAACCAATTTTCTAAAAGTTTTCATGAGTCATTAAAAAAGCACTTTTGTTGGAGGATGGGAATACAAGATATTGATAGTAAAAATCTTAATGAAATAATGACTATATTATTAAACGAAAGTGAAAAGAATAAAATTGATTACGCTGATATGTTCTATGATTTTTATGGAGGAAGGGATTCAATCATAGATTGCATCAAAACTAATTACGGTAAAAAATATAAAATTAACGAATTTTCAAAAATTGTTGATATTTTAAAAGAAACTCTTCCAGCAAAAGGTGTTTTAGAAAAGAAAAATCAGTTAGATAATAACAGACAAAATTTGTTAATTGGAGAAGTTGAGCATATTTGGAGAGAAATTGATCAAAATGATAATTGGGAATTCCTTCATCAGAAAATTAATAATATTAGAAAACTTGGTTATTTACTTGAATCCGAAAAACTTGTTAATTTGTAAGATGGTAATTTTGTTTGTTTGGAGTTTACTTTTTCCATATTTAAATAAATAACCATGATAGTCTTGAACAATATTTAATTCTTTGAGATTGGATATAAAAAATGAAATTTTTTTGTTTTCCTTTGAAAAGTGAAAAATAAATAATGGTTTTGAGAGCGTTGCTAATTCTGAAATCATGTTAACGCTGTCACTTGTGACAATAGTATAATCAATTATTTCTAAAATTTTTGGATAAAGGTTATTTTCGTCTGAAGAAAGTATCCTAAAGTCGCTTAAATGTTTTGAAAAAGTTGATTGTAATATTTTAATCGCTTTATTTGGTGTTCTTCTGGACACGGTAACTATCAATTGTGCATTTAAGTTTTTAACTCCTTGAATTACCTTAGTACTTAACTCAAAATATTCGCTATTATTAGGTTTTTGTTTTTTGCTGTTACCTCCAACCATTAATAAAACAGTATTTTTTTTAGTTTTAATTTTATTTAAATTTGGTTGTTTGAACTTTTTGATATCTTTTTCTTCAAAAAAACAAAGTGCACCTTTTGTTTGAATTACATTTTGACCTTTTATCCTGTCATGTTCTGGAATTAATAATAAATCGAAATGGTTAAGTGATAATTTAGGATTTTGGATATGTATAGTTTTAACATTATTCTTTAAAATAGATTTTAGGGCAATAGATGTCCCAGCCATCCTCCTACCAGTGGTAATAATAATTGAGGGTAGTATATCTGTATCTAATTTTTGTTGTAAAAAATATGGAACATAGAATTTTCCTAGTAAAGGAAATTTTTTTAAAAAATATGGAGGATTATAATCAATTAATTTAAAATTAGCATTTAACATTTTTGCTAGAGCAATTGACTGATTTTCCATACCCTTGGTACTGTCTGATAATATCCAAGTTTCATTTTTAATTTGTGTCTTTATCTTTTTTCCTTTTATGTTCTCTGAAATATAAGTAAAAAAATTTTTCTTGAAATAAAATTGTTTATTTTAGGGCTATATATTAATATTATTACAAAAGCTTTTTTTTGATTATTATAAATAAGTATTGATTAAATGAAAAATGAAAAAAACAAATTAGATAAAATTGATTTAAAAATACTTAATGAGTTACAAATGAATGGTGATATTACTAATGTAAAGCTTGCTAATAAATTAAAGATTTCACCTCCATCTTGCTTAAGAAGAGTTAAATCATTAGAACAAAAAAATCTAATACTTGGTTATAATGCTATCGTCAACCCAGAATTATTAGGTTACAAGGTTACAGTTTTTGCTTACGTGGGGCTTGAAAGTCAAGCTGAAAACGATCTAAAGACATTTGAAAACTATATATCTAATTTCCCTGAGGTTAGGGAGTGTCATATGCTAGTTGGTGAAGTTGATTTTCTATTAAAAATAGTTGCAAAAGATTGGGATGACTTTCAATCTTTTTTAACAAAAAATCTTACCCAGGCTCCAAAAGTAAGTAATGTCAAAACTTCGTTAAATATAAGAAGTGTTAAAAAATTACCAGGTATACCCTTTGAAACTATGATTTAGGAACCTCGATAGTTAAAATTTCATAATTTTTCGTACCACCTGGAGTTGTAACTGCTACTGACATGCCTACTTCTTTTCCTATCAGAGCTCTTGCTATTGGTGATGCAACAGATATTAGACCTTCCTCTAAGTTTGCCTCGTAAGGTCCTACAATTTGATAATTTGTTTCTTGGTCACTTTCTTCATCTACTATGTTAACTTTAGTGCCAAAAGTAACAGTTTCACCTGAAAGTTTAGTTAGATCAATTACTTCTGCTCTGCTAGTTACATCTTCAAGCTCAGTAATACGACCTTCTATAAATGCTTGTTTTTCCTTTGCGGCATGATATTCAGCGTTCTCTTTTAAATCACCGTGTTCTCTTGCAACAGAGATTGCCTGTATTACCTGAGGTCTTTCAATTTTCTTTAAATTATCTAATTCTAGCTTAATTTTTTCTAATCCAGAAAATGTAAAAGGTACTTTATCCATAGATATGATTCCATCAATTATAATAATCTAAATATAATACAGAAAAATATTTTATTCAAAATATGATTGGAGAGATTTGATATTTAATTTTAAACTTTTCAATGCTTTTATGGCAAGAGTTGCTGCATTCGCACCTTGAATAGTAGTATAATAAGGTATTTTGTTAGAAAGTGCAGTTTGTCTTAAAGAAAAACTATCTTTAATTGAATTTCTTCCTTCTGCTGTATTTATCACAAGTTGAATCTCTTTAGATAACATTGCATCCACTGCGTTTGGTCTACCTTCAATCACTTTTTTTATATAGTGAGTTTCGATTTTATTATCATTTAAATATTTTGCAGTTCCTGAGGTTGCGCATATTGTAAAACCTAAATTTTTAAGATTTTTAGCAATAGGCACTACACTATTTTTATCATCATCTTTTATTGAGATGAAGACTTTACCTTCTAAAGGTAAATTTATACCTGCCCCAAGTTGGCTTTTTGCAAAAGCTTCTCCAAAAGTTAAACCTATACCCATTACTTCACCAGTAGATTTCATTTCTGGACCAAGTATTACATCAGTACCAGGAAATCTTGCGAAAGGAAAAACTGCTTCTTTAACTGAAATATGGTTAATTTTTCTATTTGATAATTTAAAATCAGATAATTTTTTACCAATCATTATTTGTGATGCAATTTTAACAAGTGGAACTCCAGTAGATTTAGCTACAAAAGGTATTGTTCTACTTCCACGAGGATTAACTTCTAATATAAATATTTTTTTATTTTGAATTGCAAATTGTATGTTAATGAAGCCAATAACATTCAAAGATTTTGCAAGTTTTCTAGTTTGCAACGTTATTTCATTAACTATTGTTTTATCAATCGTTTGTGGAGGAAGAGCACATGCGGAATCTCCAGAATGAATCCCTGCCTCTTCTATATGTTCCATAATACCTGCAATGAAGGTTTCATTACCATCAGAAATAGCATCAACATCAACTTCTATTGCATTTTTTAAAAAACTATCAATCAAAACTGGATTAGAACCAGAAACCTTTACTGCTTCATTTATATATGTTTGTAATTGCTCTTGGTTGTGTATTATTTCCATAGCACGACCACCAAGAACGTAACTAGGTCTAATTACTACGGGGAAACCAATTTTTTTTGTGATCTTGGAGGCTTCATCTTTACTGCTCGCGACGTCATTTAGGGGTTGATTTAATTTCAAGCTCTGTAGTAATTCTTTAAAACTTTTTCTATCTTCGGCTAAATCTATTGCTTCAACTGATGTTCCTAAAATTTTAACACCAGATTTTTCTAAACTTGTAGCAATTTTAAGTGGAGTTTGTCCTCCTAATTGAACAATCACACCAATTACTTTGCCATTTTGATTTTCCTTTTCAATAACAGAAAGAACATCTT
>ENA-OSEY01002339-OSEY01002339.1-marine-metagenome-genome-assembly--contig:-NODE-2339-length-12332-cov-3.256956_pt1 | contig 12332 bp, 12 predicted proteins | sample MGYA00248465_ERZ534230 | MGnify/ENA primary metagenome ERZ534230 (study PRJEB26409, sample SAMN06344110) | marine metagenome | isolation source: Sea water from surface | place: Atlantic Ocean:Southern... | reverse complement strand
AGTTTTGTTAGAATGGGACTCGGTGAGGGAATTGAAAAAAAGAATGAAGATTTTGCTGATGAGGTTGACTCACTAATCTCATAATTATTATTAAAAATGGAGCTTTGATGAATACAGCTAGATTTAAAAGAGTTCTTCTAAAGATATCTGGAGAGTCTTTAATGGGTGTTGGTTCATATGGTATAGATGTCTCTACAGTAGATAGAGTGGCTAAAGAAATTTCACAAGTTTGTAAATTAGGAATTGAAATTTGCTTAGTGATTGGAGCTGGTAATATTTTTAGAGGTTTATCTGGTGCTGCAGCTGGTATGGATAGAGCAAGCGCAGATTATATGGGTATGCTAGCTACAGTTATGAATTCACTGGCTATGCAAAATTCTTTGGAAAGATTAGGTCTTCAAACTAGAATACAATCAGCAATTTCTATGACAGAGGTTTGCGAAACATATACTAGGAGAAGAGCAATAAGACATATGGAAAAAAATAGAATAGTAATTTTCGCTGCTGGTACTGGTAATCCCTATTTTACAACTGACACTGCCGCCGCATTAAGAGCAAGTGAAATGGATTGTGATGCAATCTTTAAAGGAACTAAAGTTGATGGTATCTACGATAAGGATCCTATACATAATCAGACAGCTATCAAATTTGATAAAATAACATACAGTGAAGTTCTTGCAAAAAATTTAAGAGTTTTAGACTCTTCAGCTGTTTCTCTTGCAAGGGAGAATAATATACCGATAATAGTGTTTTCAATTAATGAAAATAATGGTTTTTTAAATATAATCCAAGACAAAGGAAATTGTTCAATTGTTGAGAACTAAAAATGAGTGAAATTAATAAAGATGATCTTATTAAAAGAATGGATGGGGCAATAAGCGCATTTAATGGTGATTTATCAGGCTTGAGAACTGGAAGGGCTTCTACAACTATGGTTGATGGGATACTAGTTGACGCTTATGGGCAGAAAATGCCTATTGATCAGATCGGAAGTATTTCCATACCTGAGGCAAGAATGATTTCAATTCAAGTATGGGATAAAGGACTGGTAATAGCGGTAGAAAAAGCAATTCATGAGTCTGGTTTAGGTTTTAATCCCCAGGTTGATGGGGAACTCATCAGGATCCCTATACCGGAGCTAAATGAGGAAAGAAGAGAGGAGTTATCAAAAATAGCTGGTAAATATGCAGAACAAGCTAGAATAGCTATAAGAAATATTAGAAGAGATGGTATGGATGAAATTAAAAAAATTGAGAAAAAAAGTGTGATTGGTAAAGACAGAGCAGTAGACTTATCAAATGAAGTTCAAGAAATTACCGATCAGTATATTAAGAAAATAGATGAAATATTATTACAAAAAGAAAATGAAATTAGACAAGTTTAAGTTTAATGAAAAAAGATCTATTTAAAAATGAAAAGGAAATCAATCATATTGCGATAATAATGGATGGTAATGGAAGGTGGGCGAGCTCTCGAGGTCTACCAAGGTATGAGGGCCATTTAGAAGGTTTGAAAACTTTAAGAAAACTAATTCGTGATCTAAAAGACTTCAAACTAAATTATTTAACGCTTTTTACTTTTTCTATAGATAATTGGAAAAGACCAAAAGAAGAGACATTTCGTTTAATGCAACTATTACGAAAATTTATTTCTAATGATCTTTCAGAGTTACACAATAATAATGTGAGAGTAAAAATTATTGGGACTAGAACTAATATTCCTAAGGATTTAATTGATCTAATTAAAGGAGCTGAGAAACTTACTTTAAATAATACTGGATTATATCTTCAAATTGCTTTTAATTATAGCGGGAGACATGAGATTATAAATGCGGCAAAAAAAATTGCTGTTTCTGCAGTAAATGGTGAATTAGATCCCAATAAGATTGATAGCAACATATTTGAGAGCAATCTTTATTCTGCTGGAGTACCAGATCCCGATTTAATTGTTAGAACTGGTTCTGAAAAAAGGATTTCAAATTTTTTACTATGGCAATTATCTTATTCAGAGGTTTATTTTGAAGAATGTTTGTGGCCTGATTTTAATAAATCCAAGCTTGATGAAGCAATTAAAGACTTTATGCTCAGATCAAGAAGATTTGGAAATATTATTAATGAGTTTGGATAAATGTTTTCAGATATTAAAATAAGAACAATATCAGCACTTGGAATAGGATTAATATGTTTAACAAGTATTTATATTGGTAACTTTTATCTTAAATTTTTATTGTTTTCAATTTTAATCATTTTAAATTTTGAATGGATGAGAATTATTTCTCAGGAGCAATGGATTATAAGAGGCTTAATAGCCTCTTTTTTCTCTACATTTATATTGTTTACAGACAGTTACACTTCTTTTGATTTATTATTGATTATATCAGGAGCTATTACTATTGCTGCTTATTCTTCCTTTTTTAAATTATCAGTTTTCTGGTCTTGTTTTGGTTTCATCTATATTCTTTTAAGTATAAACTTCTTTGGATATGTAAGATCATTAGAGGAAGGCTTAATATCAGTTTTATTAATCCTATCCACAATAGTGATTTCAGATATATCAGGATATTTATTTGGAAAATATTTATCTGGTCCGAAAATTTTCAAGAAAATATCACCTAACAAAACTTATTCAGGTTTTTTTGCATCTCTAATTATAGGTGTCATATGGTTTTCGTTATTATCAATACTTTATTCACGTCATGAACCAATTATTTTTATCTTAATTGGATTTTTTATAACAATTTTCTCTATTATGGGGGATTTATTTATTTCATATTTAAAAAGAAAAGCGAACCTAAAGGAGTCAGGCTTTATACTGCCTGGACATGGAGGATTCTTTGATAGGGCAGATAGTATTTTATCAGTATTTTTTGTATTTTTAACAATAACAATTCTGACAAACTCATTAAATAATCCAATTCAAGTAATTTTAGGCTAATAATATGTCTAAGATTTCAATATCAATTTTCGGTTCTACAGGTTCAGTTGGCTCCACTGCACTTAATATCGTAAGAAATAATTTAGATTTATTTGATGTAAAAATTCTGACCGCAAACGAGAGTGTTGATGAATTAATTTTTTTAGCAAATGAATTCAACCCTGAAGCAATTTGTTTCAAAAGAAAGTCTGATATAAAAAAAGTAAAAAATAAAATAAATTCAAAAAAAATAAACCTATATTTTGGCCCTGAGGGGTTAATTCAATGTGCAAAGCTTAAAACAGATATTGTAATTGCTGGAATTGTTGGGCTTGCTGGCCTTAACCCCTTGATAGAGTCAATCAAAAATTCAAAAAAAGTTTGTATAGCAAATAAAGAATGTTTTGTTTCAGCAGGTGCGTTAATAATGAATGAAGCCAAAAAATACAATACAAAAATTTTACCATTAGATAGTGAACATAGTGCCATATTTCAAATTCTTGAACAGTCTAATAACTCCTTAAAAGAAATTTATTTGACAGCTTCTGGAGGGCCTTTTTATGGCTATTCAGAAGAAGAATTGGCTAAGGTCAAAGTTGAAGATGCTGTTAAAAACCCTAATTGGAATATGGGTAAAAAAATATCTGTTGACTCAGCTACATTGATGAATAAAGGTTTAGAGATTATTGAAGCAAAACATCTTTTTAATCTTAATGAAAATGAAATTAAAGTTGTTATACATAGGCAATCAATTGCTCATGGAGTAGTTTCCTTCAAGGATAATACCTTTATGGCCTCATTTGGGCATCCTGATATGTCACACCCTATAAAATATGCTCTTTTTTATCCAAATAATTATAATAGTTTTGAAAACAAAATGAATATTGATAGGTTAAACAATCTAACTTTTGAAAGTATTGAGGAAGAGGAATATCATGCTTTGAGATTAGTTCGAGCAATTTTAAAAAGTGAAAGTAAAGAAAAATGTATCATTCTTAATTCCTCTAATGAAATTGCAGTTGAAGCTTTCCTGAATAAAAAGATAAGTTTTCTAGATATTTTGGTTGTAGTTGAAGAGTCAATAGAATATGTTTCGAGTCTTATAGGAAATAAATCTTTAAACTATGGTGATAATCTTGATAATATCCTATATTTGGATAAATTATCGAGACAAAAAACAGGGGAACTTATTAATTTAAGATTTTAAATGGAAATATTTCAATTAATAATTCAAAGCTTGCCAACAGTGATTCAATATTTTTTTGCATTTGCTCTTCTTATTACAGTTGTAGTTTTTATTCATGAACTTGGTCATTATTCAGTAGGAAAATGGTGTGGAATTGGTGTTGAAACATTTTCAATCGGTATGGGCAAACAAATATGGGGTAAAACAGATAAATCAGGCACTCTATGGCGAATAGCAATTCTTCCAATTGGAGGGTATGTTAAATTTTTTGGTGACGAGAACCCCTCTGGAAAGAGATCGAGCATTACAGGAAGTATAGAAAATGATAAGAATTTTCACACTAAGTCAGTATGGAAGAAAATTGCGACAACTGCCGCTGGTCCAGTGTTTAATTTTATATTAGCAATTTTTATATTTTCATCAATTTTTCTTTTTAGAGGTGAAAGCTTAGTCCAACCATTTATTGGTGATGTTGTTGATAATTCTCCAGCATATAAATCTGGCCTAAAACCTGGTGATGAAATAATTTCTGCAGATAATAATGAAATTCTATATTTCAATGATTTAAGAAATTATATTATAGAAAATCCTAATAACGAAATTAAATTAACAATAATTAGAGATGGTGTAGAAAAAATAATTTTCCTAACACCTGAGATTATTGCATCAAAAGATAGGTTTGGAAATAATTATACTAATGCACGGATTGGAGTAATTGGCTCTCAAAACCCTGATCATATTGAACTTAAAAAATATGGATTATTCGCATCAATTTATAGAGGTATAAAAGAAACATATGATCTTTCAGCAAAGATTTTAAATTACATAGTAAAGTTAATTGCTGGTCGTGAGTCCATTGATCAAATGGGTGGTCCAATAAAAATAATTCAAATATCTGGAGAAATTTCAAATTATGGTATTTTGCCATTGTTAGCATTAATAGCTGCTATTTCAGTAAATTTAGGAATTATAAATCTTTTACCAATTCCTGTACTTGATGGGGGTCACTTGCTTTATTATTCTTTTGAGGTTTTAAGAGGTAAACCTCTAAGTCAAAAAACTCAGGAAATAGGCATGCAGATAGGAATGAGTCTTTTGATTGCATTGATGATATTTGTTACTTTTCTTGATATTAGTCGATTATAGTATTTAAAAAAAATGAAGGGTAATTATGTTTAAATACAATTTAGCAGTATTTATAAAACTTTTATCTCTTCTCGTTTTATTAACTCCATTACTATTCTCACAAGAAAATAATAATGACTCAACTCTTAAAACTTCACAAATTTATGAGCGAATAATGTTCATAGAAGTTAGAGGTTCTCAAAGAATTGAGTCTGATACAATTAAATCATATATGACAGTCAAACCTGGTGACCTATATGATGATGCAGAAGTAGATAGATCTCTAAAAATTCTTTTCAATACCGGATTATTTGCTGATGTAGCAATTAGGTATGAAAAATCTGGCTTGATAGTTTTTGTAATTGAGAATCCGATAATAAACCGAATAGATTTTGAGGGAAATAAAGCGCTCAAAGATGATAAATTTGAAGAGGAAATAGAATTGAGTCCTCGATCGGTTTATACAAGATCAAAAGTTCAAGCTGATGTTCAAAGATTAGTTGAATTATACAGGCGATCAGGAAGGTTTTCCGCATATATTGAGCCTAAAGTTATAAGACAACCACAAAATAGAATTGATCTTATATTTGAAATTTCTGAAGGTCCAACCACTGGTGTTTCTTCTATAAATTTTCTTGGAAACAGAAACTTCAGGGATAGGAAATTAAAAAGTCAATTAGTAACAAAAGAGAGCAAATGGTGGAAATTTTTTTCATCAGATGACTCCTATGATCCGGATAAATTAGCTTACGATAGAGAACAAATTAGGAAATTTTATCTCGATGAGGGCTATGCTGATTTTCAAGTTGTCTCAGCTGTAGCAGAATTAACAAAAGATGGTAAAAATTTTGTAATTACTTTTGTGCTTGATGAAGGACAGATTTATGAATTTGGAAATTCATCAATCGAAAGTACTCTTGAGAACATGAATACAGAAGAACTTCTGTATCTTATTGAACATGATGAGGGCAATCAATATAAAGCAACAGATATTGATAATACTGTCGATGCAATAACTCTAGCTGTAGGTGAAGAGGGTTATGCTTCAGCCGAAGTTCGTCCAAGAGTAAGAAGAAAAAGAGAAGAGGGTATTGTTGATATTGTTTATTTTATTGAGGAAGGACCAAGAGTATATATAGAAAAAATTAATATAAATGAAAATACAAGAACAAGAGATGAGGTTATTAGAAGAGAACTTAGAGTTTCTGAAGGAGACTCATATAATAAGGTCCTAATAGATAGATCTGAAACTAAAATCAAATCTCTTGGTTATTTTAGGGAGGTTGAAACCTCGATAAGGCCAGGCTCAGAGGAAGATAGAATGATTGTTGAATTTGAAGTTGAAGAGCAGCCAACAGGTGAATTAACTCTTGGCGCTGGTTTTTCTTCTGCAGAAAGTTTGTTATTGGAAATAGGTATTTCTGAGAGAAATTTATTAGGTAGAGGTCAATCTGTAAGATTAAATGTTTCAACTTCTGAAAGAAGAAAACAATTTGAAATAGGTTTTACTCAACCATATTTTTTAGGAAGAAAACTTACTGCTGGCTTTGATATATTTCATATTGATAATGATTATAGAAGATATTCATCTTATAGATCGACACAATCTGGTGCATCAATAAGAGCAGTTTGGCCAATGGCTGAATATGCAAGCCTATCAGTATTTTATAGATTTTTAAAAGAGGAAATTGATAGTTATTTCTTTCAAAGTGGATACAATTTAGCAGATGATTATAACGCAGACAAATCAGAAATAGGTTACAGTTATGTAATTGATACAAGGGATGACCCTATTGATACAACAAGAGGTTGGACTTTTTCATTCGGACAAGACATAGCTGGTCTTTTAGGTGACTCTGAATACATTAGATCCAATGTAGGTGGCAGATATTATTATGAAATTACTCGTGATTGGGTTTTAAGCGCAGGTGCAAACGCTGGGTATATTTATAATTATGGAAATAAAGATCTGAGGATAAATGATAGATTTTTCAAAGGTGGTAACACTTTTAGGGGTTTCGACAGAGCAGGAGTTGGTCCGAAAGAAATTGTTACTGATCGCCCTCGTGGTGCCGAATTCTTTGCTATCGGTACCTTGGAGGTCACTTTACCAATTGGTCTACCAGATGAATTTGGTCTTAGGACTACATTGTTTACTGATTTTGGTATAATTGGTAAAAATGATGACGAAGATAGAGTTTTAAATACCTTTCGGGCTCAAGAACTACTAGGCGATAGTAATAGTCCATTCTATAATCTATCAAATTTAATCAGCCAAGATTATTCTGCATTAGATGAGGCCTGTAAAAATGATAGTGCAGGAATAAATGAAGTTTATGGAACTTTATGTACAAGGTTTGTAGATGATGCAACTTTTAGAGCATCAATTGGAGTTACACTGAATTGGAATTCACCCTTTGGCCCAATTCGTTTTGATATTGGACGTGCTGTAGTTGATGAAGATTATGATGATGCAAAATTTTTTAGATTTAGTGGAGGAACTCGTTTCTAGATAAGTCATGAGTAACTTATTGTAACATATATTTATTGGTATATTTTTCTTGATTGATTTAAGCAATTTCTATAGTTATTTTGCAACAAGTAAATATCTGGAGGAGACATTATGAAAAAATATTTTGTGATAGGATTGTTAGCTACTTTTTTGTTGAATTTTAGTGGAAAACTTGTAGCTTCAGAAGATATTCTTTTTATTAATTTACAATATATTGTTGGTCAATCCAAAGCAGGTTCTTCTCTGAGAGAGCAAAGTGAAGATTTAAACAGTGAAATTATTAAAGTCAGAGATGAAATAACAAAATCTCTTCAAGAAAAAGGAAAAAAACTTGAGGATGAGAGAACTTTACTCTCTCCAGATGTATTTCAGGAAAGAGCTGATGAATTAAGAAAAGAGGCTGAAGATAAACAAAATGAACTTAATGTTAGGCTACAAAAAATTCAGCAAGCAATTCAGAGAGCCTCAAATTCTATTGATTCTGTAATTAGCCCAATTTTGACTGAAATTGTTAATGAGAAAGGTGCAAAAATGCTTTTGGAGAGACAGTCTTTATTATTTGCTGATCCAAAGCTTGATGTTTCTGCAGAGGTTATTAAAAAATTGAATAAAAGACTTCCAAAAATAGATGTAATTGTAGATCAGGATTAGAACTGCTTCTTATGAGTGAAAAGAGATTTTTTGAGAAATCTGGTCCTTATAAGCTTAAAGCTCTGGCAGCTCATATAGGCGGCAAATTAAACTCAAAACAATTTTCAAATATTTTGATTGATGATATTTCATCACTGGAAAACGCTAAATCAAATGAGATATCTTTTTTCTCTAATATCTCATATAAAAAAGAATTAAAAGATACTGAAGCAGGAGCTTGCATAATTAAACCAGATTGGTCTCATTTAGCTCCTAAAAATATGCCATTGGTATTGATAGATGATGCTTACCTTGGTTTTGCTCTAATTTCCCAAAAGTTTTATCCATCAGAAACTAAACCACATCAACTTACAGGTATTAAAAAAAAATATGAGCATAGAAACCAAGATAATATTACCTTAGGTGAAAATGTAGTTGTTGAATGTGGAGCAATCATTGGAAAAAATGTCGTCATTGGTGATAATTCATTTATAGCATCGAATTCTGTAATCGGTTCAGAGGTTAAGATAGGTAATAATTGTTATATTGGAGCAAATGTTTCAATTACTCATTCAATAGTTGGTAAAAATGTTAAAATTCATAATGGTACTAGCATAGGCCAAGATGGATTTGGTTTTGCAATGTCGGCCACTGGTCATCAAAAAATCCCGCAATTAGGTTTAGTAGAAATTCACGATGATGTTGAAATAGGTGCTAATTGCACAATTGATCGAGGGACTGCAGATAATACGATTATTGGTAAAGGAACAAAATTAGATAATTTGGTGCATGTGGCTCATAATTGTAAAATAGGTCGAAATTGTATACTTACTGGAATGGTTGGCTTGGCTGGTTCAACAATTTTAGAAGATTTTGTTGTTATGGGGGCCAAATCAGGGGCAGTTGGCCATTTAACTATAGGGAAGGGATCACAAATTGCCGCAAAAACAGGAGTTACCAAAAGCCTACCTCCTGGAAAAAAATGGGCTGGCTGGCCTGCAAAAAATATAGATTTATGGAAAAAAGAGTTAATAGAAATAAGAAAGTTATTAAAAAATAGGTAAATAAATGAATAATGATAATCCAATTGAAAAAGCACAAGAAGTGATGAAGTTAATTCCCCATAGATACCCATTCCTGCTTGTTGACAGAATTATAAGTTATGATAAAGAAAGTTTAGTTGCTAACAAGAGTGTTACGATTAATGAACCTTTTTTTCAAGGTCATTTTCCTGATAGACCTATTATGCCTGGTGTCTTAATAGTTGAGGCAATGGCTCAAGCCGCAAGTTGCCTTGTAGTTCTAGAAAACGAAAATAAAGATTCTGCAAATTTATCTGTTTTTCTTATGAAAATAGATAAAGCAAGATTTAGAAAACCAATAACACCAGGCGATCAAATTATAATGGAAGTTAAAAAAGAAAAAAGTAGAGGCGATGTCTGGCAGTTTTATGGAGAATCGTTTGTTGATGATCAGCTAGCTTGTGAGGCAAGTTTTGCCGCAATGGTTGTTAGGTTGGATGAAGCTCAAAATGACTAAAATTCATGATACTGCACTTGTAAGTTCTTCAGTCAAAATGGGAGAAAATGTAATAATTGGACCTTTTTGTAATATTTATGGAGATGTATCTATTGGTGACAATGTAACTCTGTTATCGCATATCAGTATTTCAGGGCACACAACTATCGGGGAAGGAACAAAAATATGGCCATTTTCTGTTATTGGATCTGAACCTCAAGATTTAAAATATGATAATGAGAATAGTAAGCTAGTAATAGGTTCTAACAATAAAATTCGGGAGCATGTAACAATGCACTCTGGAACAAAAGAGGGTGGTATGAAAACTCAGATTGGAGATAATAACTTATTTATGGTTGGATCTCATATTGCTCATGACTGCAAGGTTGGAAACAATTGTGTTTTCGCCAACAATGCTACATTAGCAGGACATGTTGAAGTTGGTGATTGGGCAATTCTAGGGGGCTTATCAGCCGTTCATCAATGGAGTCGGGTAGGGTGCCATTCATTCATTGGTGGTTTAGCTGCAGTAACACGAGATTTACTGCCTTTTGGAATGGCAGTTGGAAATAGGGCTAATCTAGAAGGTATAAATTTAATTGGTATGAGAAGAAGAAATTTCTCGAAAAGCGAAATTGAAGAGGTAAAGAGAGCCTATTCAATTTTATTTGATGAAAATGAAATTGAATTTAAAAGTAGAATAAAAAAATTAAATGAAGAAAAATTTGAATCTAGTTCAGTCAAAATAATAACTAGTTTTGTATCTGTAGAAACAAATAGAGCTTATGTTTCACCATCCGAGGTATAGAAGGTATCAATGAAGGTTGGTTTAATTGCAGGCGAAGGAGATTTTCCCCTTGAGGTAGCTCAGTCTATTTCTCAAAAAAATATAGAAGTATTTATTGTTGCGTTGAAAAACATTGCTTCTAAGGATATTGAGCGCTACCCACATATTTGGGTAAGGATGGGTCAAATTGGTAAAGCAATTCAGGCTTTAAAAGAAAATAATTGTGAAGAATTGATACTCATTGGTGGAGTTAAAAAGCCAAATTTATGGCTGTTAAAACCAGATTTTGGTGCTTTGAAACTATTTTTCAAATTGGTTATGTTACCATCTAAGGGAGATGCATCAATCATAAAAACCCTTCTTCAATTTTTAGAGATAGATAATAAATTTAAAGTTGTCGGAGCAGAAAAATATATACCTCATTTACTTATGTCTGAAGGATTACTAGCTGGTGAGAAAATTGATAAACAAACACAAATTGATATAGATATTGCTATAGCTAATTGCATCAATATAGGTTTTAAGGATATAGGCCAGGCTTGCGTTGTTGTTAATGGAGAAATTATAACCTCAGAGGATGTTTCTGGAACAGACAACATGTTAAGGAATTTAGTATCAAAAGAAATAAAATTTAGTAAAAAAGGCGTTCTTGTAAAATTAACTAAGCCCATCCAGGATAAGAGAGTTGATCTTCCTGTTATTGGAATGCAAACAATTCATCTTGTAAAAGAAATAGGACTAAGAGGTATAGCTATAGAAAATCGATCATCATTTATATTAGAAAAAGAGCAGGTAATTAAATTTGCCAACGATAATGAAATCTTTATTTATGGATTTAATAATGAATGCGCATAAAAAACCAAAAATTTATATAGTTGCAGGTGAGCCATCCGGAGACATTTTAGGTGATCAACTAATAAAATCATTAAAAAATAAATTAGACTCTCCAATTTTCTACGGTGTAGGAGGCGAAAAAATGCAGTCAAATAATTTTAGATCCTTATTTGATATGAGTCACATTTCAATTTTTGGTATTTTTCCAGTTATAAGGAAATTATTTTTTTTATTAGGAAAAATTAAAGATGTCGTTAGAGATATTATACAGATAAAGCCTGACATTATAGTACTTATTGATAGCCCTGACTTTAATCATAGGGTAGCAAAAAAGGTAAAAAGATATCTTCCTAATATTCCTATAATTTGTTATGTCGCGCCAACTGTATGGGCTTGGAGACAAGGTAGAGCCAAGAAAATGTCAAAATATTTTGACTATCTTTTATCAGTTATTCCATTTGAAGTTAATTTCTTTGAAAAGAATGGTTTAAAAACAAAATATGTTGGGCATCCATTTATCGAAAAAGTAAAAAAAATTAATGTTGAAATTTTTGCTAATCAATATAATTTTCACGATGAATACAAAACTATTATTTTCTTACCAGGTAGTCGTAGTAGTGAAATTGAAAGACATTCTCCAATAATGTCTGAAGCAATAACATATTTAAAAAGTTTAGATTTAAAAATAAATATTTTAATTGCATCAGGCAATAAACAATCAAATCAAATAAGAGAATATTTTCCAGATATTAAAATAATTACAGATGATAACGAAAAGTACGCTTTGTTCAAAATAGCAAATTATGCATGTGCAGCATCAGGAAAAG